>Ga0134127_10001521_pt1 | contig 17121 bp, 12 predicted proteins | sample KB31753_FD_96459 | JGI IMG/M metagenome (GOLD analysis project Ga0134127, IMG submission 96459) | Terrestrial soil microbial communities with excess Nitrogen fertilizer from Kellogg Biological Station, Michigan, USA - KB3-175-3 | ecosystem: Environmental > Terrestrial > Soil > Unclassified ... | reverse complement strand
TCACGTCGGCCGCGTTGAACGTGCCCACGACCTTGCCAGGCCTGCTGTTCGTCTTGATCGAAAATTCGGGATCGATCGCCAGGTGCACGTCGGGCCGGCTCAGGAATGACGCGAGGCGGGGCAGCTCCTTCTGGAGCGTGCTCTTGCCAACCTGGATGTCCAGGATGAGGATCGCGTTCGCGCGGCGCGCGAGCTGGTACTCGCGCTCGATGGTCGACGAGTCCACGCGCGCGCGATACATCCCGTCTCGCCCCGAATCCAACTGCGCGACGACGGCGATGAGCTGGAGCGCGGGCTGCACGGGAACGAGCGGATCGGCCGCGGCCCAGCGGGCGCATTCGCGCTGGAGCTGAGCGAGCATCGCGTCGGGCGGGAGCGCGCCGAGGATGCCCATGCCCTTGGAATGGGGGTTTCCATAAAAGGCGACGATGCGGCTCGCGGGCAGAATCGAGCCTGGCAGGAGCGGCGGCGGGGTGACGGGCCAGACGTGCGTCGTGTCGGCCGCCGGCGCCTGCATGGATGCGAGAGCGAGCGCGACGCTCGAGACAAGGCGGAAAAGGAGCATGTGTGTAGAATAGTGCTACCCCCGTCCACGCCGAACCGCCCATGACAAGCCGCCGCACCTTCGTCCATTCCATGATCGGAGCCGGACTCACACTGCCGAGCCTGCGAGGCGACGCCCTGCGCCGGCTGTTGCGCGCCGAGGCCGCGGCGGGCGGTACCGGAGGCGCGCGCGCGGGCGCGCCAGACGACGAAGCCTTCTGGTCCGAGGTCCAGCGCGCGTTCGACGTGGACCGCACGATGATCAATCTCAACAACGCGGGCCTGAGCCCCACGCCGGCTGTGGCGATGGAGCAGATGATCCGCGACGTGCGCTTCACCAACGAGCTGCCGCAGGAGCATCTTCTGCGCACGCTCGAGCCGCGCGCGGAGACCGTCCGCGCCGAGCTGGCGGCGGAATTCGGATGCGACGCCGATGAGATAGCGCTCACGCGCAATGCGACCGAATCGAACATGACGCTGATCTTCGGCGTCGACCTGGCGCGCGGCGACGAGGTGATCTTCACGACGCAGAACTATCCGCGCATGCTGAGCGCCTGGCGCCAGCGCGAGCGGCGCGACGGCCTGGTGCTCAAGCCTGTGATGGTACCAACGCCCGTGCCGAGCGACGACGTGTACGTCCAGCGGATCGCCGACGCGATCACCCCGCGGACCAAGGTGATCGAGGTGATGCACCTGTGCTGGATGACGGGGTACGTGCCGCCCGTGCGCCGCATCGTGGATCTCGCGCGACCCAGGGGCATCAAAGTCTTCGTTGACGGCGCGCAGGCGTTCGGCCACATCCCGTTCAAGCGCGACGAGCTGGATTGCGATTATTACGGCACGAGCCTCCACAAATGGTTGCACGCTCCGGTGGGCACGGGCTTCTTATATGTGCGGCGGAGCGAGATCCCGAAATTGTGGGCGCTCTTTGCCGGCGAGCCGACACAGGACGCGGACATTCGAAAGTTCGAGCAGATCGGGACGCATCCGGCGGCGAACCACAATGCAGTCGCGGCGGCGATGATGTTCCACCGCGGAATGGGGGCTGAGCGGAAGATCGCGCGGCTCAGGTATCTACGCGATCGATGGGCGAACCGGCTGCTGAAGTACAGCGATCGAGTGAAGATGATCACGCCGATCGGCCCCGACGCCAGCGGAGCGATCGGCGTCGTTCATATAGACGGGATGGATCACGCGAAGCTCGGCGGGTGGTTGATGGCGCAGCATCGGATCGTGACGACGCCGATGGTGAACGCGGAGTTCACCGGGGTGCGGGTGTCGCCGTCGGTGTATACGACGGTGGATGAGATTGATCGGTTCGCGGAGACGATGGAGCAGGCGATACGCTCGGGAATCGCCTGATCGACTCCACGCTCACCGCCGCGGCATCCCAGTAAAGACACATTCACGATCTCACATCAGTCGACGATATTCGCTCGCCGCGGACCCAATCTTGCGGCGGCGAGGCGCTCGTTGCCGCGCCTGCATTCGGCGCCGCGGACCACCGCTGGCGGTCTATCCGAGGATGCAGGTGCTCGGGCACTTAGGCGCAGTTTTTTAATATTGTTTCGACAATATCCGTGTGCATGGCCGTGGAGCTGTTCCAGGGCTGCCGTGCGGTGTGGGTATCGGTTTCGTGGCCCGCGGCCGCGTCCGGTTCCCGAGCGATTCCGACGTCGATGTTCGCGCCGATGTAGGCGCGACGACGCGGAATCGTGGTACTGCGCTCTCGCGCGGAGATCACAATGAAACGACCTATGGTGTTGGCGGTAGTCCTGACAGCGCTCACATCTGGATGCGTACCAGATCAAGCCACGGAGCCGGGACGGGTCATCAGAGTCAACCGGAATCTGGCGTCGCCGGCTGGCGAGCATTTTTTCGTGGCGTGGACGTACTCGATTCCGTTTCAAACGAACCCGATCCAACCGCAAGTGGAGACGCTCGAGCCGGCGGAGTACCGTGAATACACGAGCGGCGCGTCGTCAGACGTTCTTTCGTTCGCCGCGGCGAATCCGGGGCATCTGTACATAGACGGAGACGAGCCTGACCAGTCATGTACGAGCCCGGCGGCTTATGCGGCCTCTTATCATGACTTCGTCGCGGCCATTCGTAGCGCGGACGCGACGGCGCACTTTTCTCCCGCGGGATTCGCCGAGCCCAACGACGCCTGCTGCCCGCCGGCAACGTCGTGCCACTCCGACATGCACTCCATTGGATACGCGCAGCAGTTCTACGACGCGTACGTCGGCGACTACGGGATCGCTCCGCCGGTGGACGAGTGGCGGTTCCATGATTTCGGGCTCGACTTCAACGGCGATTTGCCGAGTTGGTGGTCGCGTGTGCAGAGCGAAGCCGCGTGGTCGGTCTCACATGGAGCGAATATGGTACTCGGCTCCTGGGGATTCCTCTGGTGGACCGTGGATCAGCCAACGTTCCTGTCGGACATGCGACAAGCGATGGACCTGCTGGAGAACGACAGCAGGATCAACCAGGCGGCATGGTGGTCGTACGAGAATACGGGGACGTCACATTACCTCCAGAACAGCGATGGAACATTGACGGCGGAGGGAAACCAGTACACGCAGGATCCCGGCGTGCTGTCAGCGAGCATCAGCGGCCCGACGCGGCTGGCGCCAGGCGTCGCGTGCCAGTGGACGGCTTCTGTCTCGGGCGGCGCGGCGCCGCTCGCGTACTCGTGGACCGTGAACGGGTCCGTCATCGACACGTCGAATCCGTTTAGCTACACGAACACCGGGAGCTCGTTCACGCTTGGGTTGCAGGTGGTCGACGAGTTCGGCGTCAGCGCGAGCACTTCCGAAACGGTGCGCGTCACGTCGCCGGGACCGGATTGCCCGATGTGATCCGGTGGTGGCGAATCCGCGTGGGCGCGGTGCGGAGGTTGCTGGCATGGGCGCACTCACGCGGAAAGCGCTAACACGACTCCGCCGCAGACAGTCGGACATGACAACCATCGATCGCCGGGATGCGGTCAACGCGGAGCCGCACCGATGCGGCGGGCGACTCGACAGATCCTCAGCCCGCCGCCGTCGTTGCGGTTCCGTGGTCGAGAAGACCACCTGTCGCGTGGTGCCCCATGCCGCGTGAGGGCCGCATGTGATTGCGTCCCACGATCGTCCGCTCGCAGCGCGGCTCGATTCTGACGTCGTAGCGGGGGCCTTCACGATCGTCCTCTATTGCCGCGGACATGAAGTTGTTGTTCGCGACCGTGTTATCCGTCGACAGGCTCTGTACGATCACGTTGTCCCAGACACCCGCCGTCCGGCGGCTGTTGTCCCGAATCGTGTTCCCGGTGAGTCGGACGCGGCTCGACCCGGCGATCTGCACGCCGTCCCGCCCATTGTGCTCGACTGTGTTGCCGCGCACGCTGCAATCGACACTGGAAACCACGCCAATACCATGGAAGCCGTTGTCCGCCACCCGATTGTCATCGAGTGTGATCGTCTGCACGTGTTGCTCGCGTCCGCCGGAGAGAACGATGCCATAGCCGTGATTTCCTTCCACGGTACATCCGCGGATCGTTACTCCTTCGACGACGAAGCCGCCGTTCGGTTCGAGGTCGATCCCCGCTTGAGGCGCCGTTCCGTGTGTGGACGCGAACGTGCAGCCCTCGACCAGAGAGTCGCGACAACCGGTCATCGACATTCCTTGTCGCCGGTTGTTCGTCACCACGCACCGGCGAATCGTGATGTGTGTAGCCTCGACCCCCGACCGGCCGCCAACGTAGATGCCGTCACCCCAGCAGCCCTCGATCCTCACGCCTTCGACGGAAATCGTGGACCCGCCCATGATCTGGATTCCCATCCCCCATTCGCCTGCCGTGCCCAGATGGCCATCTCGCTCGCCGATGATCATCCCGCCGCGAATCGAGGCTCCCTGAATCCCGTCGAGTCGAATCACCGCGGAGTTTCCCTGCGCGACGGGCAGGGCCGCGAGGACGGCACCCGACGCCATCTCCATCGCGATGGAGTCGGCGAGGTGGATGGATCGCACGGGATCGATGCGGTAGCGGCCAGCAGGGACGTCTACCGTGCCGCCGGCCGGGCCCAACTGGGCGATGGCGGCCGCAAAGGCAGCCGTGTCGTCGGTGACCCCGTCGCCCCGTGCCCCTGTGTCGCGAACATTGACATGGCGTCGGCCGCGGCCCGGGCGCGCGGACTGCCTCGACACGGTTCTGGGGAAGCGCGTCGAGCGAATCAGCACGATTGCCAACACCTGACGGAGGAAATCGCGACGGCCTTGCCCGGTCCTCACAAGCTCGCTGCGCTCAGGGAACGAAGCCGCTGCTGATCAATCCCACCGGGCTACCCCGCCAGAAACGACATCACCGTGAGGATCGCGCCGCCGGTCAGCAGCCACAGCGTCGCCGCCGCTACAGGGCGTGGCGCATAGCAAATCGGGCAGCGAAAGCTGTACCCGTTCAGATGGTGATGGCAGCTGCGGCAGCGCCGGGCCCACCGAGTGGCGAATCGGAAGGGACGCGGCCAGCCGCCCGAAGACCTGGCAGACCGTGGCATCGCAGCGGGTCCCAGCGGGAGAGTGGCAGAACTGTATCACCCGCTGGCGCTATGCGCCATCCGTTTTTTCTCTTTTTTCGAATTGCGCCCATACACATGTGCCGCATCGACTTAGTTCAGTCGCTTGAACGTCGAGTGACACACGGGACCCTCGAGAAGTGATTCCACCGATCTGCCATTCTCGCATTCCCGTACGAGCGCAAAGATGCCGTCGAGCGCTTCGGTGTACTGGTCCACGATAGTGGGTGTATGCTCGGTGCAGGTGTAGACGGCGGTGGCCGCGAGGTAGCCTTTCTTGAGCATCTCCTGCGCGATCAATGTCTTGTACTGCAGCATCTGAGGCACGGGAAAATTGAAATTGATCAGCGATGGCAGCCCCGCGATTTGAATCGGCAACTGGTGCCGAGTGGCGAGCTGCTCCCATCGCTTGCCGATGTCGCGGCCGATCTCAGTGATCCGCTCCCAGGACTTGACCCGTTCCATGACTTCGAGCGTTTTCAATCCGGCGGTTGGCCCGATGCGCTCAGTCCAGAAGGTGCTGGAGATGAACGTGCCTTGCGCGGCTTCCATGATTTCCCGACGCCCGATCGCCGCGGTGATGGCGTAACCGTTCCCGAGCGCTTTGCCAAAGACCGCCATGTCGGGCTCGACGCCGTACAGCTTGTGAAGGCCGCCGAATGTCTGCCGGAACCCGGACGTGCACTCGTCGAAGATGAGCACGATGTTGCGCTCCGTAGCCAACTGGCGAACTCGCTCCAGGTACCCCGCCGCTGGCCCGTGATTCCGCGCAACCTCCATCTTGATCACGCCGACCTCGGGATCGGCCGCAACGCGTTCTAATTCCTCGAAACTGTTGTAATTAAAAGGCACGACGCTGCCGCGCAGGTTGCGCGGCACGCCTCTCGGCGCAAGGCCGGGAAGCAGGTGGCCGTCGAGGTGCTGATCGTCCGCGAGATTGGCCGCGAGATACCAGTCGTGCCAACCGTGATATCCGCAGATAGCCACTCGATCGCGTCCGGATGCGGCGCGCGCGATCCGCACCGCGACCGCGTTCGCCTCGCCGCCGCTCCGGGCGAAGCGCACCATGTCGGCCCACGGGTGTAGCTCGACGAGCCGCTCGGCCAGGTAGACCTCTTCCGGGCAGTTGAGCGTCGACATGTTGCCGTTGTCGACGGTGGCGCGTACGGCGTCATCCACTTCGGGCTGGCCGTAGCCGAGCGTGTTCGTCCCGATGCCCATGAGGGACATGTCAATCAACTCGCGACCGTCCAGGTCCCACACGCGGCAACCCTTCGCGCGGCTGAAGTAGGCCGGCCATTGCTCGGGAAGGAACATCTCGGCGCGCTTCGACAGCAGCATACTGCCGCCGGGAATGACGGATTTGGCGCGCTTCCAGAGTTTTTGCCCCGTTCCCATCTGTTGTCCCTCGTTGCGAGCGATGTGTTTATTTGCCATGAACCAGTCCGGATGTTCCTTGCGTACGGCGCGTACTTCATCCGCCGAGAAGTCGCGCCGCGGGTGGAAGTGATTGATCAGGTGCTCCACGATTTCGAAATCGGACGGCTCGTCCACCGTCCAGCGCTCGTGCGACTCGTCGGGCGTCCGTGCGTGATTGATCCGTCGGAATACGTTCTCACGGCGAATATACGGCGTGACGTGCTCGCGGTCGCCTGGCTCGGTCGCTTCGCGCCACGCCTTTTCGAGCGCGGCGTAGCTGAACACCTCGGTATCCAGCCCATCCGCGAACGTGGGCGGCTGCACGTTGGAGGCATAATCGACCCCGCTGGACTCGTACAGCGCGATGACCGCGTCCACCACTGCCGCATCAATCAGCGGACAGTCCCCCGTGATTCGCACGATCGACGACGCGCCGGCGGCGGTCGCGGCGCGATAGAAACGATCCAGGACGTCTGCCTCGCTCCCTCGGCTCACCTGCACGCCAAGGCCCTCGACATACTCTGCCAGCGCATCGTCGCGTTCGTGCGTCGAGGTCGCGAGAACGATGGTGTCGATCAGGCGACTGCATCGCAGGCGCTCGAGAAGCACGCCGATCATGGGCGTGCCGGCCAGGGGGCGCATGACCTTCCTGGGAAAGCGCGTGGAGCCCATCCGGGCCTGTACGATGGCAACGACGTTTCGAGTCACTACGTCAGGCATTGGCCCATGAGGACGAGGTCTTCAGGAATACCATCCAACAATAGTTGCGCGGGCCGAATGGCTTCGACGACATAGCCCGCCTTCTCGAAGGCGCGGCGGCTGCCGACGTTCGACGCGTAACAGCCCGCCGTGACCTTCCGGAGGCCCAGGGCATCGCGTGCGATTTCGGACATGATCCGAATTGCCGCGGTCGCGATGCCGGTCCCCCATTCCGTCCGGTCTCCGATCAGGATCCCGATCTCTGCCGTCTGATGCCGACGATTGATCGGTCCGATCTTGATGTTGCCGACATGGCGTCCGGAAGGCTGGCTGATGATGCCGAGGAACAGGTTGTCCGCCGACTCCGTGGTGCGTTCGACGAACTGGCGCGTCGTTTCGACCGTGTGCCGCTCGTATCGACTTTCGAGGAAGCGATTGACCGAGGGATCGTTGAGCCACGAAACGTAGGTGTCGGTGACATGCTGCGGTTCGAGCACGAAGAGCTGAACCCGACCGCCGGCTGGAACGGACGAAACGGGAAGCTGGATCCTCATTGGCTGTTCCATCGTGAGGGGTCGATGAGGTCGAGATCTGAGCTCGAGAGTGAGGCTGGCACATCGATGCCCCGAGGAACGACGGCCAGTATCTCGTCGAGCTGCTGAAGGCTATCGACGCCGACGACGATGCGGTCCACGTCGGGCAACCCGATTACGAAGCGCAAACATGCCTCCAGCGCGCTCAGACCCTCGTGCCGCAGCCAGGCGTCCCACTCCGCCCACAGCGGCTGCCACTGGGCGAATCGCGGCGGCCGGTGCTCGGCGGCCATGAGCATCAGCCCCTGGAGAAACACGGAGCGAGCGTGAATCTCGACACCGCGGTCGCGGAGCCGGCGCATCCACCCCGACACCTGCAGCCGCCGGTCCAAAATACTGACCGGCGCCTGGACGATATCGAAGGAGTAACGTCCCGCGAGCTCGTCCAGGTCGGACGGGGCGTAGATCGAAATCCCGATGCGATCGACGAGCCCGTCGGCTTTGAGCTGTTTCATCGCGGCGTAGAGATCGGCACCGTGCGCTGACAGCAGGTCTCTCGGGCGATGAAGCAGGAGTCCGTAAACGCGATTGAGATTCAGGCGGCACAACGAATCGAGCGTCGCCTCACGCGCCCAGGCCTCGACATCGGTGCGGCCGTCGGGCAACGCCGGCAGCTTGGTGACCACACGCCACTCGTCTGCCCCGAGCGCACCGAGCGTCTGCTCGCTGGTGCCGTACGACATGGCCGTGTCGAGTGTGTCGAGTCCCGCGGCTCTAGCGCGGCGCAGGATCGCGGCGGCCTGCTCGTTGCTGACCATACCACTCCGGTTTGCGACACCGTAGGTCAACCCGAACTGGACTGTCCCGAGCGCTAGGCGATTCTGAATCTCGAAACCTCTCGCGGTAGACGCGGTGAACTGATAGCTCAATTGCGGTGCGTATTAGGCGCGCGAAATTGATGTCGTGGTCTGAGTCGCGCCGTCGAGATCCAAGTCCAAGTCGGTGGCCCTCGTGGTCGCGACGCCGTCCGCGCGACCCCTGGACGCGATCGCCCCCGCCAGCAAGGCGGCCCACCGATCACACACGGCGGGTGCGCTGTGTGTTTGCTGAACGGCCAGCCGTGCCGCCAGACCCATCTCACCGCGCTCTTGCACCGAGCGATTCATGAGTGCTTTCATCGCAGCGGCCAACGCTTCGGGTTGGCCGGTCGGAACCAATGACCCCGTGCGTCCGTCCGCCACGAGGTCGGAGAGCCCGCCGACGTCGGTGACCACGACGGGCACGCCGGCGGCCATGGCCTCGAGCACGGAGTTCGGAGAACTCTCCCACGCCGAGCAGAGAACGTACGCATCGGCGGCGTTGAGCAGGTCGCCCACGTCGGCCCGAAAGCCCAGGAATTCAACCGCGTCCTGCAGTCCCAAGGCATCGCGCATTCGAATGAGCTCCCGCTCCTGATACCCGCCGCCGGCGATCCGAATCTTCGCGGCGGGGCACTCGGCGAGCAGCATGCGGGCGGCGCGCAGCAGGTTCGCGTAGTCCTTGGGCGCCTCCAGCCGGCCGACAGCCAGCCACAGGAACTCGTGCGGGGCGATGCCCAGCGATTCCCGCGTCGCGGTCGCCGCAGGCCCGGGTGATCGGGCGTCGCCCCAGACCACGGCGTTGGGCACGTACGCCAGACGTTGCCGCGCGATGACTCTCCGACGAACGAGTGCCTCGCCCACGCGAGTGGAATTCACCACGGTCGCGCACGCGAGCGGCTCCGTGAGACGCTCGAGCCAATCTCGCATCTTTCCGCCAAAGTGCTCGGCTCGCACCGACGACACAATCACTGGAACCGATGCCACGCGCCCGGCGATTCTGCCCAGGACATTCGCGTGGAACATGAAGGTTACGAGTGCGCTCGGCTGCCTGGTCCGTAAGAGCCTGGTGAGCTCACGCAACGCTCCAAACAGTGAACGCCCGGAGCCGAGATTGAGTGAACGCACCGACACGCCGGCGGCGAAGGACCGCTCCGCGGCGGCGGGCGTCGACAGCAGCGTTACCATGGCCACGTCCCAGCCGCGCTCGCGCAACCCATTGGCCAGAATCACGGCCTGCTTTTCCGCTCCGCCGAAATTCAAGCTGGTCACGAGAATGACGGCGAGAGGCGCGGCCGTACCATCCGACCGCGCGCCGCCTTTCATCGCGTAATGCCGCGCGTGTTGCATGACGAAACGTTCCGAAGATCCGGGACTCCGGCCTCAAACCCCGTCCGGGTCTGCGACGTACCGGTAATATTCGTGACCGTAGCCGTACCGGTATCCGTACGCTCCGTAGTAGCGCGAATCGCGATTGAAGTCGACGCTGTTCAGGATTGCTCCCATCACCGGAGCGTGCACGTTCCGGAGCAGCTCGACAGCGAAGCCAAGCGCGTCCCGCGTCGTGACGCCAGCGCGCGCGACGATGATCACTCCATCGGCAATGGTGCCCAGGACGGCGGCATCGGTCACGATGTTCAGCGGAGGCGAGTCGAAGAGCACGGCGTCGTAGGACTGTTCCATCTCACGGAGCAGGGAGCGCATCCGCTCGGAACCCAGCAATTCGGCGGGATTCGGCGGCAGGTTGCCCGTGGCAAGCACGTTGAGCGCGATCGAATCTCCGACGGGCAGGACGCGCACGGCATCCTCGAGTCGCGTCGCACCGAGGAGCACATTCGAGAGCCCGGGTGCGCGCGGAACGTTCAGGACGGAGCTCAGCGTGCCCCGACGCATATCCGCGTCGACGAGAAGCACCCGCAGGCCTTGGAGCGCGAGCGTGATGGCCAGATTGCTCGCCGTCGTTGTCTTTCCGTCGCGCGGCATCGGACTCGAAAAGACGAGCGACTTTGCCGGATGATCCGGACGGGCGAACGTGATGTTGGTGCGCAGGGTCCGATAGGCTTCCGAGATCGGACTGTGTGGATCGAGCCCCGTAATGAGTCGCTCGTTGAGGTTCGCGGCCTCCATCGATCCCGACGTATACACGTTCGGCGCCGGGACAGTGGGTGCAACGATCCCGCGCAGCCTGAAGGGTGCGGCGAGAGGGCCGGGCAGGAACCGCAGTCTGGTCAGCTTTATCTCACCAAATGCTGGGATGATTCCCAGCGCGACGGTCCCCGAGAACTCTTGCAAGTCCTCTCGCGTGTGCACGGCCTGATCCAGGCTATCGCGAAGGATGAGCACCAGAAGACCGAAAATGAGGCCAATCGCTCCGCTGATCGTGAGAATCAGCGGCGGGTTCGGGCTGATTGGACTTGTCGGGCGCAGCGCCGTATCCAGCACCCGAGCGCTCGCATCATCCACCGCACGATCGATCTGGGCGTCCTTCAGCCGCGAGATGATGTTGGTGTACACCTGTGTCAACAGCGAGACTTGCCCCGTCAGGCGCGCGTACTGAATCGCGCTCGGTGGGATTTTTTCCCAGACGTCCGACGATGTCGCCGCAAGCTGCGCATTGTTCGTCTCGATGCGCGTCTTGAGCATCGTCATGTACGTCTGAATGATCGATCCGAGGTCGGCTTCCTGCCCCGCGATTCGATTGCTGACGTCCTGGACGTCCGGATCGATCGGCGTCCGCCGTGTGAGCAAGTCGGATCGTTGGTTCTGCAGCGCCGCGATGTTGCTCATGATCGTCGCGGTGACCGGGTTACCAGCAACCCCTGGATATGTGAGCGTACGCTGGTAGAGCGAGATGCTACTGTCGCTCGCGGGGCTCGCATGCTGCAGCTTCGATATGAGGGTCTCGAGCCCAGCGAGCTCGGCTTGCTGCGACTCCTGTTCGGCTCGCGCGTTCAGGAGTTGCTGTACTTCGATGGTTCCTTGCGCGAGCGGATCCAGCATGTGGCTCGACTGCTGAAACTGCCCGCGAGCCGCCGCCGCAGCGTCGAGTTGTTGCTGCAGCGTGTCCCGCTGGGCGGTGAGGAAGGCGACCGTGCTGGTCGCCTGCGCCTTCTTGCTCTCCCGCCGCTGCTTGATGTACTCCGCGGCCACCAGGTCAGGCACCGCCTTGACCTCGAGAGGGTCGCTGCCTTGATATTGGATCGCAACGACACTCGCGTCCTTGGACGCGAGTGTCACGGTCAGCGCACCGAGCAGATTCGCTACCGCGACGCGAAACGGCACCACCCGGAAGGCGATTTCGCTGTAGCGCGACGCCGTGGGTTCCAGGGTGAACGTCCCTCCGCCGGGCAACCGCACGAGCTCCCCGATCTTCGGCGCCCCCAGCGTCGTATCTGGATTCAACCGCTGCAGAACAAATCGCGCCCCGTCTTCGCGGCTCAGGAGGTACTGGGCCGTCGGCGCATTCTTGGGGATGTCCACCGCGCCAATCACGGCGCTGCGTGGCGTGCGGGTCGGCTCCGTGAGCGTCATCTGCAGCGACAGGGAATCGACAACCTCTTCCGCGATCCTGCGGCTGTGCATGACGAGCATTTCGGTCGGAAGGTCGGAGCCGACCTGCGTTCCAAGAAAGCTGACGTTCCCGTTCGCATTGCCGTCGATCAAGACCGTCGTCTCGGTCTGATAGATCAGTCGTGTTTTTCTTATGAACGCATACCCGCCCGCGAGGGCCAGAAAGGTCGTCGCCAGGACGAGCCACTTCCCGCGTCGCAGCAGATCCCAGTAGCGACGGAACTGGGCGTCCTCTTCCTCGCCGCGGCCATTGCCGCCGCCGAGCAGCGGCATGGACCGAACCTGAAGGGGGATGGATGCGGGTCGGGTAACTGACCGACTATCTGACATTGGACAAACTGCGGGAAAGAGAGGAGGCAGCGGCCAGGGAGAGCGCTCGAAGCGAGTTCGCGGCCTGACGAGGCAGGATTAGAGCTTGTTGATAAGACCGATACGAATGGCGAGGTACGCGAGCACGAGACCCGCGGATGCCCACCCGTATATTGAACGCAGCAACGACGTGGTTCGCTTGTCGACGACGAGCTCGTCGCCGGAGTTCAACTGGAGCTCCGCGACCGTGGCGTCCGGCCGAAAGCCCTTCGCGATGGTGGTCCCCTGCCGTGCCGTGTGCACCGACGCCAGATCTGCGTCGGAAGCGAACCCACCGGCGGCCGCGAGGAGGTCCGCGACGGTTTGCGTAGGGTCGACCTTGTACGATCCAGGCGTCTTCACTTCGCCGAGCACCGAGATCCGCCGGCTAATGGCGATGTCGATCGCCGGGTTTCGCAGATACTGGCCGTATGCGACGATCAGTTGGTTGCGAAGGCTGTCTGGACTAACGGCCGCCGCCTTGATCGGACCAAGCTTCGGAAGTACGACCATGCCATCGTCCGCGACGGGAAAGTCGCCGGACAGATCGGGCTCGCGCCAGATTCGCACGTGCAGGACGTCGCCCGGCTCGACACTGAGGGACCTGGGATACGACGCCGGGAAATTGCGGGAGGTATCAGCTGCCTGAGCGCGGAGCGGACACGTCCAGAGGAGTAAGGCGAGGGTGACGCAGACCGACCGCATGTGACACAATTCGTGGAAGGCAAGATCGCGCAGGACGACCATCGTCGGGGCGTCTCACGCGAACCATGCAGTCTAGTCGCGTGACCACGTCCGGGCAAGAACATCGCGGCCATGCCTAACTCCTGCGGTGACTGTGACCTACGTCGCTTCGACGCGGTCGCTTCGCGATATCCGGGACCTAATCCTGGCCGTGCGCTCGCCCCAATTCGCCGGCCGGCAGACCGACGAGCCTGGCATATTCCTCTAACCAGGCGTCCCACACGACTTGATTCGCAAAATCGCTTGCACGTTGGGCGGCTGATTCGCCGTGCTCGGCGCGCAGATCAGGATTGTCGACGTAGTCCGCCACAGCTCTCGCGAAGCCTGCCACGTCCCCAGGATCGACCAGCGTCCCGGTGAATCCGTTCTCGACTGCGTCGACGAGCCCGGTCACCCGGAAGCCCACGGTCGGAACTCCGGCCGCCGCCGCTTCCAGAGGTGCGTTCGGAAAGCCCTCGCGCAGTGATGGAAAGGCAAATACTTGCATGGCGCGGTAGTACGGCGCCACCTCATCGACGACGCCGACGTTGATGATCCCCCGGCTGTCGCGAATTCTCGCGGAAACACTGGCCGACAGCCGGTCGCCGGCGAAGCTCCCACCGACGAGCATGAGACGCAGCAGGGGCCGTCCCGCGCTGAGCCGATCGAACACGTCGAGCGCGACGGAAATGCCTTTGTCTTCGACGAACCGGCCCACGAAACCAATAACGACTTCGTCCGGTGCGATGCCGAGGCGCGCGCGCAGGGCGGCCGCTTCGACGACCCGGGCCTCCGTAACGGCGTACCGCTCGAGGTCAAAACCATTCGAGCTGCCGGCACCGAGGACTGCCACCTTGCGCTCGTTCCCGAGGCCGGCATCCACGAAAGCGCGCCGAAGGCTGGGACTGACGGCGATGACGCGCGTGGCGAGTGCGGCGGTCAGTCGCTCGGCAACGCCAAGGATCATGCGTTTGACGCCGGTTGTGGTTTCGAGTCGCAAGCCGCGCAACAGATAAATCCGAACGGGTACCCGCGCGATTCGCGAGGCGGTCATCCCGAGCAGACCGGCTTTAGGGGTACTCGCGTTGACCACATGCGGCCGGATCTCCGATATGATCGAGACGAGGCGCAGCAGCGCGCGCAGGTCCGCGATCGGCGCCGCCTCGCGCTCGATCCGCACCCCGATACAGGTGACGCGCTCCCGGGCCGCTGTCGCTTCCAGATCGGGACCGGGCGACGCCACGACTGTCACGTCGAATCCAGACTCTCGGAGCCAGGCGAGCTGCCCGCGCAGGAGGACCCGCGCCGTGATGGGGTGCGACACGATGTACAGTATTCGCCGCCGTTCCGGCGTCGGACCGATCATCCGCGGCCGCGAAATTCGGGCATCGTCGCGTGGCCCTGTTGCGAGACACCGGAACGCGAAAAGACGGCTCTGATCGTTCTGAAAAGAATCTGACAATCGAGCGCCAGACTCCAATGGTCGACGTACCAGACGTCCAGCGCGAATTTTTGATCCCAGGACAGCGCGTTCCGGCCGTTCACGGCCGTCCATCCGGTGAGCCCCGGTCTTACCTCGTGCCGTCTCGCCTGCTCTGGGGTGTAACGGTCGAGATACTCCATCAACAACGGCCGTGGGCCAACCAGGCTCATGTCCCCCTTCAGCACGTTCCAGAACTGCGGCAGCTCATCTACGCTGAGGGAGCGAAGCAAGCGTCCTGTCGCCGTGAGCCTCTGTGAATCATCTCCGGCGCCGTGCCGCATCGTGCGGAACTTGAGCAGCACGAAGGCGCGGCCATGAAAGCCTGGGCGTTGCTGGCGAAAAAAAATGGGACGGCCCATGGTCAGCCACACCACGAAGGCCGTCACTGCCATGAGCGGCGCGAGCGTCACGAGGGCAAGACCGGCACCCATGACATCCATCAACCGCTTCAGCGACTGCCGAATCATGGGGCACGATCACCGAGCGCGAGCGAACGCATCACGTCTTCGAGTCCCGCGCTGAGCGGACGAGGAGCAAAAGAGAGAGCGCCGCGCGCGCGTGCGCAGTCGAGCGCCACGAACCCCGCACGATGGGGGCTGTTCGCGGGACCGCGGAGCTCGACACTCGTCGGGTCTCGCCCTGCGGCGGCGGCGGCGAGCCTGGCGAGTTCGAGGATCGACACTGCTCGCTCGCTTCCAATGTTGTATGTGTCCGGGCGCAACACCTCGACGGCTTGGACTATCGCATGGACGACGTCGTCGACGTGGACAAAATCCGCCGTGTGCGTTCCGGGAGCGTCCACCATGAGCGAGTCGCCGCGGAGCGCCTGTGCGCAAAAACGAGCGACGACATGGCGCTCGGACATGCCGGGGCCGTAGACGGCGCCCAAGCGGAGGACGGTGAGCGCAATGTCCGCGTCCAGCGCCTCGCGCTGCGCGAAAACTTCCCCCGCGAGCTTGCTGACCAGGTAATACGTGCCATGCACGGCCGGAAACAGAGGGTCCGACTCGCACGCGGGTCTCCCGAGGTTCGCGTAGGCTTGCCCGCTCGAGAGCAATACCACGTGCTGCGCCCCGGCGTCGATCGCGTCGCGAACCAGCCGCAGCGTTCCGAGCGCATTCACGCGAAAGCACCCGCCGGCTTCCGCGGCGTCTCGCATGTTTGACGGAACGAATGCCGCGGCGTGAATCACGACATCGATACCGCGAAATGCGTCGGCGGACGCGGTGTCGTCGTCCGCGTCCCACGCGCGGATCTCGACCGACGCGTCTCTGCTCCCCAGCCGAGCAGCGGCCGGGTTCCGCGCCAACAGGGCGATCGGCCGGCTTCCGTTCCCCAGGGACCGCAGGAGGTGCCGCCCGATGAAGCCCGATCCGCCGGTCACTCCGATCGTCATGAGCCCGGCGTTCCGTTGGGAAGCAACCGCTCCGGTGGCACAGCGACCTCCGTCCAGTAACGAAGAAAGGTCAAATGCTTCACGGCCGGCTGCGCGACGCGTTCGCCAGTCAGGATGTGCCGCAGGCACATTTCTACTTCGTTAAAGCCAGCCTGAGCGCGCAACGGGGTCGTTCCGGAGAAGCGGCCATTGATCTCGAATACCTTCACACGCCCGTTTGCGTCGAGGCGAAACTGGAAGTTGGCTGGCCCGCACGGCGCGAGCGTGATCGCCATACGCTGGATGATCGCATTCAGCTCCGGGGATTCTTCCACGAAGGCACGATAGGTGTTGCCGTCCCTGAGGTCGCGGCGCATGATGATCGACACGCACGGCTGACCAGGGAAGTACACCGCGCCGGCGGTGTACTCGGAGTGCTCATCTCCCACGCACTCCTGCACGACGAGGCCGTCGGCGGCCGACAAGGCAGCTCGCAGCTCGTTGGCGTTGTGGGCGACGGACACCCCCCGCGACCGGGCGCCCACACGCGGCTTCACGATAAGAGGATAGCCGATCTGCTCCGCGAGCTCCCAGGCTTTTGGTGGGAGCGCAGACATCGGGTGGTCAAACCCGTTCTCGCGCAGGAAGCGGTTCGTGAGCCATTTGTCGTTCGCAATGGCGACGACCTCGGGGGAGCTCACCAGAATGCGCGTATCGAGGTCCGATTCCAGCTCCTCGCGCGCGGCCGCGAACACGGGCAATTCCACGTCCGTGCCCACCAGGACGATCCGTGGGCGCACGTCGCGAATCACTTTCCGGAGCGCGTGGAGATAACCGGGATCCGAGGCGAATGGAACGAGATGCGCCCCGTCGGCGAGGTAGAGGCCCGCGGAATACGGGCTCGGGTCGGCGGCGATTATCTCGACCGGGAGCGAACTCGCACGAAGGGCCTTGATGATTCCCTGACCGAGCAAGGCGCCAGCTCCGGTCACGAGCACTCTCACGCGGTCAGCCATGC
>Ga0134127_10001518_pt1 | contig 17128 bp, 14 predicted proteins | sample KB31753_FD_96459 | JGI IMG/M metagenome (GOLD analysis project Ga0134127, IMG submission 96459) | Terrestrial soil microbial communities with excess Nitrogen fertilizer from Kellogg Biological Station, Michigan, USA - KB3-175-3 | ecosystem: Environmental > Terrestrial > Soil > Unclassified ... | reverse complement strand
GTACTCGGTATCGGCACCGGGGCTCTGTACAGCGCGGTCCGGAGCCGAGCACCGATCGTGGGACTGGGTCGTGGGCTGCTCTTCGGGACGGCGTTCTGGCTATTGGTGGACGAGATCGCTACGCCGGTACTGGGCCTCTCGCCGGGTCCGGGCGACTTCCCTTGGCAGACCCACGCGCGCGGTCTGGCGGGTCACCTCGCCTACGGCGCGGCGCTGACGAAAGCCTTGGATCTGGTGGAGTCGATCGCCTGAGCTGGGACGCCGTGCTCACCGAGCCGGCGGTCGCGAGCGGCGTCCCCAGCAACGCCTGATAGCGGCTTGCTTCGGCGGGCTTGCTCCGCCTCAGGAGGCAGCCGAGCTATCTATCCTGGTCTGCCCGCCGCCAGTTCTCCCTTTGCCCTCGCGTTCACGTAGGCGTAGATGTTGTGAATCTGATCGTCGCTCAGCGTTCCCTCGAAACCCGGCATGCCACCGTCACGCTTGCCTTTGCTCACCACTACGTGAAACGACGACTGATCAACCCGCCCCTTCGCCACGGATCCGCGCAGATCGGGCGCCATCACACCGCCCACTGCGTCGTCACCGTGGCAGCGGGCACAGTGGACCATGTACTGGCGCCAGCCATCGTATTCGGCTTTGGTTGCCCGGCGCTCCTGCTTTTCCTGGGCGGCGGCGTGACCGGTTACGAGAAGCATCCCGACGAGCCCGAGAATCTGCGCAAAGGCGGTTCTGGTGGCGGCGTGATAGAGAAATTGCATCCCGTCCTCCGATAGGGTCTGTGACAGGCTAAGGAATCGGGAGCGGCATGCGCGACGGCACCCATCACGCTCTGGCGACGTCAGCCTTAGGCGTCTGCCAGTCCTCATGCGGATTGCGACCGAGCCGCGAAACGGGGCCCTCCCGGCGGCTGATTCGAGCGGCGGGTCCAGCCTGCTCCGCCCGGCGTAACTTATTCAGCCGTATGCGGTAAGAGTCCCGGCCCAACTACCGCTCGCGAATTGGCGCCTGACCCAACCGGCTCGACGGACAGGGACTGGATATTGCTCTGACACAGCAGGTCCGACCGGCGCGTGCGGCCGCACGCGACTTCCGCAAACGCACCCGGAGTGGTTGCATGACGGCGCCCAGCCAGATGTCGCTGCGTCGAGTCCCCGATGCGCTGAGCCTGAGAGTACGCATCGCGTATGCGGCTGGCTGGGACGCGCTGATAGACACCCACACCACTCAGGCCCTCCAGTTCGTCTGCGAGTTCGCCCCGCGCCTCCCGGTGCTCGGCGCGCTCGACCTCTACTTCCGGGTTACCGCGGTGCCCGAAGCCATGCAGGAAGCGGTGCGGGTGGGGACACTGACGGCGCTCGACGTGGAGTCCTTGCCGCCGCTCACCGTGCTGCCCTCGGTGGCGGGCTGGCAGCGGCTCCGGCTCGATCTGCTGATCGAGCAATTGCAGTATCGCCGCCGCTATCATCAACGCACGCTGGCGCTGGCCCGCATGGTCGGTGCGCGGTCAGCCGAGGCTGTGGTCGCGACCCACGTCGAGAATGCCATTGGCTTTGCCCGGCTGCTCAAGGGAATCATGCCGGTGAACGTGGCCACCGATCGGTACATTCGCGAATTCAGCTTACCCGCCAGCATTGCCGAGATGGTCATGCAGCGGGTGCAGGCACGCGTTGCCGGCGAGGAGCTGACGGCCCAGTACGACGATCCCCCGCCCCCGATCGATCCGGATGAGCTGATGCCTCAGACGCCGGCCCGCTTGGACTCGCCCTCAAACTCCGCAGCCGCTTTTCCGGAGCCAGCCGCCAGAGGCTTCTAGCATTCACCACGCAATCGTGGTGTGTTCCTGCTGACCGCCCTGCTTGCGCGGGCTGCCGGGGGCAAAGGAAGTTCGGAGCACCATGCGTCATCCGGGCTCGAACCCACGCCATCGGTACCTTTCGGCCAGATGGCGGCAACTCTCATTGGTGATCGTGCTCGCCTCCTCCACCGGCGGCTGCCGAGAACGGGCATGGGCCCCGATTGTCCGGACGGACTCGATTCCTCGCGCCGCCACGACCGCTGATCTTCCCGCTGTCGACTCGCACGCTCGACCCATCCGGCTCGGATTCGTGGGCGATCTCATGCAGTACAAGGAGCAGACGCAGGACGACTTTCACGAGTCCTACGCCCGCATTGCGCCCTACCTTCGAAGCTTCGATCTCACCATCGGCAATTTGGAGTTTCCGGTAGACTCCACGCTCCCGCCCCGTCCGGATCCCGGGACTCACCGCTTCAACGGGTCCGCCAGGCATCTGGATGCGATTGCCGATGCAGGCTTCGACGTTCTCCAGACCGCCAATAACCACTGTTTCGATCGGGGCGTCATTGGGATGATGCGCACTCTCGAGGCTGTAGAGAGTCGGGGCATGCGGGCGGTGGGTACAGCGCGCTCGCGCGATGCGTTATGGGCGGGGCCGCTCCTCATGCGTGTAAACGAGCTGACGATCGCGTTCCGCGCTTATACCCAGGTGCTGAACGTCTGGGCTGACTCTTTGGGCAGGCGAATAGAACCACCGCCGGACCTGCCGGTGTTCGTTGTCCCGTTCTACGGATGGCGGGGCCAGAACCGGGAGCGCGGCGTGGCGTTGTTCCAGGACCACGTAGCCGAGGCACGTCGGGCGGGCGCGGATTTCGTGGTTGCCCTGGTGCATTGGGGGAATGACTACTACGCCCGGCCCACGGCCGAGCAAAGAAAGGCCGGCCACGATCTGATCGACGCAGGGTTCGATCTGGTCGTGGGCACCCACAGCCACGTGCTCAACGGCCCCGAGGTCTATCGCGGCAAGCTCATCGCGTACTCGATGGGCAACTTCCTGGCCCACGGCCCCAACCTCGAATCGCGCACCGGTGCTGTGCTCGAGGCCGAGGTAGTGCCGGGCTCGCCGGGGCAGCCCGCGGTACTCCTATCGTTCGGGTACCTGCCCGTATTTGTGCGTTTCCCCCAGGATATCGTCGTCCCCCTCGACTCGACCGCCGGGCCTGAAGAGGCTCGCGCCTGGACCAACGCGCGGCGGGTGCTCGGTTCTTCGATCCTCCGCCACTAGCTTCCGTCGGATGTCCGCGGCCCCTGTCGTCCAGCTGGCTCCCATCGACTACGCCGTCATGGCGACCTATTTCGTCGCCGTGCTCGGGGTGGGAGGGGGCCTGCGCCGGGTAATGCGGACCAGCACCGACTTCTTCCTCTCCGGCCGATCCCTCTCACCCTGGATCACCGGGCTCGCTTTCATCTCTGCCAATCTCGGCGCGCAGGAAGTGATCGGGATGGGCGCGTCCGGCGCCAAGTACGGCATTGCGACCAGCCATTTCTACTGGGTGGGGGCCATCCCCGCGATGGTCTTCGTCGGGCTCTTCATGATGCCGTTCTATTACGGGTCGCGAGCCCGCTCGGTGCCCGAGTATCTGCGGCTGCGTTTCGACGAAAAGACCAGGACGCTGAACGCGGTCTCCTTCGCCGTGATGACCGTCTTCTCCTCCGGCGTCTCGATGTACGCCATGGGAAAGCTGATGAACCTGCTGCTGGGCTGGAGCTTCGACGTCAGCATCGTGGTCTCCGCCTGCATCGTGCTGTCGTACATCCTGCTCGGGGGGCTCACCAGCGCGATCTACAACGAGGTGCTGCAGTTCTTCCTCATTGTTTTCGGATTTGCGCCGCTGGTGGGGCTCGGGCTGCGCGCGGTCGGCGGTTGGCAGGGGCTCAGTGCACGACTCTCGGAGGTGGCTGCCACGCGGGGCTTGCCGGCGGACGCGTACACCCACGCGTGGACCAACCTGGATTCCGCGGCGCACAATCCCGTCGGCGTCGAGTGGTTTGGGCTGGTGGCAGGTCTCGGGTTCGTGCTGTCCTTCGGCTATTGGTGCACCGACTTCCTTGTGGTGCAACGGGCCATGGCGGCGGACTCCATGACGGCGGCACGGCGCACTCCGCTGATCGCCGCCGTGCCCAAGATGCTCTTTCCGTTCCTGGTGATCCTGCCTGGGATGATCGCGCTCGTGCTGGGCGGGGCCGGAGGGTCGGGGCAGGGGCTGGTTCCGGCGAAGCTCGCCGCCGACGGCGCACCGTTGCTCGACGGCGCCGGCCGCGCCGTGCTCGACTACGACCTCGCCACACCGATGATGCTGGTCCACCTCTTTCCTTCGGGCATGCTCGGACTCGGCGTCACCGCGCTCCTGGCATCGTTCATGTCGGGGATGGCGGGGAACGTCACGGCGTTCAACACGGTGTGGACCTACGACATCTACCAGAGTCACATCCGGCGAGGCGCATCGGATGCGCACTATCTCTGGATGGGGCGGATCGCCACCGTCGGCGGCGTCGTGCTGGCGCTCGGCGCCGCCTACGTGGCCGGCGCGTTCAACAACATCATGGATCTTCTCCAGCTGGTGTTTGCCTTTGTGAACGCGCCGCTGTTTGCCACCTTTGCCCTGGGGATGTTCTGGAGGCGCTCCACCGGCCACGGCGCCTTCGGGGGTCTTCTCGCCGGCACGCTGGCCGCGGCGGTTCACCACGGTCTTACCCTGCCGGCCGGCACCCAGGTGGGGGTCAAGGGCGGATACCTCGGGGTACTGCACACCTATCCCAGTGAGCTGGCCCAGACCTTCTGGACCGCGATCGTCGCCTGGGTGACCTGCTTTGTGGTAACTGTGGTCGTCAGCTTGGCTACCCGGCCGCGGGCCGCGGAGGAGCTGCGAGGACTGGTCTACTCGCTGACGGCGCGGCCGACCGACGAGGCGCTGCCCTGGATCCGGCGTCCCGCCACCCTCGCGCTGGCGGTTCTGGTGCTCACGCTGGCCCTGAACCTGGTGTTCTTTTAGGAGGCGGGATGAGTGGCTCGGCGGGCTTGGACGTCCGGTGGCCGATCGGCGGCCTGTTCAGTGTCTTGGGCCTGATGCTCACAGGTTACGGAATTGCCACATCCGGCAACGCGGAGCAGTACCAGCGGTCGCTCGCAGTGAACGTCAACCTCTGGTGGGGTCTGGTGCTGCTTGTGTTTGGAGCGGCTCTCCTGCTGGCCGCGAGAGCTGGGCGCAGGCCCGCGGGGGTCCGTCCCGCCCTCGAGACACCTGAGGGCCAGGCCACCGAGGCTCGTGAGCATCGGCTCGAGCTGGAGCGGTAATCCCGAGCATTGAGCATGTGATTCAGCCCACCGCAGGCCTATCGTCCTAGTCACTAAGTTCGCGCCGCCAATGCGTGCGTAATTGGCGTCCGTCGGCGGCAAACACTTGTTTTACGCCGCCTGATCGCGGAGGTGGTCGTACCCCTGTGCCTCCGTGTGGTCCCACAATCTGATCGGCGCGATTTGCTGTAACGCTCGAGATGCCATCCTGGCTGCGCACCAGCAGGCTCGTGCTCCCGGCACGAAACCGGACCCTCCGCCGCTCCTCCCTCGCGGCGTGCTCCTCGCCCACTGCCACGCTCCGACATCCCGCCGATCCTTTTTTCCCGCTTCCGTCCATCGCTCCGCCGCACCGGCCGGCCGCTCTGCGCCCGTCGTTCTGCTGAGCATCGACATGCGGGAATGGAGGTCACGCTCATGCGCTCACGCGCTCGTTCGATTCGACTGTTTGTTTTTCCATCGCTGAATGCACTGAGTGTCGCTGTCGCCGTGGTTCTGCTCGCGGCTACGGCCACGACGACGACGGCTCAGCAGCCCACTCAAGCCGGCAGCATTGCCGGCCGAGTGACCGACGAGTCCGGCAACGGAGTGGTCGGAGCCGATGTGCTGATCGAGAACACTACCATCGGAGGCCGCACTCGAGCGAATGGCGAGTACGTCATCGAGCAGGTCCCGGCCGGCCCGCAATCCGTGCGGGTGCGGATGATCGGCTTCCGTAGCGTTGCCGCGTCAGTTGTCATCACGCCTAGTACGCGCGCAAGTCAGGACTTCTCGCTCCGGCGCGACCCGCTCGAACTCCAGGAAGTGGTCACCACTGCAACCCAGACACCGCACATTAACATCGAGTCCAGCCTGGCGGCGACCACACTCTCTCAGGCCGAGATCCAGTACGCAGCGCCGAGGAGCAATACGGAGATGCTGCGCTACGTCCCCGGCTTCACCCGGGTGGAGAGTTCCGGAGGTGAGGTCAACGAGAACTACACCGTGCGCGGCATTCTCGGCGTCGAGTACGTTAACTTCTTGGAGGATGGACTGCCGGTCTATCCCACGATGCACACGTTCTTCATGAACGCGGACAACCTGTTCCGCATCGATGAGAACATCGAGCGGATAGAAGTGGTGCGCGGTGGGGCATCAGCTCTTTTCGGGTCCAACACGCCTGGTGCCATCATCAACCTCATTAACAAGTCCGGCGGCGACCAGTTCGGGGGGACGGCGCGGATTACGGGAGGTACCGAGGGGCTGGCACGGTTCGATCTCAACGCCAATGGACCGCTGGGCAACGACTGGCGATTCAACGTCGGCGGCTTCTATCGATACGACCATGGGGTGCGGGACCCGGGGTTCCCCGGCATTCGTGGAGGACAGTTCAAGGGGAGCATCACACGCTTGCTCTCGAACGGCTACGTGCGCGCCACGGTCAAGGTTATCGACGATCGCAACCAGTTCATCCTGGATCTGCCGTTCACCACCCCCAGCTCCCCGCAGTACGTCTCCGGCTTCGGGAATTACGGTTCCTTCAATACGGGTGAGGCGCTCAATCTCCGGGTCCCGACCCCCGTGGGCGATCTGAATCTGCCGCTGGACAATGGGTTGCGGACCCAGGCCCAATGGTACACCGCTGACGCGGCATTCGATCTGAGCAAGGACTGGCGAATTCAAAATACCGGCCAGTACATGCAGGACCACCAGGAGTGGAACGCACTAGTGCCGTCCAATGCACTGCCTGCTTCCACCTTTGCCACCGCTGCCAAAGGCCAAGGCGGGTTGGGGCTGCCGGCGGGAACCGGGCTTCAGCTGACGTACACCAACGTGTTCGACGCAACGGGCAAGGTGCACCTTCCCTTCAGCACCCCCAACGGCCTGGTTGCACCCGGGCAGCTCATTCATGTCGACAAGCCGCTCTCGGCGTTCCAGGACCAGCTGCAGCTGCGTCGGGCCTTTGGGCAGAGGAGCGCGGCAACCCTGGGCGTTTATTTCGCCAACTACACCCAGGACAATCATTGGAATTTCACCCAGATCCTCACCGACGTTGGGGACCAAACGCATTTCCTCGATGCCGTGGTTACTCCGCCGGGTGGCGGCGCACCTGACAGCGTCACCAAGAACGGCTTCGTGAACCAGCTGTCCGGATACACCAACGGGACCGGTCAGACCACCCTCATATCGGGTGTGATCGGCGGCGAGATCCAGATCACGGAGGGGCTCCGAGCAGATATTGGATTACGGGGAGAGTACGACAAGTTCGTGCAGACCGCGGAGAATACGTCGACGTTCGATCTGGACAACAACCCGTTGACGACATACAACAACGAGACCTTCGGGAACGGCAGCTTCCGCCACTTCGAGCGCGGCATCGATGACTGGGCTGCGTCGCTCGGGCTCAATTGGGCCCTCAAGCCCAATTTCGCGCTCTATGCCTCCGGCACGCGCGGTTACAAGATGCCCGCCCTGGACGAATTCCTGAACGCGACGGCCCAGCAGCAGGCGGATCTCTTCCAATCGAAGGAAGTGGAGTCATTCGAGGGTGGGGTCAAAGCTCAGTTGGGAGCGGTTGGGTTTACGGTGGGCGGATTCTGGACCAAGCTCAAGAACATCGTCAGCCAGGGTTTGGTGATCGATCCTGTGACCGGGGCATCGAGTTGGATCATTGTGACATCACCAGAGAACAAGTCCTACGGCACGGAAATCGAGCTGGTCGCGAATGTTTTTCGGGGACTCCAGTTCTTTGGCAATGCCACGATTCTCAAGGCTGAGCTGGGTACGGGCGCGGGAGCCGACATCGGGAGCCGGATCAACGGCGTTCCCACCTCCATTGCCAATGCCGCAGTGGTGTATACCGGATCGCGCGGCTTGTTTCTCAAGGCAGATTGGCACTGGGTGGACAGCCGCCCCGTGGACGTGAAGGCCGGTGTGTCGCTCCCATCGTACAATTACTTCAATTTCGGCGCCGGTTACACGTTGGCGAGCGGCACGACCATCAATGTCGATTTGCTGAACGCATTCCAGAGCATCGGACTGGAGGAGGGGAACCCGCGCCTGGTAAGCACGGGAACGGTTTTCCTTGCGCGGCCCATTCTCCCACGGCGATTGACGGCGTCGATCAAGTATGATTTTGGCGGCAGTCGGCAGCAGACCGTAACAGTGCCACCGCCCTGAGTCTCGTGGGTGGGTGGATTCCAACGTTTCTCGCCCTCGGTCTCGGCGTGCAGGCCCCGGCGCCGGACCGGGGGCGTGATTCTTCTACCTTTCAACTCGCCACGGACGACCCGAGCCGGTCCCCCTCGCCATTTATCGGCAATGGGAGGCTCGGCCTCGTGGTGCCACCGCTAGGCATTGGTCCGTCGGGCTCACTCGTGGCCGGTCTGTACGAGCACGGACCTGGCGATGTCCCCCGCATCGTAGCCCCCCCCGTCTGGAACGACATCAGCATTTTTGATGGCGACCAGTGGCTGAGCGAGAAACCGCCCCTCAACAGCGCAATCCTCGATTACCAGCAGGTGCTCGATCTCCGTACCGGAGTAGCCCACACCAGCTACCAGTGGGCGGATGGAGCGCAGCGCATTGACGTCAAAGTCGAAACATTCGTGTCCCGCGCTCAGCCGGACCTCGCGGCCGTCAGGCTCTCTCTGACGCCGCAACATCGGGGTCGCCTGTGGGTGCGCTTCGCCATGGCCGAGCGGCCTCCACCTCGACGACTTGCATTGGCGCGCCTGACGCGCGCAGAGCCCGAGTGGAAACCGCCGGACATATGGTATCCAGGGCACATGCAGGTGCGGTCGCGGAGAGCCGCGCTGGGAAAGGGAGGCGCCCGTCTTTCGCTCACCGCCGTGCCGGTGGGACGGAGCACCCTCCTCGCGCACGCAGCCGCAGTGACCTGGCCCCGTGACCTGCCTGGCGCGAAGACCCGTACTCGTGCAGCGGGAGACACTGCGCTGGCCGAGGTCGCATTCGACGCCGCACCGGGGCAGGCGTACACCTTCGTCCAGATCACCAGTACGGTTTCAGGAGCGGACGTCGCATCGCCGCTGACGCGTGCTCGACACGCCGCCGACACCGCCTGGTCGTGGGGCTACGACAGCCTCGCCGCGGCCAACGCCCGAGCTTGGGCGAGGCGTTGGGCGACGGACATCGAGATCGACGGGGACTCAGCGCTCCAGCGCGTCGTCCGCTCGATGTTGTTCTATCTCCTGGCGAGCGCGGACACAGGCACCCGGATGGGCATTCCGCCGATGGGTCTGTCGAGCGGCGGCTACTACGGCCACGTGTTCTGGGATTCGGACACCTGGATGTTCCCCTCGCTCCTGCTCACCCATCCCGACGTCGCTCACTCGCTGGTGGCGTTCCGGCGCCGAACGCTGGATGCTGCCCGCGCAAACGCGCGCGCCAACGGCTACAAGGGGGCCATGTACCCCTGGGAAGCGGATGAGCTGGGGAAGGAGACGACGCCACGGTTTGCTTCGCAGAACGCGCGGTCCGAGATCCACGTGAACGGCGACGTCGCCCTGGCCCAGTGGCAGTACTATCTCGCAACCGGTGACTCGGCGTGGCTCGCTCGCGAGGGCTTCCCGGTGATCCAGGAGACGGCAAACTTCTGGGTAAGCCGGTCCACCTACGACTCGACTGCCGACCTGTACCACATCGCGAACGTCGTGTCGGTACACGAGGGACTGATCGGCGTCTCGGACGACGCCTACACCAATGCCGTCGCTCGCAAGAACCTGGAGATCGCGCAAATAGCCAGCCGTCGCCTCGGCAAACCGGCGGACCCGCGCTGGAGCCGGGTCGCCGAGCGACTCCACCTGCCGTACGATTCCGCCAGCCAGTTCTACCGCACGTACGAGGGGGCGCCCGATTCCACCCTGGGCTCGGTCACGCCGTTGCTCAGCTACCCACTGGGCGTGCCGATGAGCGAGCGCGCCAAGCGGTCTCAGCTGGAGCAGGCCGTACAGCGGCTTCTCGCCGAGGGGCCTGGGGCGATGATGGGGTCGACCCTGCTCGCGGTGGATGCGGCCGAGCTGGGCGATCGCGCGCTGATCGACTCGCTGCTGCCGCACAGCTATCAGGGCCATCTGCGGGGCCCATTCCTCATGCTCTCGGAGACCCCGACCAATGACGCGGTCAACTTCGTCACCGGCGCGGGCGGCTTTCTCCAGCAAGTGATTTACGGCTACACCGGTCTCCGCCTGGGAGAGCAGGGCCTCGACTCGGCTTTCGCGCCGGTGCTTCCGTCGAGGATTCGGCGGCTGGTTCTGCGCAACGTGGCGGTTCGCGGACAGCGGTATGACGTCGTGGTCGATTCCGCCGGCCGACACGTCCTGCCCCACCGGTCCACCCCCCAGCAATGATCGCCGCGGCGCTCGCGGCTGGCCTGCTCTTCATCTCCCAGCCGTGCTGTGCGGAAGCACCGCTCGGCTCGGCGCAGCGCCCCGCCTTGCGAGCCGACGCCACAGCCTTGCGAGGGCCGGCCGAGTCGCGTGTCCCTGTCCTTTCTTTTCCCGAGCCCGGCGTCGACGACACCGCCGCGTATCAGGGCTACAAAACTCGCTTCTACCGCGACTCCAGGAACAACGCTGTCCAGATCTATCTCCAGCCACCCGGCAGCCGGGTGGTCCTGGTCTGGGCGGATGCTGCCAACGAAAGCGTCGGCTTCACCCTACGCGACCCGGCGGGACGACCGGCTCGGCTCGACTGGGGCGCCGAGCAGGCCGAGGTCGCGGACTCCGGCTCGACTCGAAGCATCGAGTACCAGCTCGCAGCCGATGCGCCGCGGGTCCAGCTCGGTTTGTTCGTCCTCGGGTCGATGCGGGTGGAGCGGGACTTCCAGTACGACCGGCGTCATCTCAAGCCCTTCACGGGCCCGCCGTTTCGGGTGGCCGAAGAGTCGCTGCTGGTGGCGACGCTCACGCGGCTCCCGGCAGATGAACAGGCGCGCCAGCTCGAGATTCTCGGCGCGGACAGCGTGGCGACGCTCCGGCGACGACTCGATCCGACACTCGCTATTGACCAGGCGGATAGCACCTGGGTCGCCAGCATTCGTCGGCCGTCGCTCGATGGCCGGAACCATCTGACGCTCGAGATTCGGGTCAACCGAGCTGCTGCTACCGCCCGGATCGTCGGCAGAACATTCGTCGTCGCCTCCCGCTCGACATCGCCGGTGCGGCTCCGAGTGCGCGTGACCACCGACGCGGCGCCACTCACGCCGCTCTCCCGGACCGACATCTTCACACCGGCGTTTCTCCAATTCCTGGCCCGTGCACGCGACACCAACGATCCCCGCTACCGGCGGCTCGAGCGTGAAGTGCGCGGCGTCGAGCTGCTCAGCAGCAAAGAAAAGCTGATGGCGGGGCTGCCCAATTTCGCGACCTATTTCGGACGCGACATGCTCATGACCGCGCTCATGATGCGGCCCATCTGGTCCGAGGCGATGTCGGAACACGTGATCTCGAGTGCGCTGCGGAAGCTGGGGCCGGCGGGCGACGTGAGCCACGAAGAGGCCCTGGCGGGGCAGGCGATCCGGGAAAACGCCCGGGTCTACGACTCACTCGTCACGCTGGCTACCACTACACGTCGTGGTGGGCGACCCGAGCGAGCGGATAGCATGCTGGCCCGGGCCCGCGAGGTTCTTGCCCATCTCCAGGCGACCCGCGAGAACTACTTCATGCGCGACGACGAGTTCCAGCTGCCGGTCCTGGCGGCGCGGTATCTCGCCGACACCGCCGTGAGCGCCGGCCGCAAGCGCGCATTCCTGCTCGATTCGTCGGATGGTGGCGTTGCTCGCCTCACGCTCCTCATCCGGGAATTGGGGCTGGTCGCGAACGAGACCCGCCCCTATGCGGACGACCCCCGTCCGACCAACCTGGTGAGTTTCCCCCGACGGGACTCGACCCACTGGCGATCCGCGAGCTGGCGCGACAGCGACGCAGGCTATGCCGGAGGGCGGTTCGCGATGGACATCAATGCCATCTGGGCGGGCCACGCGCTGGAAGCAATCGCCACGATCCTCGCGACGCTGCCGCAAATCGGTTTCGATCCAGCGGCGCTCACCGCATCGGCTCCGGAGATCGCCGCCGGCGCGTTGGGCGGGTATGTCCGGAACCCAGCCACGCTGCGGCGCGCGATTGATGTCTGGAGCGGCGCCCGACGCCACTTCGAGGTCGTGCTCGCCCCGGCCGAGATCGATCGCCGGCTCCGCGCGAAGCTCGCCTGGCTACCGGCTTCCGAGCGCCGCTACTGGCAGGGCGTTCTGGCCTCGGCGGGCGAAGTGCGTGATTCTCTGCCCTTCCTGGCGCTGGCGCTCGACACCGATGGGCGCCCCATACCGGTCGTGAACAGCGATCCGGTGACGGAGCTCTTTCTCGCGAGCCCCGCCAGGGCCGCCGCGGACAGCGCTCGGCGGCGCAGCCTGCTCCGTGACCTCGCGCCGCTCGTCCGCCCCTACCCGGTTGGGCTCTTCGTCGCGGGGCTCGGCCCGCTGGTGGCGAACGACGCGTACGCATCGCACGCCATCTGGGAGCGATTTCGAAACGACGCTTACCACTCTCCGCGTGTCGTCTGGGGGCGGGAGGTGAATCTCCTCTTCCTGGGTCTTGCCGATCAGATCGTGGGCGCGGCCGATTCGACCCGGCGGCCCGACGCGTCTGATGTGGGGCCCTACGTTCATGCCCTCAACGCAGCATTGCAGAGCTCGCTTGCCGCGGTGAAGCAGTCCGGACTCGAGCACAACGAGCTCTGGAGCTATCAGATCAGGGGGGAAAAGCTGCTCCCTGTCCGCTACGGCACCAGCTCTGATGTCCAGCTCTGGAATACGACCGATCTGGTCGTGCAATACGTGCTCTCCGGTCTACCGCGACCCTGAACCCCAGGTCAAATGTGAGACAGGCCACGTGATTTCCCTCCGGGAGGTCACGGCGGTGGCATTGGGATGTCGGTAGGGTCACTACGGCGCCCGCCGGAGAGCGGGGCACGAGTGCAGTCAACGACAACCGCGAACAATGCAGGCATTGAAGGGTAAACGGAGGTTTCAGACCATGCGCATTCTTTCGAAATGCATGACCCTCTCCGCGGCTGGGCTGCTCGCGCTCGGCGCGGCCTCCGCGGCCGCGGCACAGCAGCAACAGCCTCGCGATTCGTCCATTGAGACCGGAACGGTGACGACGCCTGACTCGGTCAACCCCGCGGCGATCACGACCGATACGAGCTCGACGATCAACAACAGCGAGACCAGGCGTCCGGTTACGGCTCCTGATTCGAGCGTCTCCGGGATGACCAGCGACACCAATCCATCCGCGGTGAGCCCGAATCCCAGTTCATCCGCGACAGCCGCCGATCCCAACGCGTCGAGTGGGATGAGCACTGATACCGCCCTCAAGGCGAAGCCCGGTTTGCAAACCGGCGCCGCGGTCAGTGACACGGGTGGCGTGAGCGCGACCAGTGACACTGGTGGTGTGAGCACGACCGATACGACGGCAACCGGGAAGAAGCACCACAAGAAGGGCGCGGAGGGATATCAGTATCACGGCGCCTCCAGCGACTCGGCGCTGCATGCCAAGCCGGGCACCCAGACCGGCAAGACAGCGAGGGACAGCACGAGCATGAAGCCGGACAGTTCCCGCTAGCAGGAACCGGCCCCAACGAGCGGAGCGGTGCGATACCCCCGGGCGACGGCCCGGGGGTATCCTTTATATCTGACTTGCAGTGTTTTCAAGGAGACTGCCATGAAGGATTTGCGGAAGTCGGCCGACGCCGCGGTCAAGCGGGTTGTCGAGACCGCCGAGCAGGCACAGGATGGGATCGCGGGCATGGCCGAGGAGGCGAAGGTCCGGGCGGACCGGTTCGCGGGCAGGATTTCAGGTAGGTCGAGGAGACGGCGGAGGGCACGCCTCGCCGTGGCGGTTGTCGGCTTCGCCGTGACGATCGCGGCCGGAATCGCGGTTTCCCAGCTTCTCGGCGGAAGACGCCGTAGATGGCGGTACTGGTAAACCTGGACGGGGTGTAGCTGCGAACGTGGCCGAGTCGATCAGGGATCTCTTGTTCGGTGGCCCAATGGCGCGGGGGCTGGTCGAGACGATCACGCCCCAGCGCACGTTTGCCGATGTGGTGCTGCCGCCCGACACGATCGCGGCCCTCGAGTACGCACTCCAGGTAATCCGGAAGCACGACCTTCTGTTTCGGGAGTGGGGCCTTGGCGAGCGGCATGCTACCGGACTCGGGCTAGCTTTTCATTTCGCGGGCCCGCCGGGAACGGGCAAGACCATCTGCGCCGAAGCACTGGCGCACGCTCTCGGTCGGGAGCTGCTGGTAGTGCGGTACTCCGAGCTCGAATCCCGCTGGGCCGGCCAGACCGGCAAGCACGTCGCCACCGTCTTCCGTTCCGCCGAGCGCCAGGGAGCAGTGCTCTTCTTCGACGAAGCCGACGCGATCGCCGGGCGCCGCTTCACCATGGCGACGGTGGGCTACGAACGGGAGGCCAACACCGTCGTGGACGTGCTGCTGCGGGAGCTCGAGCGGTTCGACGGCATCGTCATCTTCGCGACCAATCTCGCCGCGAGCATGGATCCCGCCTTCGAGCGCCGGATCGGAACCCACATTCTTTTCCGGCTTCCCGGAGTCGAGGAGCGGGAGCGAATCTGGCGGGTGCAGATCCATCCCCAGAAGACGCCGTTGGCGGATGATGTGGACTTTCGTGCCCTGGCTGAGGAGTTCCCCCGGAGCGGCGGCGACATCCGAAATGCGGTGCTCAAGGCAGCGCAGCTCGCCACGCTGGAGCCGACTCCTGACGCCAAGAAGCAGATTCACCAGCGACACTTCGAGCAGGGAATGCGGGACGTCATCGCCGCGGGTGAGGTGATGGCTCAATCCCTCTTCGAGGAGGCGGGCGTCCTGCCGGGCGCGCGGGGTGGCCTGGTGGACCAGCTGACCGATACCCAGGATCGACTTCAAGGTGAAATGGCAGTCCTTGCCGAGCGGCTCGACGCGGTCGAAACACGGCGGCGGGCTGCGGAAGAGCATGCCCGCGCAGCCCAGGAACGCGCCGAGGCAGAGCGCCGGGCAACGCGCCTGGCCGTGCAACGCCTGACCTGGCTCGCCGGTGGGGCGCTTATCGCCGCGCTGGGTGCGCTGGTCGCCGCGCTGCTTCGGTAAGGTGGGCCTTGCGCATCCCGGACTCCCGATACAGCCTCCGAACACATCCAAAACGGCTGGTTGACCATGTCCAGCGCCCTGCGAGAAGCGCGGCTGCGGCAGGAGTATGGCAAATTGTACCCGGGCCTCACGCCGGGCACCTGGCTCCCCGCGCGTGAAGTGGCCGAGCACATTGTGGACGTCGTTCGTCGCGAGAGAGGCCGACTCGGGTTGCATGGTCGGCTCATGTCCGACGATCACTTCGAGTTTCGGGGCGGTGATACCGATCCCAGGCCGAGCCGGAACGAGCGGCGCGAAGATCGCGAGGCGCATTGACATGTACTTCAAGCAGATGCTGGATGAGCGGTGTGGCTGCGCTTCCTATCTCATCGCGTCGCGAAAATCGCTCGAAGCGGCCGTCATCGACCCTGCCGTAGTGATCGATCAGTACGAGGCGCTGATGCAGTACCGCGGCTTCAAGCTCCGATATGTGATCGACACGCATGTGCACGCCGACCATGTGTCGGGGGCCCGAAAGCTCGCCGCTCGGCACAACGCGGAGTTATGCCTGCACGAGTCTGCCCGCGTGACCTATCCGTTTCGGCCTCTCAAGGACGGGCAGGAGCTCGAGCTGGGGCAACTGCGCCTGCGGATAGTCCACACACCCGGGCATCGGCCCGAGCTGATCTCTATTCTGGTGGTCAATCCGCCGCGCAGCCCCGAGCCCTCGATGGTCCTGACGGGTGACTCGATGCTGGTGGGCGACGTGGGCCGCCCCGATTTCGGCGGTGGCGATGCGGAGGCTCAGTTCCGCAGCATGGCACGCTTGCTGGAGCTGCCGGACTGGGTCTCGGTGTTTCCGGGCCATTTCGAGGGCCCGTGCGGCAAGGGCATGTGCGGCCGGCCGAGCACCACCATCGGATTCGAGCGACTCTTCAATCCGGTGCTCCACCTGGACCATGCGGCCTTCGTCTCCGCCATTACCAGCGGCATTCCACCTCGGCCGCTCAACATGGTTGCGATCGAGGCGACCAACCGCGGGGCGGCCGATCTGCCGTGGGCCATGCTCACCACTGCGCAGTCCATCGAGACGGTCGGCATCGACGCGATGCTGAACCGTGACCCGAACGCAATCATTCTCGACGTGCGAGAGCCGGAGGAATACCAGACCGGACATGTGCCGGGTGCAATCAACCTGCCTCAGGCGGAGCTGGCCTCCCGCCTGGAGGAGCTGCCCAAAGACAAGCCCTTGCTCGTCGTGTGTCAGTCGGGGATGCGTTCGGTGCGATCGACCCAGTTTCTGAAACAGGCAGGCTTTTCTCAGGCCGCTAGTGTAACCGGCGGGACGTCGGGTTGGGCGGCCGCCGGGCGGCCTCTCGTCACTGGCGAGCTTCCGATCAAGCCGCTGCGGGTAGTCGAGTCACTCTGGTCGCACGCCGGCGCATCTTCGGGCCCAGCCTGAGGTCCGTTACGCGGCCCGTCACCACCCCTTAGCGACGTCGCAGCAGCACCATCCCCGCCATGCGGCGAAACTCTTCCTGACGCCGCTTCGGGCTGAGCCGCCCGAGCAGCTGCCACAGCCAGGCGAAGGGGATCTCGGCCCGCTTGAGGCGATTCGCCTCGACCCACATCGAGCGGAATTCCGCCTCGACCCAGCCGTGACCCTCGAAGAATTGAGTTCCCTCGGCGGGCGCAAACTTGAACGGCGCGTTTCCCGCCGCCACCGCCCGCCCCCATGTCTATTCGACGCGCTCGAGAATGCGCGCGCCGGCCGGATCGAACACCCATCAGTCAAGGGTCGGGGGCGCAGTCAAGACATCTGCCAGCTCTCCCACCTGCTCGCGGATGAGATAGAT
>Ga0134127_10001517_pt1 | contig 17132 bp, 9 predicted proteins | sample KB31753_FD_96459 | JGI IMG/M metagenome (GOLD analysis project Ga0134127, IMG submission 96459) | Terrestrial soil microbial communities with excess Nitrogen fertilizer from Kellogg Biological Station, Michigan, USA - KB3-175-3 | ecosystem: Environmental > Terrestrial > Soil > Unclassified ... | reverse complement strand
TCACTGCCGAGAGTGGTGTCGGGGTCGCCTGTCTTGCTCTCAATCACCTCCCTGAGCGTCGCCGCGAGTTTCTCGTCGTGAAACTTGTTGCGATAGTAACGAGAGAGCAGGTTCGCTTTATCAAACATGGCCGGTCCGCTGTCGACGTAGAACTTTGTAATCTCGTCAACACGCATTCCCAGCGAGAGGCAAGCTGCGATGATCGCACCGGTACTTGTGCCGGCGATATAGTCGAAATAATCAGCGAGAACAAAATCCTCATCTTTCTTGAGTGCCGTTTGCAACTCGCTTTCAATTTTGGCGAGTACCTCGAGCGCCATCACACCACGAATACCACCTCCATCCAGCGCCAGAAGCTTTCGCGGACCCTTCTTATCTTTTTTGTCTGCAATGGACATGTAAGTTCTTCCTTTCGTTGCCGCTACTGCGGCCTATTGAGATCCTCGCAGTGCACCTTTGCCCGAGAAATTTTTCCGGTACTCACAATCAATGTCTCTTCGTTACCAGGCCTTCACGCGTACGAACGGCATGTCGCGCATTCGTGAGGTTCCTACGTGCAGACTATCGACCTTTCCATTTTTGTCCCTTGTGAACCACACAACGTATCCTTGCACGCCGAAATGATCCTTATATAAAGGCTGCATCAGCAAACTCGTCGCCGGACGTTGTTTAATGTACGCCTTGTCAGCCTCGATCGCGACAGTGAAAGTCGCTCCGGACTCTTCGCTAAACCAATCTCCCTTGAATGATGTAAGGTCCGCAGGCGTTGGCGTCCACTCCTTCTCCGGAAAAAAGCGTCTGACTTCACCATCGGAATCTACGGTTTCGCTTGAAAGAAACGCAACAAGAGGAAAAACGAATAAGAAGTTTTTTCTATTCATTGGTTGATCCTTCTCGTTTGTGGGCTGAAAGACAACAGAGTCATTTCTATGACGCACGAAGCCAAAGGAGTGTTAACAAGCATCCGGCGCTCCGTGCGTGATATACAGCTAACGAAAACTGGCGCTTCGCGACAAACTTTCCGAAAAAAATTTCGCGTGGATTAGTATCCTCCGTCCCCTTGTAGCCCGGCAATGATAAGTGAACTGAAACGCAATGAAAGGAGATTATAGTGTCAGCAACAAGTCCAGAACAGAGTGACGCACGGACGCAACCGACGACACAAAAGATCAAAACGTTCCTCTGGTTCAATAACAACGCTGAAGAAGCGGTGAACTTTTATGTCTCGGTCTTTAAGAACGCGAAGGTTCTCCAGACGGTACGTTACGGTGAAGTTGGACCAGGTCCGAAGGGTAGTGTGATGACGATCGACTTCGAGCTCGATGGTGAGCAGTTCATGGCGTTGAATGGTGGACCAGAGTTCAAGTTTACGGAAGCGATTTCGCTCATGGTGCATTGTGAAACGCAGGAGGAGATCGATTACTTCTGGGAGAAACTCTCAGAAGGTGGACAGAAGGTTGAATGCGGATGGTTGAAGGACAAGTTTGGATTGTCGTGGCAGATCGTTCCCGCTAACTTGCCTGAGTTGATGGGCGGAGGCGGTGAAAAGACCGATCGATTTATGGCTGCGATGATGAAGATGAAGAAGCTCGATATCGAGCAATTGAAGAAGGCTGCGGAAGGAAGGTAAGGCAAACCACGGATTTCACAGATTATGCGGACTCATTCCGTGTAATCTGTGAAATCGATCCAGGATCGGAACAACAACTCATGATTTCTGTTGTGAGAAAATCCTTTTTCTGCTATTGAATGCCACGCTTCACCGGTGATTGGCTGCCGCTCCCAATCCCATGCATCGACCGCTACGGCTCTCATTAAGGGACAAATATCAATGGCTAGATCGTTCCCCCAAACCTTCGATCTTCGCTCTCTTGGCGGGCATAGGGCAAAACAGTTCGCGCGATTGGACGATGCCTTTCAGCAACTGATGGGCGACGCCTTGAAGGAAATGGCAGGACCTTATGCGCATGTTTCTCCTACAAGGGGTCGCGATGGCAGCATAGATGCGTTCTTGCTGGACGCCGCACCTTTAGAAGGGCCGTTTAAAAACCTACCTCTCCCGCTAATCGTCGAGTGCAAGACTCACGATGAAACGCTCAAAGACATTGAGAAAAATGTCCTGGGCCAGTGGTCAGCAGTGAAGAAGAAACTGGAGGCTAATGCTTCCGCAGGCTGGAAGGGTCTGTTTGAACCTTGGCTTGAAGCTCGATCCTATCTCTATTGCGTTAGCGCTCACATCCATGCCGAACACTTACGGTCAAGCCTCACAAAGGCGATTCAAGAATTCTTCGAAACCTTGCCCGTCGATCAACGTCCTCCGATTGAATCAATTCGGGTTGTGGATTGGAGTGATCTTCGTTTCTGGCTCAACTCCCTACCTCAAGTTTGTGATGAATGGCTGGGTATTGAACTGGAGCTCATCGTTGATCACGCGACGTATCTCAACAGGCTTTCCGGATTTCGCGAATACTTGCTTCCTTCCAAACTCGAATTCGTTCAGCCGACGCTAGACGCCTCTTTTCACCCCGAGCGCGTTCTGCAACAAATCGAAGCGGCTGACAAAAACCATGGTGTTTTACTGGTCGGAGCGGGAGGTGTTGGCAAGACCAGAACTGCAATTGAAGTCGGTACTCAGGCGGCGAACGCTGGATGGCGGGTCCTTCACATACTACCAGACGAACCAGGCATAGAAACGGAAAATCTGGCGGAGACAGTCCTCCCGTACTCGAACAGCCGGACCTTATTAATCTTAGATTACATCGATCAAATGCAGAGACTCGACCTCGGCAGCCTTAGACGTTCTTTGGTTCCAGCCGCAAATGAACGCGGTATCAAACTTCGCCTGCTGGCTAACGCCAGACCGGGATGGATGACCCTTCATAACCCTGAGCGTGACGAGTTGTTTAGAGTAATCGAAATTCGACCCTCCGACGCACACAAGTCAGCCGTTATAGAAACTATGGCAAGGCGAGTCGCGCCACTTGCATCCAGAGTGATCGGCAACGCCGAGGTGATCCGCCTCTGCGGCACTCGTGCGATCATTGCCCTGCTAATCGCACGAGAGCTGGAAATCCGAGCGACCGAGAATCTGTTGAAAGACCTCAACACTGCAACGTTTCGTTCAGGAGACCTCGTTCAATGGCTTCATCGCCGCTTGCAAGAGAATGCCTTGTCCGTAAAACACGAGGTCGTATCTTTGGTGCCTGCGCGTCCTGATACGCCCATGGTTGCTGCAGCTGCGACGCTGGCCTGTGCGCCCGACACTCGCGAAACTCTGATTCTTGCGGCTATGTCAGCCTTCGAGAATCTGCAATGGCCAACTGCCCAGGAGGATGCTCGCGTACTAGTAGAGTCGCTGCTGAAATTCGGATGGCTGGAATCTCACGGGCTATATGATTCAACCGCGCACGATGTCGTAGCGGATGAAGTGCTTGAACAGACAATCCACTCTGACGCGATCGTTTTTCAACGACAATTGGCAGCCGTGCTCTCCTGCGCCCTAACCATTCCGCGCGGTATCGGTCGGTTAGCAATAGCTCTGCGGCGCGTACTCAACTCAATGAAAAGCGAAGAAGTCGTGGGGTCGCTTACCGCTTCTTTGGAAGAATGGCTGGAGACCAACGCAGTCACAATTGGTAAGGTGTTGGAAACGGGCGACCCGGATTTAACCGGCTATGCTTTAGGCGCGATTCTCAGTGGACCACCATGGGATCGAACGGTCATAAAAAAGTGGGCCCTATTAGTCGTACCTTGGTTGCGTGCACACAGCACAAAAGAGGAAGCGCGCCATTTACTTTATAAGAGCCTGAGAACTATTGAGGTTTACGATGAAACACTGGCGGCTTCGGCATTAACTTGGCTGGAACGCCACGGCCAAACGTTCGAAGCTCGATTTGTTTTTGGCGCCCTCCTTAAGTTCCCCGAGGTCCACGGCGACGCGGCGAAGGCTGTGCGTGAATCAGCACTGCGTTGGCTCGAACAGTATTGCGACACATTCGATGCTCGATTTGTTTTGTATCCGCTACTTGAACGCCGCGATCTTGAAGGCGATGAAGCAAAAAAGGCTCGTGTAACTGCACTACGTTGGCTCGAAATATACCGCAAGACATTCGAGGCTCGATTTGTTATTGATCCGCTGCTTGAACGCGGCGAACTTGAAGGCGACGAAGCGATTAAGGTCCGTGAATTTGGTATAAGGTGGCTTGATCAATATCACGACACTTTTGAGGCTGGATTTGTCCTTCCGCCGCTACTTGAACGCTGCGAGCCTGAAAGTGACGAAGCGAACAAGGTTCGTGAAACGGCGCTGCGTTGGCTCGAACTACATCGCGACACCTTCGGGGTTCGCTTTGTTCTTCCTCCGCTGCTTAAACGCAGTGATCTTAAAGGCGACCAGGCGACTCACGCCCGGGCATTCTCGCTGCATTGGCTCGAACTATATCTCCACTCAACCGATGCTCAATTTGTTTTTTACCCGCTCCTTGATCGCAGCGATCTTGAAGGTGACGAAGCGATTAAGGTTCGTGCCTTGGCGCTGCGTTGGCTCGGTCAATATCACGGCACGATCGAGGCTCGATTTGTTATCCGTCCGCTCCTTGACCGCAGCGATCTTGAAGGTGACGAAGCGATTAAGGTTCGTGCCCTGGCGCTGTCCTGGCTCGATCTATATCACGACACGCTCGAGGCTGGATTTGTTCTTCGTCCGCTACTTCACACAAGAGAGATCCGCGCCCGCGATGCAGCATCCATGGTCGAAAAGGCGGTAAAGTGGGTGGAGACTTTTTATAACACTACCGATGCGGAGTTCGTGCTCAGGAGGCTCCTTCGGCGCGATGACGTACCTACTGACGCAAGAATTCCCGTGTTAACGTCCGCTATTCAGCGATTGCGAGAACGGCTTGCTGATGCCGAAGCAACTTTCTTACTTAGATCATGCCTGCAATATCGAATTGAAAACAATGCGCCGCAAAAAGAGCTTGTGGCACTTGCGATCAAATGGTTGGAATTGCATCCTGGAAATCCTGATGGCGACTACGTTTGGAATAGAGTGCTCCGCTATCGTCCGGACAAAGTATCTGACAGTGATTGGTTGAAAGTATCAGGACACGCACTGCAGTGGTTAAAACGTAAGACCATCTCGGATAGAGACTTCGAGCAAACGACTAACTCGTTGTTAATGAGACCACATCTGCTTGAACCGCTCGATCGCGCATATGTGACTAAGTTAGGAATTGAGCTACTCGGGACGGATCTTCATGAGCAGGGACGTCGAAAACTGATCGCCAGCCTGCAATTCGAAGCACAATTACTTTCCGAGGATGACCCACTGAAGAATCAAATCAATCTGGCGCTCAGCGCGCTTTAGTGATCTCGCCGCGAGGGTTCACGCGTGTTCTCAGAAACTCACTAGGGCCCAGTAGCTGCTCGCAGTCCTGTAATGACGACCGCAAAATCCTGCTCACTTCCTGCCTTAAACCCAGCAGCTTTTATTTCCAGTTTCCATTTGCCTGGGGCGGAGCCAACCCCATCGATCACTTCAACATTATCCACGTGGTTCGCCTCAATTTTCGTTGCGGCCTGGAGGGGATTTTGTCGATTGAGTGAGTAGGGCCAAAACACGGTCGTTCCATCTGGGGCTGTTAATTTCACGTCAAGATCGTTCATCAATGCAGGAGCCGAATCATCGAGCCCTCCTGTATTAGCTGCGCCAGGTGGATCAGTCCATACAACTGTCACCTTTATTTGGTCACTGGCATTCGACGGCTCTAAGAGGAGTTCGTATACCGGATTGCTCAGGCTAAGTGCCCTTCGCATGATGATGTGACGATCCTTTTGACCTATAACCCGTCCAGCGGCGAGCGCGTCTATAGCTCCCCATCCAAAAACGGGATCGGGACCTTTTTGTCCAGCGTCCCGGGCGGTATGTATCAGTACTGCCTTTATGATTGAGGCGAAAGGATCCTCATTGCGTTCCCTTCGGTAGAGCTGGATAAGAAGTGCAGCGATGCCGGCGGCGGTTGGCGATGCCATCGATGTTCCGCTGTCGCGAAAGATGGCTTCGTCATCTGCGTCTGAAGTAGAAAGAAGATCATTTCCAGTGGCAACAAGATCGGGCTTGATCCGTCCATCGTCTGTTGGCCCCCAGTTGCTATAGCTGGCAGACTTGATGGATTCCAGAGAGGTGGCTGACGCGGCGGTTGGAATGTCTGGTATCGCACCAATACAAATAGAGTTTTTGGCCACGCATATGCCGACCACAGTGTCTAATCCTTCCGAATCAAAACCATCAGGCCTGCGCGACACCTTTACTTTCCGTGCTTTCATTTGGCCGCTGCTATCAGGGTCAAACACAAAGTGGTCGGCAGGTTGAGACTCACCAGAGATCTCCTCGGGACTATCTTCCCGATCATTGCCGGCAGCTGCAAAGGCCATGAATTTTTTAGAGCGGTAAACAAAGTCGTCGAAGCGCTCTTCCTTACTTGTGTACTTCCCAAATTTAATGTCTTCGTTCGGATCAACCGATTCGTCGCCGTACCAGACTAACAAGTTGCTTCTGCTGTCTCTGGCCCAACCTGCGTTTGGTGTGTAAGAGTGGTTTGAGATGTTGGCGCGGCCACTCAGGGCTGCGAGTCCCTCCAGGTCCTGTCGCATGTTTTCGCTGTAAATCGTTTTCAGCCGCGGTGCCATTCCTTTCACCCGGCCGTCATGCGTAGCTCCCGCGGCGCCCATTGTGCCCGCGACGTGCGTGGCGTGTCCGTCAAACGGTTCGATTGCCTGAACACGAAACTTTATTCGGCTTGTGGTCTCGTTATTGATATCAAGTCTGAATTCTTTGTGTGTCGCTCGAACGGGACCATTATCAAAAACGGCAACCTCCACGTCACTTCCATCAAGGCCGTCGAACTCCGCCTGCAATTCATTTACGCGATGGCCTGCGCGCGCATTCGCGTTGGCCGTTATGGTTGGAGAACTGGTAGGGACTGTCCTTCGAATCTGATCGGCAATGACAACCTCTGCAAACTGCGGCACGATCTCCGGCGCCGGAGTAGGTGATGGTGATGGACTGACAATACCAGCAACCGCGATCGTGTTGTCACCCAGCCTCGATGCGCCACGACTGCCGGCGTAAAGCGATAGAGAATAGCCGGCAGATACAAAGACAAATGCCAGGCAAGCTATCCTTGGGGATAAGCAGCGAATTGAATTGCGTGTGAGATTCACGAGTGTGTCCCTTGCTGCTGGTTAGATCGGTCGCATGCCTGATACGACAATTGCGAAGGCCTGATTGGGACCTTTATTAATGTGCGTTCCTGTGACTCGCACCTTCCACTCGCCCGCCAAAGGACCCGCATGATCTATGACTTCCACATTATCCACGCTGTTCGCCCGGTTGCGACGCGCCGGTTGCTTTGGATTCGCACGGTCAATGCTGTAGGGAAAGAATTCCTGACCGTCCCGGTCGACGAGCTTTAAGTCCAAATCGTTTACCAGCACGGGCGAAGCGTCGTCGAGGCCTCCCCGATTGGCTTCACCAGCGGGATCGGTCCAAACCACAGTGACTTTGATCGGATCGTTGGTTCCGTTCAACGTCATCCTGTATTCTTTGGTTTCTCCGGCACTTACCTGGTCCATCTTTAGAACATGTCTAAAATTCTGTGCATCTATCCGTTGGGCAATAACGCGGCCCGCCTTTAAGGCGTCAATTGAGCCCCAACCAAAGACGGGATCAGGACCGCGCTCCCCAGCATCTTTAGCAGTATGAATCATCACTGCCTTCATCTCAGCAGCGGTAGGACGTGTGCCGCGTTCGCGCCGGTAGAGTTGGACCAGAAGTGCTGCAATGCCCGCAGCAGTAGGCGATGCCATCGATGTTCCGGACATATCCACGTATTCTGAATCGCCGGCGTTTGAAGTCGATAGAAGATGGTGTCCATTGGCGACGAGATCCGGTTTGATACGACCATCGTCAGCTGGACCCCATCCGCTGTAGCTGATCATGTTGATGCCTGAGGTTGTAGTGATGTCATCAACTGCGCCGATGCAGATGGCGTTCTTGGCGAGGCCCAATCCTGCTACGGTATCGAGACCTCCATCGTCGAAACCGTCACGACGGTGGACCTCAGAGGACAACATCCAGAAGGTGCCATCGATCACAAAATGCTGAAGTGGCTGGGTGCCCTCCGCGGGACCATCGCTACGATCGTTGCCCGCCGCGATAAACGTCAACAAATGTGGAAACTGGAATAGCACCTCGTCGAGCTGAGCTTCGCGGGACGTGTATTTTCCAAACTTTGCGTCTTCGTCGCGGCTGAGAATGCGGTCCCCCCACCAACGCCATCTGCCCTGATCATCCTTACTCCATCCAGCGAGTGGGCCATAAGAGTGATTGGAGACCTGGATTGTTGGCGCGAGAGCTGCAAGTTTACGCATATCGTCGTTCCAGTCGTCGCTTACGAGACTCATCGCGGGAGCCATACCTTTTGCTTCGCGACGACGGCCGACAGCAGCCATCGTCCCTGCAACATGGGTTGCGTGCTCGCGTGATCCCAACGAAGTATTTACCTGGATGCGGTTGGGCGTAGCATTCTGAGGTGATAGACGGAATTCGAAATGTGTACTCAACACACCACCGCCATCCACAACCGCGCCGGTCACGTTTTCACCCTCAAGATTCGGAAACTCCGCGTTAAACTCATCGACATGATGACTGCGCCGCGCGCCGAGGTTTCTCGGGCTGACATCCATGAATGGGCCAGGCACCAATGGTCGTTCTATTTCAATGCTGATGACGTCCTGTACGTCGACGCCAACCCGTAATGGTTCATCGCTTGCCGCTGACAGAGAAAAAACCTGCGTACTGACTGGACCAGCAGCGGCACCTTGGTTTTCCGCCGGCACGAACTTGCTGAAAGTGTTGGGAAAGGTCGCACCGGTGCGCGTTCTGAAGATAAATCGCAGAGGAACCAGCTCCCGCTGCTTCACCGCTGGTCCAGCTGGAGTTTCGTCGTTAGCGCTGGCAGTGATAACTGCTGAAGGATCGGGCGTGGGCGTGGGCGATGCTCTTAGGAGCGCCGAAAGGTCCCCCGATGTCTTTTTAGCCACATTGTCAGGCTGCTGTCCTATCGCTGTAGCAGTTACTGTGATACAGCAAAAGAACCACAACCAGAGCAGTCGGAATCTTAGGCGAGTCTGTGACATGCACGCGCACTCCTTTCAGAGTTCTGGGAAGCTTACCTATGGAGCCTTGAGACCTGACACTACCAATGCAAAAGACTGTGATAGACCGACGTTCAGTTTTCTTGCTTTCAGTTCTAGTTTCCATTCCTGACCCGGTTGTGAAGTGGTGATGTTTATGACCTCGACGTTGTCGACCCGGTTTGGTCCGTCATTTAATGCCGGTGAGAGCGGTCGTTGCGGATCAAGACTGTAGGGGTAATAAACTTTGCCCTCAGGAGAAATGAGTCGTATATCCAAATCGTTCTGGAGTGTCGGCAGTGCGTCATCCAACCGACCCGTGTTTATTTTTCCTGCGGGGTCAGTCCAAACAAGCGTGACCTTAAAGCGCGAACCGGTCGCTATCAGCGATGCCTTTTTGGTGACACCAGCGTTGAGCTGCCCAGTCGAGATTAAGTGGACGAATTTTCCAGCGGTGTCCTTATGAGCAATTACTTGTCCGGCAAGTTGAGTATTTATTGAACCCCATCCGTATATCGGATCAGGCCCTCTGACTCCCGCATCGGTGGCTGTGTGAATCAAGACTGCTTTGATCTCTGCGGCGGTTGGCATACGTTTGAAACCTCCGCGAGTGTCCCGGTACAACTGAATTAGCAATGCAGCGATTCCAGATCCAACGGCTGTTGCCATCGCAGTCCCGCTCATTGTCGTATAGGAATTATTTCCAGAAGCTGAAAAGACGTTTTCGCCGCTGGCTACCAGGTCTGGTTTGATGCGTCCATCGTCGGCAGGTCCCCAACCGCTATAGCTTTCGATAGTAATAGGCCGCGATTGCATTATGTTGTCTATTGCCCCGACGCAGATGTCGTTTTTCGATAAGCACAGTCCTGTAAGAGTGTCCAACCCGCCTCGATCCCAGTCATTAAGCTTGTGGATCAGATTGCTGGAAAATTTGGTTAAAACCCGTTCATTGCTGTCCTGACCGGAGAAGACCTGATGTTTGAACGGCTGCTTTTCAGTAGGGCCATCTGTTCTGTTGTTTCCGGCTGCAACAAAAGCAAGCAGCTTCGGGAATCCATGCAGAACATTGTCAAACTCAGCTTCTCTTGGACCATACTTCCCAAATTTTGCGTCTTCTTCGGAGTTTAGTTTTTCGTCGCCAAACCAGGCCCACCCGCTGGTTGGATTCAGAAAATGCCAGCCTCCTTGCGGGGCATACGAGTGGTTGGAGATTTGAATTCGAGGCGCAACAGTACGCAGTTTTCTGAGGTCGTCGTCCCAGTCGAGACTGAGCAGTGCAACACCAGGCGCAAGCCCTTTGGCCCGTTCGTTTTGTCCCTTCGCACCAATGATTCCCGCGACGAATGTGGAATGATCGTCGGGAGGCTTCTTGGTCAGCAGTGTGATCTGACTCATCCCGGAAGCTGATCTTCGAAACTCCGAGTGTGTCTGAAGCACTGCTCCGGCGTCGACCACTGCTGCTGTCACGCCTTGTCCATTAATCTTCGCGAACTCCTCGTTAAATTCATTCACCAGATGGTTGTATCTGGGACCGCTCGTTCCGTACGTTTTGACTTGCGCAATTTTCGTGTCATACAGAACTTGACCACTCAACGCAAAGCCCGGTTTTGGGAGCACGATTGCGCCTGCTAATAGTGCCAACACAACTGGAGTAAACAATCTCATTGGCTTTGTTCTACCAACATAATGTCGAAGCGAAGATTTCATTTCTCGCTTGGGAATTAGCCTACTCAAATCCTCGAGGTTCGAAATTATCTAGCTGGGAACTGTTCAAGCGAAAATGGTCGATCAGTGACGTGCAACTATAGCCTTTATTAAGGTGGAAAGGGGCCGCGAAATGTCACCTCACGCACTTCGACGTTCCAAATCTCCTGACCAGTGGCGAGATTGACGCCGCGGACCTTGGCAGGTTCCTGTTTGCCGGCATTTATGTACGGCGTGGTTTCGTAAATCAATGTGGAATCGCTAATCAGAAATGGCGCGAATGCTAAATGCGTCCGAAACTCGCCAATGCGCTTATTGGTGGCGCGATCGAAAATAGTCCAGCGATACTTGGCCCATGTCTTCTCATCTGCAATTCGCTCGCTTGCCATAATATGGCGCTTATCCGCACTCTGATACTGGGTCGGAGGTGCACCTGAAACTTTTTCATTTGCGTTCAGTGTCCACTCCCTGTTGAAAGTTGATCCAAGCAAGCTTACATCAACATTGCTCACCGCGCCCGTCGTCAAGTTAAGCCGGAGCGCGCCTTCGGCGGCCGCCTGGAGAGACGATGCTTCTATCTGTGGAGATGGCACCACAACTGCTTTCGCCGAAGACTCTTCCAAACGTCCTCGAAGCGGGCGGCGCTCAAATTTCCAAGTCACAAGCGGGCCATCCGCTAGCATCTGCGCTTCAGCGTCAAACTTGCCGTCGAGGGTTTGACCGATGCCCACTTTTACCGAGGTTGGTAATTCTGCGACACTGCGCATCGTTACAGAACTATTTTTGGTATCGAGCGTGACGAGTTCCAAACGATTCGTGCGGGTCTTCGGCTCGATCTGGCTGATTAGCAGATCATTTGTGACTGCAAGCGGCTTAGCCGCTGCGGTCGTTTTCCACCTACTTGTGCCGCTGGTCAGATCGATTGCCGAGATACCTTCAGGCGTCATCGCGTAAATGAGCTTATTCTTCACATCGACCACTATTCCGGGGCGCAAGACAACAGACTGTTCCTGCGCACTTGTGGTCCCAGCAAAAACGGAGACGACGGCCCACACAACCGCAAAGCGCCAGCTGAACCGGAATACTTTGCACCGAACTCCCATGATATTGACCTCTCAATAAGACGAACGTTCCAAACCATAGGCTTTTCGGCGTCGTATATCCGCAAGCCCTAATCCGTGTATTTGAACGATGTCAATGGCGATAACTTGCGCCTTCTTCAGACGACCTAAACAACGCCAATCCGGCACTTTTCTTGAAAAAGAAACGTTTATTCCCGCTTTCAGTGTCGTCCACTCCGCGACCCCCGAACAATGTGCTTCCGGCGCCCTCCACGGGTGTTCACATTCAGAGCCATTGCCGAATTCGGCGCGGACTCCTGCAGACGGATGGTCCAGGCGCCGCGCCCGAGCAATCCGGCCACCAGAACTTGATCGGTGCGGTCATAATCCAGATCGTATACTGGGGCGCGAGGCAAACCAGTTCCCAGCGTTGCCCAGGTGGTAAAAGCAGGTCCGGCGGCTATGAAGACGCCGTTATCGCTTCCCACAATCACACTACCGCCTGGATTGCTCGTGATGAACGCAATCGAGCGCAGGGTGCCTGGCGTCAGCGCCAACAAGTTGCCGGTTATGTTGGTCCAACTGGAACCTGCATTGGTGGTCTGGTACACATTACGGGGGTCAACCACGAATGCGTTCTGCGGATTTGTAAAATTGATCGTAACTCCCGATACCTCACGCCGTGTTCCCGCGCCAGGATATGCGGCAGAAGCTCTGAGGGGTGCAGGCGCCGCGGCTGTTCGCACAAATACCTGGTCTCCCGAACCAACGTAGAGCATGTTCGCATTCCCGGTTCCGCCATAGGCGATCGTGTGTTGGCCGAGACCATTCGCAACAATCCCCCGGCCAATTTCGACAACGGTGTCACCCTGGTCCATTGATTCGTAAACGGAGTTGGCAGCGCCCATAACCAAACGTGTCGGAGTTATATTGTTTACTTCGAGGGGGGTGTAAAACTGGGCCACTAACTCTGCCCCACCACCGACCACGGTTGGATTAATGAACACCCTGTTTTGCAGCCTGTTGCTCGCATCATAGGTACGGCGTTGAAAATTTCCGAGGTTTTGAAAACTGGAAAAACGAATGGATAGACCGGGCGTGCTGGTGTCGTCCACCGCTACGTCTGCTCCGTCCGCGGTGTCTACACTTTCCCAGAGAGCATTTGCAGTGATGGTCTGTTGTGGGGTTCCTGTGTCCTGGGCTCCACCAATTACAACGTTTGCGTTTGCATCCCAGGCTATTGAATGAAACTCAGTCGTTTCTAGATTTCCGATCAGGGAGACCCAGTCGCCAGTATTGCTTAAGGGTGTGGTGCGTTTGTAAATGCCGCCATCATCGGTCTCGATCAAATTACCGGCGGCATCGACGCCCATGTCTCGAGAATCTCCATGAGGTGAACTACCGCTATGGGTATTTGAGTGCGTAATGTGTGATGCCTGACTTCCTGAGGGCCGCGAGGCGTCTACCCTGAACAAACGTCCTGAGAAATCGTTGGCGCCGATTGAGTTCGGAAAACACGGACATCTTCCGGTAGTGAATTCGTTGAGAAACGGTTGTCGATCTCCCCCAATAAATACGACGTTCGGATTGGTAGGATGGGCGGCGATGGAAAGGTGCGTAGTACCTTGTGCCCCGGGATGAATACCAACCGCGACACCGTTTTCGATTGTAGTGGGCAAATCCAGCCTGGTCCAAGTTAAGCCCCCATCACCAGAGCGAAACAATCCGCCTAACTCTTCAAAACTATTCACTATAGCAACGTAGACGTTGTTGCTGGCGCCGATGCTGATTTTGACGTTGGCGGTTCCAGCCGTGAGGATTACATCCATCGCGGCGTTACTTACCTTGGTCCAGGTCGCACCCGAATCAAGACTACGGTAGATGCCATTATTACCTGAGTTTGTGAATAGTCTGGCGTTGTTCGAGGGATCACTTGCCAAATCAAATGATGGCCCGGCGGGCAGTCCCGTTCCCACGGCGCCTGAGATGTGAGTCCATGTTCCACCTGTATTTGTGCTCCGCCAGATTCCCTGGTTGACATTTGAATCCGCGGTGTCGGCAGAAACGATCAGCGTGGCTCCTCGCGGTGCCACACCGGTGATATTCAAACCTGTTATTGAGGGGCTACCAGTGAGCAACGTCCAGTTCGCACCTCCGTTAGTAGTCCGAAAGACGCCGGAACGATCGTTGCCGCGTGACACGAAACTGCTGAATCTGCCCGAGCCTGCTATTAATGTTTGATTTGTGGCATCGATGGGATCGAATGCGATGGCGCCAATCGATAGCGAGTTACGGAGTCCGAGTTGTTCCACCCAAGTGGGACTGGCGACTGTGGCATTCGACGTCTTCCAGATCCCGCCATTAACTGCACCCACGTAGATTATTGCTGCATTCGTGGGATGCGTCGCCACAGTCTTGATAGCTCCGACTACAGGACGTTGGGTGATCCCTTCAACTTGTCCAAGAGTGTTTGCTCCAGGCCCCTGCTGCACCCACGTTTGTTGGGTATTCACAGTTTTAGCCACCGCAAACAAAACAATCGCACTCAGGGACATCATCTTAATTCCACGTAAGCCAGGACGATGAGTAGTAGTAAATAACATGGCAACATCCGTTGGAGTTAGAACCGAGGCAAAAGAGCCACGATTTTTAATCAATGAACCCTGCTGCAGTTCTAATAGAGTCTATGTCAAGGTGTTCTCAACTGAGTTTCGTTTCGAAGACACGAGAGTTAGAACGCAAGACAGCGTTTTATGTTTGGCTCTATTTTAAGAGCGGTGATGTTCTTCGGTTCTACGTAGCCCTCGTAGCAGGAAACTTTGTCTGAATAGACGACTGCGCCACTCTTGTCGTAGAGCGCGTATTCGACCACCACTCCACCGCTATGATCGATCTTCGGTCCGCTAAAATATCGCAGCAGGTTCTTGCGCGTACGATTGTTTCCGCCGGCCGTGACAGACTGAATTTCCACCCAGTAACTCTCCGCTTCTCTCATAGCGTTGTCGATATCTTCCGACTTGACGAGGAGCGCCAACGCGTTCACTCCATTACTGTCGACTTTGACAAACTCATCGACAAATTTTTGAAAACGGGCGTTCAAGTCAGTTAGTAATTCGATTTCCGCATCGAGAACATCAATCTGTGCTTCTTTACCAGCGATGGACGCTTTTGCTGCGTCAATCTGAGCCTGCAACTCTGCTTTGGTTCCCAATGCTGCTTGTTCGGCTGTATACCTGGCGATTACAAGTTCCAATCTCTTCCGCACCTCGGGATCTGTTTCAGCTTTCAAGGCCTCGTTGAGGTGGATCAGTATCGCCTCTAATTCGGTTACTCGAGCCAGTTTTTGACTCAGCTTAGCGATCTGTTCGCGAGTGGGCTTTATTTGTTTGACTAACAAATCTTCCTTGTCCTGATCTTTCTTGATCGATGCCTCCGCCGTTGCTTTGTAAGAAAAAAGAAGACCGATATCAATCAGGACTGTCGAACCCTCTGTACACTTATCAATAGTGACGTCTTGTCCATTTTGATCCTTTACTTGTTCCGGACAACTCGGCCTTCGCGGAGGAAAGACACCGGGGTAATAAAGCGTTAGTGTGCTCTTCTGGGTTTTGAGTTCTCTAAGAAGTTCCGCTACCAGCGCGTTCTGGTTTACGGTGACTTGCCTTCCTTCTATTTTCGTATCGGTGCGAAATAGAGCAGCCAGGTCGATCGCCGACTTGAGAAGGTTAGTTCCGGTCGCGAGGGCACCTGCGATACTCGCTGCTTTCATGTTTGCGCGCGGGGGCACGTTGAGCGGTAAGGGATTTCCTTCTTGCAGCGCGTTCTTGTATTCGTTTACCAGATTTGTTACCTGGCCCTCGAACGCAGGGAAGAGTGCTTTATAGAATCGCCAATCCTTCACGATCTGGGCGTCGAAAATTGCGATGTTTTGCGGATTATTGGTCTTGTTAAGGATAGCGGTGGCGATCTCTTTGGCGGCCCGGGAGACGGAATTATACGAGACCAACTCAGTTTCGAGTCTTACACCCTCGCTTAGTGTCGCATCACCGGCCAGCGGTGTGGCCGTGGGTTCCGGCGGTTTCTCCGGTTGGGGCTGTGCGTCCCGAATTGCTTTTTTCGCTTCTTCAATGTCCTTCTTCAGGAGAAGCAATCTCTTCTCTTCCTGAAGTCGAAGCTCCTCGGCCGTGGGCGTCGGTGTGGGCGTGGCGTCCTGTGCTTGCGCCATTTGCGCCGTTGCCATGAAGATCAGAAAAACGACCAGACGACCAATATTGCGGATAGTGCATAGATGGTTGGTCGGGTATGCAACAGTGATAGTTTTAGCGGCAAGGTCGGGTCGCGAGCACATGTTTACACTCCGATTCGATTGATTGGGAAACGGCTCAATCTTGCGTAGTCGACAGCGCGGCTTAATATCTGAGCGTCGAAGCCATCGAACTAACAGGCTACTGTTCCTACATGAAGAACTCTGACCTAATTGCTAACGCACCATCTCCGGTGATTTGCTATCACCAAAAACCTCATTCATTAAAAAGATCGATCTAAGCGCCTCTTATCGTTGAACAAAGTGTTGCGTGTAGTGGCAAATCCCGGAGATAAGGCAGCGCCGGATGCAATCATGCCGCTGGTCGAAGCTCAGTTACCGGCCGATTGCAAAGCGTTCGGGATTTGTGCAAGGAAGATAAGGGACACCTATTACAGATCAGCGCACGAGTGAACGAAGACTTCCTGAGAGTTTTGATCGATCAGCGTGCCGTAACCCTGGAACTCAGTATCGGGTGAGAGGATCATCCAGCCGCCCGACAGATCTCTTGACAGGCTCACTAGCTAACAATAGATTGAAGGTAGTAAAATTTCGTGCAGATTTATCTACTTAGGACCTAACATATGAAACTTGCTCGGGACATAATGAGTCTGTCGACCTTCAAGCGCGATAGTAACAAAGTGATGCGTCAAATGAAGAAAACTAAAGAGCCGGTTGTCCTGACTGTCAATGGGAAAGCGGCAGTGGTAGTCCAGGATGCCGAAAGTTATCAAAAACTACTTGAGCTTAAAGAGCGGTCGGAGGTTGTCGATATCCTGCGTCAGCGCCTCGCGTCACGAAGTCGTAAGAAAGGACGACCAGCGGAAGACTCTTTCAATGAGTTCTTCGCCAAGAATAACATTCCAGTC
>Ga0134127_10001515_pt1 | contig 17154 bp, 10 predicted proteins | sample KB31753_FD_96459 | JGI IMG/M metagenome (GOLD analysis project Ga0134127, IMG submission 96459) | Terrestrial soil microbial communities with excess Nitrogen fertilizer from Kellogg Biological Station, Michigan, USA - KB3-175-3 | ecosystem: Environmental > Terrestrial > Soil > Unclassified ... | reverse complement strand
CACGGGTTCGCGGACTCACCCGTGGCTACACGCCGGCACCCGCTTCGCGGGTTGCGTCGCGACTCGGCGCCACGGGTTCGCGGACTCACCCGTGGCTACACGCCGGCACCCGCTTCGCGGGTTCGTGTCACCCGACCCGCGCTCTGGCACTACCGTCGTGGGACTGGTTATAGTAGAAGCTGTAATGGCTTTACTCCAAGCGAAACACACTGCAAACGTAACCGGAGAGTTCTTCGTCGACACGACCTGCATCGATTGTGATCTGTGCCGGCAGATAGCCGGCGACACATTTACCGATGTCGGCGACCAATCGGCAGTGCATCATCAACCCGAAACACCTGAACAGGAGTTCGCGGCCCTCAAGGCGCTTGTCACCTGTCCCACCGCTTCGATCGGGACGGTCAGCAATCTCTCGGCGAAAGCCGCCGCTGCAGCTTACCCGGATCTGATCGACGACAACGTGTACTTCTGCGGCTTCGCATCGGAGTCCTCGTACGGAGCGTCCAGTTATTTGATCGTGCGTCCCGAGGGCAATGTCCTCGTCGACTCCCCACGCTTTGCGGGTCCGCTGGTCAAGAACGTCGAGCAACTGGGAGGGGTGAGGCGCATGTTCCTCACTCACCGTGACGACATAGCCGATCACCAGAAATGGGCCCGCCATTTCAACGCCGAGCGGGTTATGCATCGGGATGACATCTCGCGCTCGTTATTGGGTATCGAGCACGTGCTCTCGGGCCACGATGCGATAAGACTCGACGACGAGTTGTTGGCTATACCAACTCCGGGACACACACGCGGCCATACTGTGTTGTTATATCGCAATCAATTTTTGTTTTCGGGCGACCACCTCTGGTGGTCGGATGCTTACAAATCGCTTCACGCTTCAAAAAATGTCTGCTGGTATTCGTGGCCCAATCAAATTCACTCGGTAGAGTTATTGTTGGATTACGAGTTTGAGTGGGTGTTGCCTGGACACGGCCGCCGCGTTCATTTAAGCTCGACGCTGATGCGCGAGCAACTCGAGCGTTGTGTCACACGAATGAAGATAAGCTCGCGCGCCGCAAGTTAGCCGACGACCCCTTTGTATCTCAGAGTCGACGAAAGGACGCTGTTGTTGAGTCCAAAACATTCATCACGACAAACGTGGTTCAAGCTCGCCGCGCTGTGCATAATTGCCGCCTTCGCCTTTGCAGCCCTGGCGCAGAGCCCTTCGCGCACCCAGGTTTCCGCGCAAGTCCGTCTTGGACTGAAGCTCTTTCGCGACGCCCGCTTCTCGTCGCCACAAGGTGATCTTCAGAATAGTTGCGCTTCGTGCCACCTCCTGGATGAAGATCCGCAGGGGATGCGAGCGCACACCGATTTCTTTGCGCGAAGCTGGGTGCCCTGGCGTGGCGCGGACCCTCGCAGGGAAGGCTTGCGAAACGCGCCTACGATTCTCGATTCAGCGCTAATGCCTCGGCTTCACTTCGATGGCGAGTTCGGCTCCCTCGAGGAACTGGTAAAGGGGACGCTTGCAGGACGGCCGATGGGATGGCTGCCGGGTGAGCAGGATCAAGCGTTCGATCGCGTCTACCAAACCATCTTAAAAGACAGCCCCGATTCGGCGAGCAGTTATTCCGCTGACTTCAAGGCAGCATACGGTGTCGATCCGGCTGAGCTCGGAAAGGCTGAAGTTATCGATCGTACCGCGAAAGCCATCGCGGACTACATCCGAACGCAGAAGAGCAGTCGCTCAACCGCGTACGACCGATTCGTTGAGATTAATGGGCTCAGCACAAAGCGGGCCCAGGATGAAGATCGAAAGATGCTTGCGGGCCGGATTCTCGGCGAGGTTGCTGCGCTGGAAAAGAAACGTGCACTGAAGCTTACGCCTGGGTTCGGGCCGGCGGCGCTCAAGGGACTCAAGGTATTCTTCCGAACCGACGGAACCGGCTCAATCGGTAATTGCGCATCGTGTCACGCCCCTCCGCTGTTCACCGACTTTTCCTTTCACAACATGGGAATCAGCCAGGGCGAATATGACCGCATGAATGGAAACGGCGCATTTGCGGCACTCGAGATTCCCGATGCAGGAGCCGCCCATAGGCCTTCATCTCAGTTTCGGGAAATCCCGTCGAAGCGGAAACCGGAATTTGCAGATCTCGGTCACTGGAACTTTGTCGATCTCAAAAGCTCGCCGCAGCGCCGAACCGGGGAAAGCGATGATCAGTTCCTGAAGAGAATGATCGCGTCGTTTAAGACGCCGTCGTTGCGGAACCTGGCTTTCACCCAACCATATATGCACACCGGCGGGTTCACCACGATCGAAAGTGCGCTGAGCGAGATCATACGATTGAGCGACCTGGCGCGAGCGGGACGAGTGCGATCGGCAGATGAGGAACTGGCGCGGATCCGAATCACCGAAGCGGATATCCCCTCGCTGGTAGCTTTCCTGAACACGCTCAATGAAAACTTCAAACCGAGGTACTAGGAGTTAGCGTAGACTGTCGAGTCTGGGCCACTCCGCAGACCGGGGTAGTGTCCTAAATCTGTGTTGCTGGCGTCCGAAGGGTGAATAGACCATCACGGATTGGGCGGATTGGACGGATTCACGCGGATCTGACCCCGTGCCGATCCGTCCAATCCGCCCAATCCGTGGTCTATTCACCCTCGGAGCTCGCCTCATGACTAACCCAGCTAGATAGCAACGTCCGCAGAATCGCTTTCATACCAACGTCCGCTCCAATATAATCGCTTTTCCCACAGAGCTTGACTGACGCGATCTCTTCCAACGTGGAGGCAATAATGGCTGCAGCACCAGCAAAGCAGATCGAACTCGACCAACCCGCTTTAAAGACTCGCCCGCGTTCGCGGAGGCTCTGGCTGCGCATTCTTATCGTGCTGATAGCGATGCCAATCATAGGTTTTATGGCGCTCGGACTCTGGCCGGCAAAGGCGGACTTTGTTGGTGATGCGGAGACTGCGGGAGTCAGCAAGGGCGGAGGCGGGTTGGTGCGCCAGTTTCCAAGGATGGTTTTGCGCGCCGACAATCCGATGCCGGCGACAATCGATGACGAGCGGGTTCAGCTTGGCCGGCTGCTGTTCTTCGACCCGATTCTTTCGGGCGCCAACGACATCTCGTGCGCGACCTGTCATCATCCGGACCTCGGATTTACCGACGCGAGAGGACTCTCGATGGGCAAGGGAGGTCACGGCATCGGGGCCGAGCGCTCGGGCGGCGCGGTGGTGCGAAGGGGCGCGCCGACCATCTGGAACTCAGCTTACAACCATAAGCAGTTTTGGGATGGCCGCGCGGAAGATCTCGAAGAACAAGCGAACGGACCGATTACCAGCGATATCGAGATGAACGAGAACCCGGAGACGCTGGTTAAGGAGTTGAAGGATATTCCCGAATACTCGCGGCGATTCGATGCTGCATTCGCTGCAAGCAGCGGAGCGGGGGTAACGCTCGACAATGTCCAGAAGGCGGTTGCCGCGTTTGAGAGAACCCTTACGGCTAACAACTCGCCCTTCGATCGGTTTGTCCGGGGCGAACTCGGCGCTCTTACGCCTCAACAACGACGAGGTTTTAACCTTTTCCGGTCGGGGCGCACCCGCTGCTTTGAATGTCATGGTGCGCCCACTTTTGCGAATCGCGACTTCAAGATCGTTGGGGTCCCGGAAGTCGATGGCGCGCGGCAGGACTACGGCCGCTTCGAGGTCACCAAAGGTGAAGGCAACAGGTTCGCGTTCAAAGTGCCGACGTTGCGCAACGTCGTTTTGAATGCACCGTACATGCACAACGGAAAGTTTAAGACCCTGGAGGAGGTGCTCGACTTCTACGCGGCGGGCGGCGGTCCGGGCGTTGGGTTCAAGGAACCTAAAGTCGACGATAAGATACACAGTTATACGATCACCTCCGAAGAGAAGCAGGACCTGATCGCATTCATGTTCGCGCTCACCGATGAATCGAACCTGCCGCAGTTTCCCGACAAGGTGCCATCCGGTCTTGCCGTCGTTCCGAGGCTGAAGAACCCGGCTCGCGACCTCGTTGCAAAGTACAATACCGGTTCTGCGAACGAGATGATTGTCGACCGTCCGCCGCAGACTCTGACGGTGAAGCAAGGCGAGTTGATTCAAGCGGCCGTCGATCGCGCGCGACCGGGGGATACGATTGAAGTGATGCCGGGCATTTACAAAGAAGAAGTAAAAATCGATTTGGACAACATTACGATTCGCGGAATCACTCACGAGACTCTACCCGGAGATACGACGGGCAGCGTTCGTCGCCCGGTTTTGGACGGCGACAAGAAGCTTTCCGACGGAGTGCTGGCTACAGGGAGTAACTTCGTAATCGAGAACTTTGATATCCGGGACTACATAGCCAATGGCGTAGTCGCCCAACACGCGCGCAACGTAATGTTCCGCGATTTGAGGATCGACAGCACCGGTTTGTACGGTGTCTATCCGGTCAGTTGCACGGGCGTGAGAATCGAACGTTGCGTGGCCACCGGAATCGCCGACGCGGCTATGTACGTAGGTCAGTCGCGCGACATAGTAGTCCGCGACTCGGAAGCCTACAACAATGTTACCGGCATTGAGATCGAGAACTCGATCAACGCGGTTGTTGAGAATAACTACGTTCATGACAACACCGGAGGGATACTGGTGTTCATACTGCCGAATAACCCGTCGAAGGCAGGTCACAACTGCATCGTGCGCAACAATCGAGTGATCAACAACAATCACGCCAACTTCGCAAATCCGAACTCGATTGTGGCGAATGTTCCGCCCGGCACTGGCGTGATGGTGATGGCCGCCGACAACAACGAAGTTACCGGAAACGAGATTCGGGACAACGATTGCTACGGGGTCGCGGTGTTCAGCCTCGAGGTTGCATTTGAGAAGGGAACCGCCTTTGATGTTGGTCCGGTTCCGGAGAACAACTGGATTCACGACAATACCTACTCTGGTAATGGACGCAATCCTGGAGGTGCGCTCAAGCGGGCGGGGATCAAGGGGGCGGACCTGGTCTGGGATTTGAGCGGCTCGTCGAACCGGTGGCAGGAATCAAATGCCACGAGTTCGACGCCACTTTTGAACGCGAAGTGGCCAGGGTTTGCTAGGCGCGCGTACTGGCGTGCCCTTCAGTTGTTACAGACTTATTTGTGACCTGGGAGCGCAGGCATCCTGCCTGCTACCAGTGCGAAGGGGAAAATACTAAAGTCTAGTGAGTTCAAGCATCCATGCTTCCTGCTGAGCGCGAAGCGGGAGTCGCAGGCAGGATGCCTGCGCTCCCAGGAAGGTAAAGAATGTCGAGAGCGGCAATTGCCGAAGTTGAAGAAGACCTGAACAAGGGCCAGGAGGTTTATACCGCCAGCCTTGCCGGTCAGTGCCTGGCTGAATTCGTCGGCACTTTCATAGTGATTCTGATTGGCGACGGAGCCGTCGCCGCCGCTGTGATGACCAACCAGCTGGATGGTTGGGGAGTCGCGATGATGTGGGGACTGGCGGTGACTTTCGGAATTTATGTCGCCGGACCGGTGTCCGGAGCTCACTTCAATCCGGCGGTCACAATTACGATGGCTGTCTTCAGAGGCTTTCCGCGAAGCCGAGTCCTCCCGTTTATTCTCAGCCAGATTGCCGGCGCATTCACCGGAGCTGCGGCCGTCTATGGTATGTGGCACGGCTACTGGCCACGGGCTGTTGAAAAGCTCGGAGTGGAAGTAGGAGCGCCCGGCAGCCAGAAGCTGATGGCCATTTTCTCTTGCTTCTATCCCAGTCCAGGCGGCATTGGAGTCGATGCGAGCGCAATGGCTACAGTACCGACAGGCCTCGCTTTCTTTATTGAAGTCCTGCTGACGATGTTTTTGCTTCTGATGATCTTCGCGCTCACCGAGCCTGACAATCCGGGGGTGCCGCAAGCGGGCCTGGGCCCGGTGTTCATTGGTCTGACGGTGACCGCAATCGTAGGAGTTGGAGGCTCGCTGACGATGGACGCAGTTAATCCGGTGCGCGACTTTGGCCCTCGCCTGTTCGCTTACGTGATAGGGTTTGGAGATATTGCGTTCCCTGGCCCGCGCGGCACCGAGTGGTGGCTCTATATCGTTGCGCCGATCAGCGGCGGATTGATTGGCGCTGCGGTCTACCGCAATCTTGTGAAGCGCTTCCTTCCTCGACCATCACTTTGAAGGCGACGGGGTAAAATAGACGTCAAAACCGCACACCGATGCCGAGATTTAATTGGAGGCTATGCCTCGTTCCGCCTTCCAGTATCCTCGGAATTGTTGGGAATTCGGGAGAGAATGGGAAGTCCTTTCTGTCACGAAAGCGAATGATGGTATTGCCGACATCAAAGCGAAGCAGCGTTCGAGGTGACGGGTAGTACTCGGCCACCCCTCCGATGTCCAACGCAAACTCTGCGTAAGCAAATTCACTACAGCTCAATTTGTGTGTGCCAGGACAATCAAAGACCCTGCCGAAGCGCATAAAACCAGGTCTGGCCTTGCCGAAGAGTCCGAACCTGTCAGTTCGTCCTCCGACTTTTAGGCCGAATAACCCTTGTGTCTTCCGGCCCATGTGAAAAGAGTCCTCTACTCGGGGAAAGAAGTTAAGTTCTGCCTCCAGGCTAAGATTGCGGACGACCTCGTAGCTAAACCTTCCGCCAAATCCCGGATCCCAACGGCCTGGTGCGAACGCAAATTGACCTCCGAGTTCGAACCTTTGTGGGTCTGACTGTCCAGAAGCCAGAATGCCTGTGGAAACAAGAATCACCCAGCCGAATCCCAGATTTAAGAGGGTTTTTCGCATAGTACTCTCTGGGAGCGCAGGCATCTTGCCTGCTACTTTGGCAGTGTTCGCCTAACAAGGCAGGCAAGATGCCTGCGCTCCCACTCCTCTTGTTTGATTCGCTTGCAGAGCCGGGCCCTACTCTCAGCAAAGGAGAGCCATTGTTAGATCAATGGAAGGTCGGATTCTTGCAGTAGATTAACTGTGAGCCTCGCTCCTGGATCGAGGCGCAGCGATGAGTCTATTTGAAGAGCTTGTCGAATGCGGAGCGCGCGTCCTTTACCTCGGCAACAGCGGTAGTCGTTTCGCGTTCAACAGTCTTGCGGGCTTCAAACAGCGCACATTCGTTGCGCTGCTCCTTTTTCGGGATGCGCTCGGTAATCGGTTTGCGGCACTGAAATCGGGCGCCGGGATCGAAACTAACACAGTTCTTGCAGGTGTGCAGATCGCTGTGACACTTTGGGCACTGAGCGTCAAAAGCAATCCCGTCAATCTCAATGTTGACCATTGTTCCGCATAAGGAACACCGGGTGACCTCCCTGAAGGCTGGCATTTTTGGCGCGCGAATATCGCCTTTTTGTTGATGATTTGTAGCATGCTGCGGCCTTTGTTCTCTTTCTTCGTTTTGATAGCCGCGCTGCTTATACTTTCTTTCCATGAAAATCTCCTCTGGTTGGGGACAGGCAAGTGAATGCTTATCGCTTTACGTCCGTTTCCGGGTTAGTGAATTGATTGTGTGCCAGTCCGGCAACAACACCTGGCCTGAGCCGGTTGTCGCCCTTTAATCGATCGGAACCTTGTTCGGGGTTTCCAAGAACGATAGATGTGCCACTTCCCTTATACAGCAAGACCTCAGTGGAAGCAAACAGTTTTATGGTTTTAACCTATTGTTTTTTTAATCACGCTTCTGAGGCGGGTCCTTTCTGCTCTTTGCGTCTTTGCGGAGCTTGGCATTTTTGCGCGAAACATACCATTCGCCGATCTTCCGCGCAAAGACGCAAAGACTTGTCAAAAAAGCTTAATCATCAGCCACATCACGATGACATGCAGAGACCAGATCGTTAGAGCGAAAGGCAACTGGAATCTTATAACCCCGTATTGATCCTTCATGTTCAATAGCGCCGCCGGAACAATGTTGAAATTCGCGGCCATTGGCGTCATCAACGTCCCGCTCGACCCGGCAGTGAGCGTAATTATTGCAACCATCTCCGGTCTCACACCAAACGGCTGGATGATCAGCGGCGACAGCACCCCCGTCGCTATTACCGGAAACGCAGCAAACGAATTCCCTATCACCATAGTGAACAACGCCATCCCCAGACAGTTCGCCAGCACCAGCAGGAACAGATTGTCGCCAGGGATAATTTGATGGATGCCGCTGGCGATCAAATCACCAACCTTCGCGGCGGTGAAGATCACACCAAGCGAGGCGAGCAGCTGCGGCAGAATGTTAACCGCCCCCATCGCTTCATTCAGCCTTCGCCCTTCCTGAATCATCACCCGGGCCTTGTCGCGCGTGATCCACAAGCAGGCGGCCATCGCGCTGAGCCCTCCGAAACCGAGACCGACAAGCGCGCCTCGATTCACATCCAGCTTTAGCAGTCGGAATGCCATCGCAAAACCAAAAGTAACGATCGGAATCGACAAAACAGGTATGAAGATTCTGTTTCCCAGGCTTCGAGCGCGGCTCGCTTGTTCGGCTATCGTCAATTCGTTGTAATGTCCGCGTCCTACGCCGCCGCTCCCGTCGAATGCGACCATGGCCAGAACCAGTAGCCCGGTGAGCCAGTGCGGGATCACGCTTCCAAAGACAAAGATCCCCCCAAGGATCAGCCAGAATGCCCCGCTGCTAAAGCGACGTTTGTTAGCAATGTCGCGAAACGTCATCGCCGCAAACAGCCACAGGACCAGCCCTGTCAGGACATACACTGAATCGAGACTGAATAGCCTATCCGCGATTGCAGGTAGGGATACCGCGGAATATTGGATCATCGAGTCGTTGCCGCCTTTCTACGTAACCGACGATCGAACAACCAAAACTGAGTCGCGCCAAGAACGACCGAGATCGTCGCGATAGGTATCGCAAACATTACAAGATTCCACACGGGGATTGAATACCCGAGACCGGTCATCACTCCGAACACCAGCAGAAAGCCGGGTTGAACAAGCGAAAGATTCTGACCGTAGAAATTCCCGTAATTCTCGCTTGCAGCATTCGAAGCTTTGATTTCTTATACGGCATCTTCGGGAACATCCTCTGCGCTCGACGCGCCGAAAGTCGCTTCAGCAGCGCCCACCGACATTGGAAAGATCAACGGCCTCACAAAGGACGGATGTCCGTTGAGCCTCACTCCCAGGATCCCCGTGAGCACGCGGAAGAGTTGATAGACGATTTGAAGCCGACCAACCGTTGCGGCGGCGAGCTTGCGAATCACCACTGCCGATTGTTCCTGCAACCCATGTCGTTCGGCTAGCCCAATCGCCGGAAGCGTAATGATAAACAGCGTCATCAGCCGGTTGTCGGAGAATGCCTTGCCGAGCATGTTGATAATACCTACCTGTCCCGGCCCTTCCGAGAATAGAGGCAGTCCCGCGGCGACCCCGGTAACCAGCCCCGCTGTAACAACCACCAGCGTCGTCCGCAACCGGAGCGCCAGCCCAATGACCACAATCACAATTCCGCTGAGTTTTAACAAATCCGCGAGATGCATCCGGCCTCCTGGTTCTGCTTGAATTCAGAGCCGCAAAGATTCCTGCGAGTCTACTCCATTCAAATTTCAGCGTCACGGCCGAAAGTCATTCGATAAATCCATAGCATTCCCCTAATAGGTCCCTAAAGGTTTGCTTGACAGTTTTTATGGGTCCAATATAATTTCCCAGTCTTCTAGATTTCGCTCACAATTAGTTTGGCTTCCGCAGCTGGAAACATCATCTGAAACGAATGTTCAAATCTGGATTGAGGTTCACTAGGAACGCGTCATACGTTGTGGCGGCCTATTTCAGATCAGGTTCTGCCGGGTATGAATGCAGTGTTTGTGAATAGCTTTCCAGCGATCTAGTCCCGCTTACTCGGTCTGCCTTTACTGCGAGGACATTCTAAAATTGGTGGAGGACAAAAGGGAGGAATATCTATGACCGTCAGGCGACACAGGAAGTTAATGGTTCAGGCGATGATTGTGCTCCTGGTGAGTATCGCAGTCCCTGCGACGACACCTCAGTCCGAGCGCAGTTTTGGTGACTTTTGGGGTCCGCGTTTTGGCGCCCAGCCAGGGGCTCGCGATCAGAAGCCTTTTGATGTGCAGGAAGTCGATGCCCCTGACGCCCCGCCGTCCGGCGCAACCGCAGCGATACTCCGCTGGAACTCGATCTCCATTGATGCCAGCGGACTTGACCACACCCCGGTAGCGCCGGGTGAGAACCGCGTCTTCGGCGAACAGGTTGGTCCTTGCCGAGCAGCGCGAGCAATCGCTATCGTGCACATCGCGATATTCGAGGCATTGAACGCGATCACCCCTACTTTCCGCAGCTATCTAAATCTTAGTCCAAAGAAGGGTCCCGCGTCGGCTGATGCAGCGGTCGCGCAAGCGGCTCATGACACGCTTGTTGCTTTGTGGCCCTCACAAGCGCCGGCCTTTCACCAGAAGCTGGCTGAAGACCTCGCTCTAATCCCCGACGGACAACTAAAAACGATCGGCGTCATTTTTGGTCAGCGCGCGGCTGCCGGGATTTTGGCGATGCGGGCCTTCGATGGCTCGGCACATCCGGAACCGCGCGTGAATATTGATTTCATTCCAAGCAACGATGCCGGCCACTGGCGTCAGGATCCCGTCAGCCAGCACCCACTCGCGCTTGGCGCGCATTGGGGAGAGGTAACGCCGTTCGTGCTCGTGTCGTCGCACCAGTTTAGAGTTCCGCCTCCGCCGGCAATGGACAGCGCGGAATATACCGCGGCGTTCGACGAGGTAAAGCGTCTCGGGGGCGATGGGATCGATACGCCCACCGAGCGTACGGCTGAACAGACCGAGATCGGGATCTACTGGGCCTATGACGGTACGCCGAGCTTATGCGCGCCGCCGCGGTTGTACAATCAGATTGCAACGCACATCGCCCATCAAAAGGGAACAACCGGACTTCAGCTCGCGCGGTTGCTGGCCCTGGCGAATACGGCGATGGCCGACGTCGGAATCGCAATCTGGGAATCGAAGTATTTTTACCAGTTCTGGCGTCCGATCACCGGAATTCGTGAATCCGATCCGGGGACCGGACCAAGCGGCACCGGAGACGGCAATGCGGATACGATCGGAGACCCGGTCTGCAAACCGTTGGGAGCACCTGCCAGCAATCTGATGGGTCCGAACTTCACGCCACCCTTCCCGGCGTATCCGTCGGGGCACGCGGGGTTCGGCGGGGCGCTGTTCCAGGTGCTGCGAGACTTCTATGGCACCGACAACATACCGTTTACCTTCGTGTCTGATGAATTCAACGGAGTGACAAAGGACAACGCCGGAAACATTCGTCCGTTGAAATCGCGAAGCTTCGAGACGCTATCCCAGGCCGAAGAGGAGAATGGGCAGAGCCGAATCTATCTCGGCATCCATTGGTCGTTCGATAAGACCGAAGGCATCTCTCAGGGGCGTAACGTGGGGCATCATGTATTTAAGAAGTTGTTCCTCCCGTTGCCTGTGACCAACAAGACCGGGAAAGCGATCAAGTGATGCCGGGGTCAGTCGTTTCGTAAGAGTCGTTTCGTAGTCCCGCCTTCAGGCGGAATCTTCTATTGCCCAAACTGATAGGATTCCGCCTGAAGGCGGGACTACGAAACTTGCCTGGTAGCTCGCAAGCGCTAACGCGGCGCGCGTTTCGGAGTCACTACCGGGCTCGCGACTACAAAGAGCCGCCAACCCTCAATCGGAGTGCCCTTCGTTTTCAACCGAGACGTCAAATAGTACAACCTCTGTGTCCCCGGAGCGTTCGGCGCTCCCGCGAAGCGCTGCATCAGGTAGTAAGGCGGGATCGACTGATAATACAGCGTGGCCTTCACCTTTAGCCTGGATGGGTCGACGCCCTTTGGCAATTCCGAAAGCGGTATCTCGTAAAGCACGACGCTCGTGCCGCTGCCGTTATTGTAAGTCGGATCTTTGGCGGCGTCGCCTTCAGCAAAGGTCGCATGCAAGAACTCTCCGTTGAATGACCTCGGCGCCGGCCCTTCTTTCGTCCAGCCCTTTGGCAGCAACCGATTGTCTTTGGGAATCTCATCGCGTCGGATAAAGCTGGTGGTAAAGTTTCCGTCGGAGTCCTTCACCAGTTCTTCGTAAATTTGAACCTGTTTCGAGCTGGTGATCGGACGGTCCTTGCCCCAGAAATGCGGCTGAGCGGGACCCTTCTTGTTTCGGTCGCTCCCAATAAACTCGGTCTCCAGTATGTTGCCGTCCTTGTCCACGATAAAACCAAAGTCGTTCGTTCGTCCCGAAGACCAAACTATCCTGGGCTGCCCGGTGGTTGGATCCACGGAGCCGCCGTCCAGGATGTCGAACTCGATGAACGCCCGCCGGAATCCTACGCCGCTCGGGAACCGATGCCCGGTCTTGTTGGTCACCGTGACCTCAGCCGAAAGCATTCTCGAATCTATCGTCGGCTCGGAGACCGAGATCATCGCGGCGTCGTACTGCGCAGTTTGAACGAAGTTCGCAATCGCGTTCGGAAGATCGTTGCTGAGCGTGCTCATATAGTCGCTCTTACGCACGCCCAGGATGTCGTTAGAATAGTTGGGCTTCGGCGTAGTGCTATCGGGCGTCATGAACTGATTGAACATCTCGAGCAGGAAGACGTTGAGACCCTGAAACTGATGGCGTACGAAACCCTTGTCCCTGAAGCGCGCTCGAATCTGATCGAACGGTGCTGTGTTCTCAGCCGCCGGATAAGTGTCATCCTGCACATCGGCGAACGCGGTCTGAATCAGCTTCACGTTGACGTTGTTCTTTGCATTCACGTAACTATCAGGCATGTGACAATCCTGGCACGATTTGGCGTTCGGTCCAGGTTTGAAATCGGTTTGAAACTCGCTGTTCAACCATTCCAGATAGGTGACCTGCTCCAGCGAATGACCGAACGGTTTCTGATCCATAACCGGCAAATTAATTGTGTGACAATTCCCGCACAGGCGTGAGTCTTTGATGTAGTCGTTGTGTTTTGGATCTACGCCCAGCGCTCCCTTCATCGGATGCGGCGAAATGTCTTTGTCCTCGAACGGACCATATATCTCGCCTGCTTTGCCGGTGGTGAATTGGCCGGTTATGTTGTGATTCAAAAACCACTGAAGCGAATCCTGACCGGGGGGCGTCTTGTCTTTGACGATGTGATGACAGGACGCGCAGCTCACTCCGTCGCGGGCGAGCGCCCCGTACTTGAACTCCTTGCTGGTCATATCCGTGTTGTAGACCCACTCCAGCTTGAAGTTGGGCTCGGGCACTTTGTTATCAGGTGAAGCGGGATCATAACCGTGATCGGCATCCAGCTGTCGCTTACCCATTACGCCGTGACAACGAAAACAGGTGTTAATGACCTTCTGTTGGTCATCCGGACGGTCCTTGAGGTAGGCCAACTCGCTGTCGAGTTGCGCAAAGAAGATCGGATCTCGGCCGGCCAGTCCCATCGGCGACCATCGCCATTCGCCGTAAGGCGAAACGTTGACCGGATTCTTTGATCCGCCTTCCAGGATCATAGTGTACTTCGATCCGAACCACGCGTTTCCACTGTGGCACGACATGCACGAGTCGGATGTAATGAACTCTTCGGCTCCGTTCGGACCGGCGACGACATGGTCATAAGTTTCCGCGGGCATCACTTGAACGCCGCCGGGGGCCGGAAGGTCTTTGAAGAACTTCAGAAACTCGGCTTGAGTAGCGAGCGTTACCGGCCCTGATTTGCTGCTTCTTAGCCTGAGCATTCTGTGACCCGGCGAGAGGTCGTCGATCACTTTTTCCTCCGGAGGGGGCGGGTTCCTCCAGGTTTCGTCGACAAAAAAACTAAGCGGGTTTCCGGGAAACCCTTTGATGTTGTTCAACGAAGCGAAAGTAAATTCTTTTTCCGAGGAAGCATGGCAGTGAAGACAGGTGAGGCCGAAACCTTCGTTCAGTACATTGAACGGCGGTTTGTAACTATCGCTGGGTCTGGGCATCGGCGGATCGCTCCAGAGACCGCCCCAAAACCATCCATCCCTGGACGCCTTCGAATCCTTGATCATCACCGTCCAGGATGCGGGAGAAAGTTTCTTGCCTTCATATCTAGCCGCCGGCCCGGGAAAGTACATCTCTTTAACGATCATTGCGCCATCGGGTATGGTGCCGATCCGCCCGTTCACCAGCCAGGTCATAATGGCCGGCGAATAGTAGACTCGCACAGCGGGATGGGTGCCCAGGTATTCGGAGTAGACATAAGGCCCCGTGTCCCGCACCCCTTTGTCAACGCACCACTGCAGCGTCAGGTATTCGGTGTTTTTGAGGAAAGCGAGGAGCCGGTCGTGAAATGCATCCGGCGTCATCGAGCTGGGGAGGGGCAGCGAACTCTCCCTGGCATCCGGACACTGCGCCGTTTTGGGCTCGTTCTGAAGCGCAGGATTCGAGTCGGCGCGCACGCGACGAGCTTCCCCATAAGTTGGGCCAAACAAGTAGACAAGTGCACAAAAGAAGCAGACGAGCGTCACAAACTTTATCGAGGTGTGCATATGTTTGCTCCTCTTAAATCTAGGGGACGGATGTGTTTTGCTGCTTTGGGCCGGGCGGATTATATATGTGATGTATTCTACATTCAATAGTAGGCAGGTCTTAATGCACTACCGGCGTCCTTCCCGAGTCTTCAGGCCGCGCACGGCGCCGGCGATCATGCGGTTCACTGCGGACAACGACAGACCGCCTTCATCAGTGGAAGGAATTGTCGCGAACCCGATGGCTGAGGCTTTGGGGTAGCGGTTGAAGATCGATTCGAACAGGACAGCCAGCTGCTCGCTGGAAGGTCCATTGGGCACCTTGTTTCCGTGCCCCATTACTTCCCGCGGATCAAGCACGTCCATGTCGATATGCACGTAGATCTTGTCGCTAATCCGGCTCAACCGATCCATCTGCTCGAACACCGCCGGCGTCATCTTGCGCAAATCGTCGACGGTAAGCTGCTCGATTTGTGATTGATCGAGCAATTGTTGTTCAAGCGGATCCGTGAGACGAACGCCTGCCATCACCACGTGGCGGTCCGATAGCGGCGGATCAAGTCGCGCGTCCAATCGCATTCGCTGCAACGCGCGGCCAGTAGCAACAGCAACCGGCATCCCTCCAAGCGATCCGCTGCGCGTGGTCTCGGGTGTGTTGAAATCCGGATGCGCGTCGAGCCACAGCATGCCGACCTTGATTGGCTCGCGAGTCGGCCCCGAGTGTTGAAGACCAGCAACGAGCCCCGGCATCGACGGACAGGTCGCCAGCAGCCCGACGGTGAAGTATCCGTCCCGTTCATTCTTTGCGACGATATCCGCGAAATGACCGAGCGCCATACCCAACCGTTTCCAACCGCCATATTCGGTCGCTTCATCGGCGGTAAGCGCCGCTTCCTCAACTCGGACGGTGGCGCCCATTCCAGCGAGAACCTGCTGGATGCCTCCGTTGGCCATCGTGTTTGGTCCGACAGATGTTCCATTTGGAGAAAAGGGCTGCTTGCTCAGCGCCACGCGCAACCGGCTGTCAGTACCGGTGTATCGCTGTGCCTGGATCAACGACGGCGCGAGCAGTACGGCGGCGAGCAACGCAGCAATCATTCTTCGCATGGATGTCTCCTCCTGGTGAACGTGGATTACATCTGTTTACTGCGGCTTTACCGGAGATTTGTTCACTTTTGTGAGGCTGATCAGATTTGCAAGCAAACGATACGCGCCGGCGTTGCCGGCCAGGAGTTGCCGCCGCAAAGACAGACTCGCATAGGTGAAAGCGCCTTCGCCCAGGCGAGCGGCGAGCAAGCTTCCCCGAAGCGGCTTCTCACCCGGGTCTCCCGATTCGATCAGCGGCGTGTATTCGCCCGACCATTCCTGCGGCACGTCGACGGCGCGCTCGACCATCCACGCTTCGAAATCAGGTACATCGATTTTGTTTGGTTTCGACATGAGGGGATGATTGAGGTCCAGTATCTTGACCGGAGCGGTCTCGATCGAGATTCGATCCTTCGACAGCTTGATCGGATAGGGCGCGAACTGTGTATCGGCCGCTATAAGATTCCAATCGTCAGCGCGCTGGCTGAGCACCAGTAGGTTGCCCCCCTGACGCGCGTAGCTCAGAAGACACCGGTTGTGCTGGCCAAGCTCGGGGTGAGCCGCATGTGCGTTGCTGTCCACGATGATCGTGTCAAAGCGCGCGAGATCGCCACATCCTGTTCGGGACTGTGCGGAGGTGTTTGCGTTGCCGTGGTCGGTGACGCTGATCTCCTCGATGGCTATCTCGCTGTGCGCGATTCCAAGCTCGGTCAGCGCAACTGACAGCCAATCATCGAGCGCTCGAATGTAACCGACGTTCAGCCCCTCGGGAACTTCAAACCCCGCAGCCTTGACGGCGATCTTCGCCGAGCCCAGCGCATCGGCCGGAGCGGGTTTTTCGCGTCGAAACTCGATCAGCACGTCGGGCGAAAGTGGCGGCTTGAGAATCGGCAGACGAAGCTTGAGCTTGATCGCCACTTCTTCGTCTTCGCGGGTGAATGCAATGTGCACCGGGTCATAGTCGTCATCGGCCAGTGCAAGCGGCACGACCCAAAGAGCGCCAGCCAGCTTGCCCGCCGTGCGATTGCGCACTCGCAACATCAGACTTATGTCCCGAGGCGTCGACCAATCGCGGACCAGTGCAAACGGCAATGTTGTGATCTCGACCGGCGGCGCGACGTCGTATCGCGCGAGAGCGCTGAGACGAATGCTCGCCTGGCCGAGACTAACGTCCGCGGACACAATTAACCGCGACCCGAAGGGAGCGCCCGGTTGCGCTCCCGGCAGAGTAGAGCCGATTGCGTAATAACCCTCATCGTAGAGATGCTCGGAGTAGGGCAACGTTACCGCGGCATCTTTCGCGATTTCGTAATCCAGTTCCCTGGTGGCCATACCTCCCGGTCCAACGCCAATTACCTCGGAGTCCTTGTGAGCTGAGTTGCCGGGAGGGCTGAGGTGCTCCGGCGTCGAGAACACCACCGGAAACGGACGAACACCGCCGTTGCGAAGCACGATCCGCGCGGAGAGCTTCTGGCCGTGAACGACTACGCGATCGGAGACTGTTACTTCGAGGCTCAGGCCGAGAGCCAGCGCCAACGACCGTTCGAGCGCCGCTGTGAAGCGCACGACTCGTACGAACTCCGGCCCATACCGCTCGT
>Ga0134127_10001514_pt1 | contig 17172 bp, 14 predicted proteins | sample KB31753_FD_96459 | JGI IMG/M metagenome (GOLD analysis project Ga0134127, IMG submission 96459) | Terrestrial soil microbial communities with excess Nitrogen fertilizer from Kellogg Biological Station, Michigan, USA - KB3-175-3 | ecosystem: Environmental > Terrestrial > Soil > Unclassified ... | reverse complement strand
GTCGGGATCACGCCCGAGCGCGAGACCGAGCTCCTGACCGCATGGTGGTCCCGCGGCTAGCATCGCTCCGTGGCGACCTTCGACCGCACCACCCTCTCGAACGGCACACGGGTCCTCACCGCGGGGATGGACCACGCGCAGTCGGTGTCGTGCTTCCTCATGTACGCAGCCGGCTCGCGCTACGAGCGGCGCGAGGAGAGCGGCATCGCGCACTTCGCCGAGCACATGTTCTTCAAGGGCACCGAGCGCCGGCCGACGGCGCGGGACATCGCGACCGAGATCGACGCCATCGGCGGCGAGTTCAAAGCCTTCACCGGCAAGGAGCTGACCGGGTACTACGTGAAGTGCGCCGCGGAGACGCGCGACGTGGCGCTCGACGTGCTCGTGGACATGCTCCGCAACTCGCGCTTCGACGCCGAGGAGATCGACCGCGAGAAGGGCGTGATCGTCGAGGAGATGAACATGTACGCCGACACGCCGCGGAGCTACGTCGGCAACGTCTGGGAGCGGCATCTCTACGGCGACCAGCCGCTCGGCTGGGACATCATCGGCACCGAGGAGACGATCCGCGGCGCGACGCGCGACACGTTCCTCGGGTACATCGACCGCTGGTACCGCCCTGAGCGGCTCGTGGTCGGGCTCGGAGGGAAGCTCGGGGACGACCTCCACGAGCGGCTCGAGGAGCTGCTCGGCGGCATCGTTGCCGCCGACACGGGCGCGGCCGAGTCCGTCGTGCTGCCCGAGGACGGGAGCCCGGTGCGCGTCCATACGAAGCAGTCCGACCAGGCCCACGTCGTCATCGGCGCGCGGAGCTACCCGCACGGGCATCCCGACCGCTACGCGGTGCAACTCCTGTCGACGGTGCTCGGCGGCGGGATGTCGTCGCGCCTCTTCACCGAGGTCCGCGAGCGGCGCGGCCTCGCGTACTACGTCTTCTGCGCGAACAACTCCTACGCCGATGCCGGTGCGCTCGCCGCGCAGGGCGGCGTCGACCTGAACCGGATCGACGAGGCGATCGAGACGATCGTCGCGGAGCTCCGGCGCGCGGCCGCCGAGCCCGTGCCGGCGGAGGAGCTCGAGAAGGCGCGCTCCTTCGCGAAGGGCCGCTTCGTCCTCGGTCTCGAGAGCCCGCACGCGACGATCATGTTCGGGCTTCGCCGGGAGCTGCTCGAGGGCCAGGCGGTCGAGCCGGACGAGGTGCTCGCCGGGCTCGACGCGGTCACGGTCGATGACGTGCAGCGGGTCGCGCTCGACATCCTCGGCAGCGGGTTGCGCCTGGCGCTCATCGGGCCGTTCGACGACCCCGAGCGGTTCGAGAAGCTGCTCGCGGCCTAGCTCGGGGAGCTCACCACGTGACGTGGCCGAAGCCGATGTTCCTCCCCGTGCACGTCTTGCCGGAGCCGCCGCACGTCGTCGACGTCAACGGCTGACGCACGGTCACCTTGCGCAGCGGACCTCCGGCGCTACCCAGCAGGTAGAGCCCGCTCGCCTTGCCGGGCGGAGACCAGATGAGAGCGATCTGCCTGCCGTCCGGCGACAATGCAGGGCGCTGCAGTTCGCCGCCTCGGGCGGTCACGTACCGCAAGCCGCTTCCGTCCTCGCGGATCGAGGCGATCCGCTGAGAGCCATCGCGGTCGTCGTAGACCGTGAAGAAGATCCTGTCGGCGTGCCACCCGAATGGCGCAAACAGCGGGCTCGGCAATGACCGGAGCGGCGAGCCCGCGGGAAGGTCGTCCCTCTGGGACGCTTCTATCTGCGGAGGCCGATAGAGCGAACGGGCGTCCGAGCCGTCCGCCTTCGCCACGACCAGCTCGGACCTCTGGCAGGCGATCCCGATCGTCTTCGTCTCGGCGAACTCCGGGCAATCGCTGCTCCTGAAGACCCTGCCGAGGACGACCCGGTCTCCGTGCGACGACCAGGCGGCATCCGTCACGCTGCTCGAGACGCCGTCGAGACGCGGGTCGACGACGTGGTAGCCGGCTCCGTTCGCGTTGAAGACGACGCTGCGGGCGCGGGACTGGGAGCCCTCGCCGAAGGTGCCCACGGCCAGGATCCGCCTTCCGTCGGGGGACCAGGCGAGCGTGCTCCACGAACCGGCGCCCGAACCCCTGACGCGCAGGCGATAGGGAAGCACCGGCGGGGTGCGCGGGCCGCTGTCGCAATCCACGTCGATCTGCCTGTCGGCGGGCATGATCACGAGCGGCGCCTCTCGGTCCTGCAGGTACCCGAAGCCGCCGATCAGCCGACGACCGTTCGACGCGACGGGGGTCAGCGAGCAGTCGTTCAGCTGCGTCCATCGCGTCCCGTCTGTCCTGACTGCGTACGTCCCGTAGGCGTTGACCCACACGAGGGGCCGAGTCGGCGTGGCCGCGCGCGCCCTCGTTCCGGCCGCCGCCCCGGCTCCGAGGAGTACGACAATGCCGATGATGGCGGCGCGCTGTGGGCGGCGGGCGCCTAGCACGGGTGGCCGCGCGCCTTCCAGGGGAACGAGAACGCCTTCGTAATCGTCTGCTTTCCGTCGACGACGAGGCGAAGCGTTCCCCGGAACGTCTTGCCACACGCCTTCGTGTACTCATCGTGCTCGTACCCGCACTGGACGTACGTCACCCATCCGTTGGCGGCCCGCAACTCGGGCCAGTACTTCAGGATGCTGGGATGGGCGCGAGGCATGCTCACGACGTAGGCGGTCGGAGATCCGTAGAGGCCCGGGCCCCCCGCGAAGCTGCCCGTACAAGTCGCCTTGCCGACGCCGGGTCGGTCGCCGCCCCTGGTGACGGCGAACCTGATGGCGCCGTTGTAGCGACCCACCTCGATCACCGGTCTCGTGATCACCACCGACTTCACCGACGGAGGCGCCGGCTTGGGCTCGAGGTCGGCGGCGCGCGTGAACACGAGGCGGATGGATGCGCTTCTCGTCCCGCTCGGTAGCGCGGGAGCGGAGAGCGCGAGTTCGAACGACGCGTTGCGACCCGCCGCCAGCTTCGAGAAGATGTCACTCGCGAACGTCGTGCGGGACTCATGCCAGGCCGATGTCCCGCCCAGTCGGCTCCAGTCGCCGACGCCGTGCTTGCCCGTCTCCCACTGTTCGATCTCGCTCGCCGCGCACGGCAACGTGGGCAGTCTCGTCGCGGTTCCAGGCGCCCAGGTCACATACACGGCGGTCAGCGGCGCGCGACTCGTTACGAACTTCAGCCCGACCCGCCCCTTGGCCTCAACGGTCTGCGTGCACGCCGGCGTGATCCGGTTGTCGCGCACGGTCGCAACGGTCTTGCCGTCTACCTCGGCGTAATCGCCGGTCGTTCCGGTGTAGACCTGGTCCTCGTTCACCTTCGCCCAGACCCGGAACTCAGCTTCCAGTCGCCGCTCGACCGTCGTGTGCTGTCCCGATGCCGGATCGACCGCGTCGCGCGTCAGCGTGTACGCAACGGCTACCCGGTACGCGAGGCGTTGAGGCCCCTTCGCGTCAGTCCCACCGCCGGCGCTCCCGGCTCCCATAGCCGCGAAGACGACACTTGTCAGCACAGCGAGCCCGAAGCCGCCATTCCTAATGCGTGGCGTGATACGACGTAGAGTCACTCGGCCCCTCCTTGGAAGTCGTGCGAACACCGCGGCTACCGGACACGTCTGAAGGTCACGCCCCGGTGAGATTGCGGGTGATTTCCTGGTACGTCTTGTCGTCGACGGGATGGCCGATCGCTCGGAAGGACACGGTTCCACCGACCGGTGTCGAGAGCAAGGCGCTTCTCGACGACGTCGTCGAGCAGACCGAGGATCCCGGGCGCCCATTCCTGTTCCGCGAAGACCCATTCTTCGCCTTCACTACGGAGCCGCGTCGATCAGTGCGGGGTCGAACCGCGCAATGACCGGGTAGAAGGCGCCCAGGTAGTCGGGCGCGGTGCCGGCCTCGAACACCGCCCAGAGATCGCCGTTCCCATCGAACTCGAACTCCTCGACTCCTGGGCCGAAGCCGAACGCGGTGACTACCGGCGACGCCGTACGGGTCAGTGTCCCCGACGTCGATGTGGAGGACGAGACCCACAACGCGCCTCCGTGGAAAGCGGCACCCTGCGCCTTGTTCGCCAAGATGAGCTTCGTGGCCGCGAACCCTGCCTGAAGTAGTTGCGGCTTGCCGAGCCACTGGTTCAGGTACGCGACAGAGAACTCGTACATCGCCGACGGCCCACTCTTCTCGTATGTGCCGATCCACATGAACCCGGAGCTGCCGTTGGCCAGAAACGACGCCTGGAGCGGTTGCTTGAGCTTGATCCGCTGCGGAGCGGGTGGGTTGACAGCGAACAGCGAGCTGCGCTCCAGTCGCCAGAGATCGTTCGTATCCGCGAGCCACAGGCCCCCTTGGCCGTCGAGCGCCAGTCCACCGCCGTGCCCGAGCCCGGACAGCGTACGGGCCGCCAGAAGGGCCCCCGTGTCCAGATTCACCTGAAGTAGTCGAACCTCGTCGGGCCCGTCCTTGAAGTAGCCGGACACCAATGCGGTGCGTCCCTCGATGGCGAGGCCTTGCGGCACGAACGAGCCGAGGAGGGGATTCACCGTCGGCACCCAGACGCCCTCGCAGGCTGCATCGGCGTTCGGGAAAACGGACAGCGCTCGAACCATCGGGGGCAAGCCGACGACCTCGGCGTACTCGAGACCATCGCAGGTGCGCTTGTTGGTGAAGGTGCACGTCACCGTTTGCCACTTGGCGAGCCTGATGGTCGCCGTGGCACCGGAGCCCACGGAATCGCCATTCTCGTCCTCGCACGCGATCGAGTCGAGGGTCCATCCCGGGGTCACCTGCTCGGTCACCGAGTAGACGCCTTGCGGTAGGTCGGCGCCGCTCGAGAGGACGCCGTCGTCTCCGATCGTCCCACTCACATCGCCGGTGAACTGGAACATGCCCGGTGAGCCGTCCGGGATCGTCTGCTTCTTGATCACGATGCGGGTCTGCTCGCACGCGTCTCCGAACTCGTCCCCGTCCCCGTTCTCCTGCGAAGGGTTGAAAACGTCGACGCAGTTGTCGCTCGTATCGGGTACGCCGTCGAAATCGCGATCGGGTGCGCGTGTGAGCCTCCAGACTGACGTGCCTTCTGTGATCACCGAGTTGAACAGCGGCCGGCCGCCGACTCCCGTGATCGTCTGGGTTCCGTTTGGATACGTTCGATCGGCCAGAGGAGAGACGGCGACGTCGAGGAACGGCGGGGCGACGGTTTGCCCCTCGCTCCAGCCTCCCGACGAGCTTGGGCACGTATAAGTGCCGTGCAGCGAGAACTCGGGGTAGGGCGGAGTGCCCCGGACGATGATCCCGAAGTTCGGGCCGCCGACCGTCGGCAACGCGATCGTGGTGAACCGGACTCGGAGCTCCCCGGGGGGAACGGAACCCGACGCCTGGTGAAACGTGCAGGTTCCGTTGCTGTACGGGCCGCTGGTGGCCGTCGCTCCAAGGTGGCGCGCGGTCTGGATCCACTCCGTTCCGGCCGGCGCCTGCGACACGACCTCGTCCACCCGACCGTCGAAGTACCACTCGACGCTCGCGCTCGCCGCAGGCCCGGTTCCGGTAAGGGTGATCGTTCCGGTCCATCCCTGCGGTGCCTCGGCACGGGCGGGAGCTGCTGCGATACCGACGACCACCAGAACGACGAGGGTGACGACTGTCGAGAATGGCCGGCCCCGGCGTGGGACCGAACGAGACCGGATGGTCGGTTCCTGTCCCGAACGTAGTCCCGCGCAATGCATGGATACTGTTCTCCACGAGCTCAGGCGATGCCGCATGCTGCTCTCGCTCGGTTCGGATTGCACGCCACTCCCCTTCCGTTCGCCGCTGACAACACCGCGAGCATCGTCGCGGAGCTCGTTCAACGCGCGTTCAACGACCGCTCACCCGCCCCGAGGGGCCTGTCCATCTCGTCTCAGCCTCGCCGCTTGAACGTGAAGCTGATTCGACCGACTGTCGTCACCGTCACGGAGGGCGCCCCGGCGACCTGACGCGTGCCCGCGAGGCTTGCGCCGAGCGTCAGCGGCTTGCCGGCCATCAGAGTCGCGACCGGCGCTGGATGCTGGAAGACCCCGCCCTGCTTTCGCGGGGCGCTCGCCCACAGTCGTACGTACCCCACCGCGCCGAAGGGGAAGGGCCTGTAGTTCCAGAACTCCGGCCACGTCCCCACGAGATTCTTCTGTGCATCGTCGAACCACACGACGCGCTGGAACAGGTCGACGAGCCCCAACAGCGCCCCGTCCGCGACCGGCGCTCGGAGCGAGTCACATGTCGGCGGCAGCGTCGGCGTGATGCCGAGCGGATAGATGCGCGCCTCGAGAAAGTACGGGGCGCGAACCTGCTTCGTCGGCATACGGAAGGACCCGGTCGCCACGCGTGCGGTCGCCCGGAAGTCCATCGGGCCACCGAGCTCCTTGCTGTAGTCGAAAGAACACCCTCGCGCATCGGTCCCGCCGAGCCGAACCGCATACGTTCCCCGGGCCGAGGACCCCGGCCACGCGGTTACTTCGACCGTGTCCCGCCGAGCGTTCCACCCGACCGACACCCGGGTCGAGTAGCGAAGCCGACCGGTGCTCCGAGCGTCGAGCGAGCCGGTGGCGTCCGTGACCGTCTTCGTCCAGTCCGCCGTGACGACGACGGTGTACGGACGCTCCGCCGCGCCGGCCGAGGCTGCAGTCCCCCAGGCGGTCGCGAGGCAGATCGATGCACAAGCCGCAGCGACGACGACTGTCGGTCTCATGTGCACCTGACCTTGACCCGGGTGACACCGAAGCCGCGGATCCGGCGATTGACGGGGGTCACGTCGTCGCCGACGCCGGTGTTCTCGACCGGCAAGCCGAGCGGGACGACGTTCCTGCAGTAGCGACTCGTCAGCCTCACGCTGACGAGCACGACCTTTCCGACCGGGGTTCCCCGCGGGATGAGGACGTCGCAGAACGTGATGCTTCCGCCGGTGGCGTTGCAGGAGTTCGTCGGGCTCGCGACTCGTGGAAGCTCGGCCGCGATCTTGCAGACCTTCTTCGGCGACCCGGCGATGCGGACGCAGGCTCGGATCCAGTTCAACGGGACGAACCCGAGGTCGGACTCGAACACGAATGTCACCTGGTACGGCGTGCCCTCGGCCTTCGCCGACGCGGCATCAGCGCCCCATGCGGGCGCGACGAGGGCCGCGCCCGCCGCGACGGTCGCAACGAGCACCGCTGCGACCGAGCCACGGCGGGCGCGTGGCCGCTCCCTCGTCACAATGCGCGACTCGGTTCGCGTCGGATCATCTCACCGGGACGCATGCCGACCGACTCTCGCGGATCGCGCTCAACAAACGCTCAACGGCGGCTCTGGTGACTTTGCGCCGATCGATGCATACTCCGCCTCTGGGGGAAAGCGGCAAAGGGGTTGCGGTGGAGTTTCGGATGCTCGGGCCGATCGAGGTCGTCGGCGACGCTGGGCCTGTACGGCTCGGCGGGGAGAATGCCCGGGCGATCATGGCCGCGCTAATGCTTCACAGGGCTCGCCCGGTCTCGTGGGACACCCTCGTGCATGCGGTCTGGGAACTCCCACCACCGACGGCACGCCACGCCGTCGCGGTCTACGTCTCGCGCCTGCGCCGCGCCGTTGCCACAGCCGACGGAGGCCGTCAGCGCATCGTCACACGGGGAGGCGGCTACACGCTCGAGATCGACTCCGAAGAGCTCGACCTGGAGGTCTTCCGCGCCGCCGCGGCGCGGGGCCGCGACGCACTCGCCAGACACGACTGGGCGAGCGCCTGGACGACCCTGGGAGACGCGCTCGACGTCTGGCGCTCGACGCCGCTCGAGTGTCTCACCACGAGCCCCCTGATCGAGGCCCGGTTCGATCTCGAGGAAGAGCGCCTCTCCGTTCTCGACGACCGCATCGACACGGGGCTCGAGCTCGGACTACACCTCGAGCTGACTTCCGAGCTGCGCACGCTGACCAGGGAGCACCCTGAACGCGAGCGATCCTGGTCCGCGCTCATGCTCGCGCTCTACCGGTCGGGGCGACAGGTGGACGCCCTCCACGCCTTCCGCGACGCGCGGAGGCAGTTGCAGCACGCGTACGGCCTCGAACCCGGTTCCGCGATGCGCGAGCTCCAACGTCGGATGCTCGAGCAGGACCCGACACTCGATCTCCGTCCGCCGGAGCCCACGACGATCTCGCTCCCATTCCCTCCGTCGTCGTTCGTCGGTCGCGAGCACGACCTCGACGAGGCGGCGGCCATCCTCACGGACCGTGGAGCTCGGCTAACGACGATCGTCGGGCCGGGTGGGCTCGGCAAGACGCGGTTCGCGATCGAGCTCGCACGTCGGTTGGCCGGTCGCTTTCCCGACGGCGTCGCCTGGGTGCCGCTGGACGCGCTGGCCGAGCCGGCGCAGGTTCTGCGCGGGGTCGCAGCTGCCTGCGGTGTGGATGCGGGATCCGGAGATCCGCTCGCGGCCGTGTCGTGGGCGCTCCGCGGGACGAGCACGCTCCTCGTGCTCGATTGCTTCGAGCACGTGCTCGAAGCGGCAGCGGACGTCCACCGACTCCTGGAAGGCGCCCCGAGGCTCCATGTCATCGTGACGAGCCGCGAGCGGCTCGGCTTGAGTGGCGAGCACCTGTTCTGGCTCCCGGCGCTGGCGCCGGAAGACGCGTCCGCGCTCTTCGTGGCACGCGCGCGGGCGGTCTCCGGCTCGAGCCCGCCGGATCTCGACGTCGTGCGCCACGTCTGCGAGCGGCTCGATCGACTGCCCCTCGCGATCGAGCTCGTCGCCTCCCAGCTCGAGCCGCGCACGCGCGAGGGGCTGCTCTTGACGCTCGAGCGGTCGCTCGACGTCGACGGCCGCAGAGACCCGACGACGCGTCATCGTACGATGCGCACGACGCTCGACTGGTCGTACGCGCTCCTCGATGAGGATGGCCGTCGGGTGCTGCGCCGCCTGTCCGTCTTCGCCGGCGGCTTCACGCTCGAGGCGGCAGGCGGTGTCGCAGACGCCACGCGCGCGGACGTCGAGCGCCTCGAGCGCAAGAGCCTCGTCGCGGCACATGCGAACCACGGCCGCTACCGCCTACTCGACACGGTTCGCGCGTACGCGAGCGAGCACTTGGATCAAAGCGGCGAATCAGCCTCGGCACTCGATCGGCACGCGACGTGGTTCGTCGCTCTCGCGCAGAGCCTCGCGCCGGCGACGTGGATCGACGCGACCGCTTCGGCGCACGCGGTCTTCGACGTCGAGCTTCCGAACTTCCGGCTCGCGCTGCGCCGTGCCGTCGAGCGCGGCGACGGTCGGGCCGCGGCGTCGCTCGTCCGATCCTTGGCGCCGTACCTGTACCCGAAGGTCCCGACCCGCGAAGGACGCGAGATCACTCGCGCGGCGCTTTCGCTCCAGGACGCGGACCTTGTCGATCGCGGCCACGTTCTCTACTACGACGCGGCCGTCTCGTCTGACCTGGGACTCGCCGAAGAAACGCGTGCGTCGCTCGCCGAGGCGGAAGCGCAGTTCGAAATGGCAGGCGACCCGCACGGGCTTTCCATGGTCGAGAACCTGCGTTGCTTCCACGAAGCCACCCTGGGCAACTACCGCGAGGCACAGGTTGCAGGAGAGCGCGCGCGCACGCACGCACGGGATGCCGGTTCGAGCGGACTCGAAGAGCTCGCGAACGGCCACCTCGCGTTTGCACTTCTCGGGCTGGGCGCAGACGGGCCCGAGCGGGACGAAGCGGCGCTTCGGCGCTGTCTCGAGCTGAGCGAAGCCGCCGTCGAGCAGGCGGAGGCCTCCGGCAATCCCTACGCGCTCCAGATGGCCCACGGCAACATCCTCAACCCGCTCTTCGAGCTGGGCGAGTTGAGGCGGGCGCTCGGGCACTTGCGACGAGCCGTCGAGCTCCAGGGCTCGCACGACTTCCAGCTCCCGTATGTCGTGATCGACGCGGGGGACGCCGCCTCACGTCTCTGTCGACACGAGATGGCGATCCGATTGCTCATGTGCGGCCTTCAGGACCTCGAACGTCGCGGCGTCGCCCTGCACAACTACACGAGGGGGCGCGTCGACGCTATCCGTGCGACGGCCCGCGCAGGCCTCGGAGCGGATGCATTCCGTTCTGCCGAGCGCGCTGGCAGGGCGATGAGTGTTGCGGATGCGCTCGAGCTGGTGCTGACACTCGCAACTGCCCCCGGCGCCCCAGTGTCGTCGCGCTGACGCTCCGCGTGTCGGCAGGGACACCGACGTCCCTGCCGCGAGGCCCGATGCTCCGTCCGGCAACGCGGACGGAGAGCCCGTCCGCCGACGACGAAACGAGCGAGCGAGGGAAGGCGTGGAGTTTCGAATTCTCGGAGCTATCGAGGTGATCGACACGGACGGGCAGAGCCTTGCGCTCCGCGGAAGTCGATGTCGGGCGATGCTCGCGGCTCTCGCGCTCGAGCCGGGAGCCTTGGTGTCGCGCGAGAGCCTGATCGACCGTCTCTGGGCCGCTCCCCCCGCGACCGCGGTGCACGCCGTCGCCGTCTTCGCATCGCGCCTGCGTCGCGTGCTCGGGCGCCAGCGGGTCTCCTGCCACGGCGCGGCGTACCGTCTCGAGCTCGACCCGGACGAGCTCGATCTCGCGCGGTTTCGGTTCCTCGTCCGCTCGGCGCGAGAGCGCGTGGATTCCGGGAATCCGCGCCAGGCGGCTTGTCTGCTGGCGGAAGGTCTCGCCATCTGGCGTGGAGAGGCGCTCGCCTGCCTGAGCGGCGAACCGCTCACGGCAGACGTTCGGGCGTTCCTCGAGGAGGAGCGCCTCACCGCCGTCGAGATCGAGATCGACGTTCGCCTCGAGCTCGGGCAGCACCACGAGCTCTTGGCCGAGCTGCGTCGCCTGACCGACCTGCACCCGAACCGGGAGCGCCTCACGGCGCGCCTGATGCTCGCTCTCTACCGCTGCGGCCGTCAGGTCGACGCGCTCGAGCTGTTCGCGGCCGTACGGCATCGTCTCCACGACGAGCTCGGCGTCGAGCCGGGAACCGAGCTGAGGGCGCTGCAGCGCAGCATCCTCGCGCATGACCCAGCGCTCGGGCCGCGCCTCCCGCGAGACGATCAGCCGTTGAGCGCACGTTGAGCGGCCCTCGCGACGATCTACAGTGATGCGGCGCTCGCACCGGACCTCCATCGCCTCGGTCCTCGTCGCGCTCTGCGTCGCGGCGATCACCGCACCGTCCGCGTCCGCCCGGCAACAAGCCTCGGAGGCACCGTTCATCTGTCCGGGGACGATCGACACACGTCCGGGGAACGACAGTCGTCGGCCGCCGCCGAAGGACGTCATCGCCGTGTGGGTCGTGGATCAGAACAACTGCCTGCTGGTGGTCAAGGCAGTCGAGATCCTGAAGACCACCGACGGCTATACCCAATCCACGGCCTGCCCCGTCGAGTGCGGGCTTCGGGGCAACTGGACGTTCGGAAACTTCCCGTCCGCGACGTCCTGGACGCCGGGTCACAACGGCAGCCTCTGGTACCAGGTGACGATCACGAAGGCGGCGTACTTCGACTCCGCCCGCAACCGCGCGTTCGGCCGCTGCACCACGACGCGGCGCTTCCCGCTGCGCTACACCAACCCCGGCGAGAAGAACTTCATCCGCTACCGGTGTACGCGATGAGCCGGGGGCCGATCGCGTTGCTCGTGCTGGCCGCGGCCGTTCTCGTTCCCTCCTCTGGGGGTAGCGCGTCGACGAGCGGCCTTCTGAGCGACAAGCTCGTCATGGTCGGCCCTTCGAATGACGGAACCGCTCTCGTCGCAGTCTCGGTGAGCGGCGCCACCACGGTCCTGACGCCGAGGTACGTCCCGGCCGAGTTCCTCGACCCCTCCCAGCCCGCGGGAACGAGGCCCGAGCTCCTGGAAGAGTCGGTCGCGGTTTCGCCCGACGGGCGGGCCACGGCCTTCGCTAGCGAGGGACAAGGCGGCGACTGCTGCCGGCGAGCCTTCGAGGGCGATCTCTTCCTCATCCGGGCAGACGGATCAGGCTTGCGCCGGTTGACTGCGACACCCGACCGCGACGAGTCGCGCCCTGTGTTCTCGCCCGACGGCAGATGGATCGCCGTCCTCCAGGACGCAGGGCTTCGCCCGGCGGACCGCCCGAAGGTCTCGGTCGCCGTGGTGGGCAGCGACGGCGGCACTACCCGCGTTCTTGCGGCCGCGAAGACGGGTGAGAGCCCCCGCGACGTTCAGATCGCGTGGCACCCCGATAGCAGGAGACTCCTCTTCTACCCGGGCACGGCGTACAGCGGCGGCCCACCGGGGGCCTCGCTGCTCATCGACCTCACGAACGGCTCTCGGCGCACGCTCTACGGCGGCCCCTCGGCGTTCTCGCCCGACGGCAGGCGGCTCGCGACGATGTGGGGCCGAGAGATCTACGTCGGCCCGGTCGAGGCCTTCACGAAACCAGACTTCGCGCGTCGCCTCCGGCCCGTCGTCGCCGAGACGTTCTCCAAGACGGGTGAGAGGGTCTCCAGCGCGGACGACTTCGCGTGGCTCTCCGACGGCCGCCTCGCCTACACGAGCACCGTTGCCACGAAGGAACCGGGGTGTCTCTTCACCCGCACGCTCTTCGGCAGCGTCGATCGCCGCGGTCGGCAGACGGTGATCGGGAGAGGCGTCTGCGGCTGGGGAAAGCTGACGGTGAACGCGGCTACCTCGCTCCTTCTTTGGCACTCGACGCGCCTCGTCGTCTCGCCGCCGACCGTCTGGCGCCCGCGCTTCGTGCCGACCCGGTTCTTCCCGAACCACAGCTACACGTTCGGATACCAGGCGTCGACGTGCGTTGTGCACGGGAGCAACGGATGTTGAGGCGCACCTACGCGGGGATTGCGCTTGTGCTCGCCGTGCTCGGGCTCGCGGCGCAGGCAATCGTGCCGCCGGGGCGCGCCGCAGGCGGGGGGGTCGTCGTTGGCTCTCCGGTGCTGACGAGGACTGAGCTTCGGCCCTCGACGGTCATCGCGGACGCCCGCGTCACCCAGGGCGGCGCCGCGGTGCTGCCGACGGGTGTGACGTGCACCGCGTCCTTCGCAGGCGACAAGGCGTACGGCATCAGGCGCTATGAGGGCCGCTTCGCGCGAGGCATTGCACGGTGCGGGTTCGTCTTCAACAACGCGCGCTACCGGGGCAAGACGCTCGTCGGCGAGTTGACCGTCCTCACGGGCTCGGTGGGAAGCGCCGGTGGCGGGCGGATCACAAAGCGGTTCTCCGTCCGCATCGGGTCGGGGAACGCGCTCGAGAGGCCGGTCGGCGCGACCGTCAAGACCGACGGCGGCGACAAGCCGAAGCCCTCGGCGACGACGGAGTGGCGGGGCACCGTGCATGTCGTGACCGCGAACGGGACGCCCGGCCGCCCGCCGGGGCATTCCTCGCTGGACATCGTCCTGACGCTCCTGCCGGGAGCGACGAAGACCGACCCGCAGGGCTGGACGCAGCCGGTGTCGTGGGTCGCGACCTACTCCTCGGAGCGATACAGCGATCCACCGTGCCTCGACGCGGCCGGGAATGCCGTTCCGAGCGACATCGGTGCGCGGACGGTCGTCCGTGGCCGTACAGGCGAGCGTCCGGCGTCGAACGCGAAGGACTATCCACGCATCGGTGTCCGCTGGGATGCGGCGCGCGCGAAATGGGTGATCTCGCTCAGCTTCTTCGGAGGCGGCGGCGGAGGGATGCGGCTGCCGCACGTCATCAAGACGACGAAGAACTGCGGCAGGACGTGGATCACGTACACCGGAACCCCTGGGCTCCAGAACTTGAAGATCCACGCCGACGGAACGGCGGCAACCACGGCGCTGAAGGGCACGGGAACGCCCACCGGGTTCTACAACGCGCGCGACACGTCGGTGACCTGGGACCTGGCGCTGAGGCCGTCGAAGTAGCCTCACGGCCGGGCGGTCGAGCACCCGAGCGAAGCACACTGGCCGGTGCAGGGCATGCGCCGTGCCGCGGTCTACGCGACGGTCACCCAGATCAACCCGTTGGCCATCACGAGCTCGTTCGGCGTTCCGCCGACCCGAATGGTCGACGTGGTGCCATTGGGGAGATCGATTCGGGTGACGGTCCCGTCGAGCGAGTTCGCCGTCCATACCGAGCCGGCGCCGAGAGCGATACCTGACGGTCCTCGTCCGACCGGAAAGGTTCCGGACGGTCGGGCGGGGCTCGCGCGAACCTGCCAGACCACGTCTGCACCCGTCGCCCAGACGTCGCGATCCACCGCGATGGCCGCGATTCCCTGGTCGCCGCCGAACCCTCCGAGTTGCACGAACGCACGTATCACTCCGTCGAGCCTGACGAGCTCGGCCGATCCGGGCGTCCCCCAGGCGCCGGCTTCTCCGACGGCGACGTCCGGGCCGGCCGGTGCGGTATCGGCGTCGATCGCTCGTGAGCCTGCGATGCGGCGCACGACGCGCCGAAGGCGGGCGCTCATCACGACGGTCGTGAGCCCCGTACCGCCTGAGGCCCAGACCTCTCCGTCGTACGACGTCAGCGCGACCTGTGCGAGCGACGTCCCGCCACGCCGGTTGGCGTGCGGGATTCGCAACCGGAGCTCGTCCTCGACGTTGCCGACATCGTCGAGGACTTGCACCACGTCGGCGCTGGCGTGGGCGACCCAGATCGCGCCCCCCGCGAACGCGATGTCGGAGGCCCCGTACCCGGCAGGGATCGTCCTGACCCGCTCTCTGCTCCGGCTGTCGATCCTGGAGATCGTCCCGTCACCGGTATTCAACGTCCAGACCGAGCCGCCGCCGGCGACGATCGAGGTCGGTGTGGTTCCGGCGGGCACAACCGATACCAGGCGGTTCGTCGCGGGATCGATCACGGCGACCGAACCTGGCCCTGCAAGGAGCGGCTCACTGCCCTGGCGCGTCGCCAGGTAGACGGCGGACAGCACGAGGACGACGAGGATCGCGCCGGCGGCGATGAGCAATTGTCCGATTCGACGTGTTCGCGCCTCGGCACGAGCTGGCTGGAGCGTCGGCGGCTCGAGCGACAGACCATCCACCTCGACCGCGTAGAGGCGCTGTCGGGCCGGGAAGTCCTTGAGCTCGTACTCCCCGAGGTCGTGGAGGCGGACCCCCTCGGGAAGCTCGCCCTCGACGAGATCCGCCGTCCTGGCGGACACGAGCACCTGCGAGCCTCGAGCCGTGCTCATGACACGCGCCGCTCGGTGAACGTCCAGGCCCGCGTAGCCCCCGTCGGCCTGCATCGGCTCGCCGGTATGGACGCCCATCCGCACCTCGATCGGCCGCTCGGCCCACTGATGCTCGCGAAGCGCCCGTTGTCCGGCCACCGCACCCGCAACGGCCGCTCGGGCAAGCGGGAATGCGAAGAAGAAGCTGTCTCCCTCCATCCCGACCTCGATCCCGCCGTGCGCACGGAACTCCCGGCGCAGCAGCCGCCGATGCTCGTCGAGGGCGTCGACATAGCGCTCCCGACCCAGCTCGTGCAACAGCCGCGTCGAGCCCTCGATGTCCGTGAACACCATGGTCACGGTGCCGGGAGGCAACGCATCGGACTCGGATCTGTCCGGCCGCGTCGGAGTCCCCATCCGCGTCAACCCGTCGCGCGGCCCGGCCGCGTCCCCAACGCTCTCCCCAACCGCCGCATCGGTTGGATCTTCCGTCAGCGCGCGGACAACCGCAACGCCGCCTCGTGACCCAACAGGCGTCGAACGCGGTCAACGCGACGCCGACGGTGTCGACGCCGACGCCGACGCCGCACCGGCCTCGCGGAGCTCGACCCCGGTGTTCTTGTGTCGGCGCGGCGACAGTGCGAGTGTTGTGCGGCGGAACGACAGGGGGGCGGCGGTGGCGGATGCTGCGCGCACGGACAAACGTCCATCACCACCAACAGGGAGGCGCATCATGGCAGGCGGCCCGAAGAACAACATCAACACCGCCTACTTCAACGTGCCCGCCTACAACCGCGAGATGGACGCGGCCGCACGCCTGGCGGGCGATGCTCGCTACCGCGCTTACGGCAACCTCGACGTCGACCTCACCCGCAACCAGTCCCCGCTCGTGATCTCCGGGAACCAGAACGTGCGCGAGTTCATCTCTTCGAAGGTCGGATGTCCGACCTACTCGTTCGCATGGGGTGGCCTCAACATCGTGATGCTCTGCTCCAAGAGGTAAGCGCGGTACGCGACCCGGCGGCGCCGTCTCGGGGCGAGCGGCGCCGCCGGCGCACGCGTTACGGTCGCGCGTATGAGGCGCCGTCGTGGAGCACCGCAGGGTGAGCCTCTCGCCGTCTGGGCGATGTGGGCGGTGGTGCTCGGGACGATCCTCGTGACCTACTGGCGTCTCGAGCCGGACACGGCCGACGCGACCGACGACCTGTACCACGTCTCCGGGAACGGCATTGTCGGCGGGCTCTCGCGCGTGCTCGTCGAGCTGAACTTCCCGGTCGCGCTCGTTGCGATTCTGGCCGTTCTCGTGGCGCTCGACGCGCTCTCGTCCGCCGCGTGGGTGCTCGCGGGCCCGGCGATCGCGCTCTGCGCCGTGGTGGCGTGGCCCGGGGTCGTCGACCAGGACGACCTCGACGCGCGGCTCGTGAATGCGATCCCGGCGCTCGGGGTGGGTCTGGCGCTCGGGCTCACCGTCGCGGCGGGACGGCGGGCGGGGTGGAGCGTCGCCGGACGCCTGCCGCTCGACCCGGTGCGGCTCGGGATCGCGGTCGTCGTGCTCGCCGTCTCGATCCCGTGGATCGCCGCCGAGCTCGGGGTCTTCCTTCCGGACGGCGTCTTCATCATGCGGCGTGTCGCGCCCGACACGGACGGCCTGCCGATCGCCGCCGTCCACCTCGGGCACCACCACGGCTTCGACGGGGCGCTCGTGGCGCTGAGCGCGTTGCTTCTCTCGCGGCCGCGCCTGCGGCGGGGAACCACCGCCCGCGTGACGGTCGCGGTGACGGCGCTGGCGCTCGCCTACGGGATCGTCAACTGCGCGCAGGACGCCTGGAACGAGCAGCTCGTCAAGCGCGGCACGCTCGACCGGAAGATCCCGGACGCGATCCTGCCCTCGCTCTCCTGGATCTGGCTCGTGATCCTCGTGCTGGCGGCGCTCACGGCGCTCGCCCTGCGAGCCGAGTCGCTGAGCGTAGACTCGCCCGGGTGACGGAGAGAGAGCTGCTCGCGCGGACGGCGGCGCTCGCCGCGGACTACCTCGAGACGCTCGACACGCGGC
>Ga0134127_10001512_pt1 | contig 17176 bp, 14 predicted proteins | sample KB31753_FD_96459 | JGI IMG/M metagenome (GOLD analysis project Ga0134127, IMG submission 96459) | Terrestrial soil microbial communities with excess Nitrogen fertilizer from Kellogg Biological Station, Michigan, USA - KB3-175-3 | ecosystem: Environmental > Terrestrial > Soil > Unclassified ... | reverse complement strand
ATGTCGCGCTATGCCGAGGGCGTCGCGCCTGGCGTCGCCGTGAAGCAGGGCCAGGTCATCGGCTATGTCGGATCGACCGGCTGGTCGACCGGCCCGCATTGCCACTTCGAGGTCCTGGTCAACAACAACTTCGTCAACCCAATGACCATCGCCGTGCCGCGCGGGCTCCAGCTTACCGGCCGGCAGCTTGCCGAGTTCCAGAAGGAGCGGAACCGCATCGAGACGCTGATGCAGATGGACCCGGTGACGAACCGCGTCGCCGAAGCCTCTCCGGCCCAAACCACCGCCGCCTCTCAATAGTTTCTTCTCTCCTTCTTCCTCGCTGTTCCTTTCTCGCCGTTCTCGTCATTGCCGGGCTCGTCCCGGCAATCCAATTGTGACTCTTTCCCACCACCGTGCACGAACTCGTCGCACCGCCCAATTGGATGCCCGGAACAAGTCCGGGCATGACGAGTGTTGCTTTGCTACTGCGGCGGCTCAGTAGTTTCCTTCCTCCTTTGTCGCCTCTCCTTCCGCGACACTCAGCTCTTTTTGACGCCGCTCGTATTGGGCCGTTTGGTTCAGGGCATTAAACCGACGCAACAGGTCCTAACGCAATCGCTCGGTCTCGGCAGCCTCATCCCGGTCTTCCGTCTTGGCGCGGTGGAGCGCCTTGCGCCAGGCGCGACAGGCTTTCACTTCCTCCATGGTGTTGAGGCCGTCTTCCAGCGCGGCCAAGTCGCCGCGCGTCCGCTGCTCCTCCTCGATCGCCGCGAGCCAGCCGCCCATGAGATCGGCGCAGTGGAGCACGTCGCCGCGACAGGCGCGAGCGCGCAAGCAAGCCCTGTCGCCGCAGATGCGCCACGCGCAGACGCGGTCTGCGCCGAAGCGCAACGCAAGTTCGCTCGATGTGTTGCTGTGTGCCATTCGCTCCTTCAGACCAAGCTCGTCATCGTCGGGCTTGACCCGACGATCCAGTAGCCACCGTCCTCGCGTCGATCGCGACCACCGGGGTTACTGGATTCCCGCTTGCGCGGGAATGACAACGAAGCAGGCATGCGTCCTCCTTACCGCGCCGCGCATTCGCGTCCGGCTTATGCTGTTTCCCGTTCCTCCCAGGGGGGATGGCGCGCCGAAAAATCCAAACCTATGGCTCCGTACTGTCGCCAGACACGGCGGGCGCCTCTCGGCGCGCCAATCGCGGCGGTTCCAACACCGGGCCTCGCTTTTCCCGCTCGAGGCCGGATCGAACTCCGTCTCAAGCTCGGTCAGCCAGCTCCTGGCGGGACCTCCTATTGGGTCCGGGAGGAGCTCCGATGCCGCCCGGGAGCCTGCTGTGCGTCAGCCGGCCCGCAGGCGCCGCTACCAACGTCCCGCTTCATGAACGCCTCATTATCCCCCTTCTCCAAACCTCACTTACACTGCAGCCACCTCGTCCACTTGAAGGGCGCGATCAAAAGCTCACGTTCCTGGATTTTTCGTTAGAAGTTAGTCCGGTTATGGCGCTCCGCAGGCACCTCGGCTGCCAGGGTCGGGATAGCTTGCCTGGTCGACGCTCATCCTTAGGAATAACCTATAGTCGAGACCAAGCGAGAGACTGACATTCCGCTCTTCATGAGCTTATCGTAGTTAACGACGAGCCTCCCGAGTCTTTCGCCGTCAAAGGAAGCAACTTTGTCAATTGCGATCTCTGCTGCCATGCGCGCAGAGCCATGGGAACTCGAGGCATCAAGGCGGTCGGCAAGACATGTCCAATCTTCTCCATCGTCGTTTGTTTCCAGCACATCCAGCGCCCGATCCCGCGTGATGTAAGCTAGCTGCTCATCGAGAATGACCCGTCTTAGGTCCTGCCGAATCGTTGCAGAAAGTTCGGTTCCGTTAAGGGATTCGAACGTCGGGGTTTCGAATTAGATCGACGATCTCGCTGCGAAGCCCTTTCCTGGCTAGCCCGGCGCCAACTTGAGCTCCCCAATCGTCACCTCGAAAGTGTAGGTCTGCGGTGGCTAAGTTTTGTAGTTGGGCAATCAGGTGACGTGCCTGGGCCACAGAATATTGCTCCACATCGCCATATCTCAGGCAGCCATAGGGGCCATGAACAACAAGGCGATCTGTAAGCGTTTTATCGAGCGCAGCTAACCAGGCATGCAGCACTCGAAGGGGTCCCAGCACTACGTCCCCTGAGTAGAGAAGCGTCTTCAGGCGACGAACCGACAAATGATCGTCTCGCAGAGCGGAAGTCAGCCATTTTGCGTCCAAGATACTCAGCCACCCTACGGTGCATGGGTTCGACGCGATCAAGTCCGACCGGCCGAAACAGCAATGAGTTCCAGCGCCTGGCTCACCCAGGAGCACGAGGGGCGCCTCTAACGCGGAAAACTCCTGATCCGAGATGGTTTCAGTCTTTCCATCCTTCTTGATAGTCTGGATTCGCGTACGTAACTCATCTTGCCGGCGAGAGCGCTCTTTCTCCTGAGTTCAGAAGGGGATTACTCTAGTCCTGCGAGCCGGTCCAGGAGAGCTAGATGCACGCTCAGGCGCTCACTAAGCCGCCTTGGCCTTGGCGGCTTCGCCGTTGAACATCAGCCCGTCCTTGCCGGCGGTGATCGCGACCGTCTCGCCGTCATGGATCTTGCCTGACAGCACCATCTCGGCGAGCGGGTCCTGCACATATTTCTGGATCACGCGCTTGAGCGGCCGCGCGCCATAGGCCGGGTCGTAGCCCTTCTGCCCCAGCCAGTCCTTCGCGGATGCGTCGAGCTCGAGCTTGATCTTGCGGTCGGCGAGCAGCTTCGAGAGCCGCCCCATCTGGATGTCGACGATCTTCCCCATCTGCTCGCGCTTCAAGCGATGGAACAGGATGATCTCGTCGACGCGATTCAGGAACTCGGGGCGGAAATGGGCGCGCACCACTGCCATCACCTGCTCGCGCACCGCGTCACTGTCCTCGCCCTCGGGCTGGTTGACGAGATATTCCGAGCCGAGATTCGAGGTCATGATGATCAGCGTGTTGCGGAAATCGACGGTGCGGCCCTGGCCGTCGGTGAGTCTCCCGTCGTCGAGCACCTGGAGCAGCACGTTGAATACGTCGGGGTGCGCCTTCTCGATCTCGTCGAACAGGATGACCTGATAGGGGCGCCTCCGCACCGCCTCGGTGAGCGCGCCGCCCTCCTCATAGCCGACATAGCCGGGAGGGGCGCCGATCAGCCGGGCGACCGAGTGCTTCTCCATATATTCGCTCATGTCGATGCGCTGCATCGCGTGCTCGTCGTCGAACAGGAACTCTGCGAGCGCGCGGGCAAGCTCGGTCTTGCCGACGCCAGTTGGCCCCAAAAACATGAACGAGCCGAGCGGGCGGTTCGGGTCTTGCAGGCCGGCGCGCGAGCGGCGCACCGCGGTGGACACCGCCTCGACCGCCTCGGTCTGGCCGACCACGCGCTTGGCGATCTGCGTCTCCATCTGCAAGAGCTTCTCGCGCTCGCCTTCCAGCATCTTGTCCACCGGGATGCCGGTCCAGCGCGACACCACCTGGGCGATCAGGTCTGGCGTCACCACCTCCTGCGCGATGGCGCCGCCTTTTGATTCTTCCTCCTCGATGTTCTTGAGCTTCGCTTCAAGGTCGGGGATCACGCCATAGGCGAGCTCGCCGGCGCGTGCGAGGTCGCCCTTGCGCTGGGCAAGCTCGAGCTCGGTGCGTGCTTTGTCGAGCTCGTCGCGCAGCTTGCCGGCCGAGGCGAGCTTCTCCTTCTCGTCCTGCCAGCGCTGGCTGAGCGCGCTCGCCTCCTCCTCGAGATTGGCGAGCTCCTTCTGGAGCTTGGCGAGGCGGTCCTTCGACGCGGTATCCTTCTCCTTCTTCAGCGCCTCGCGCTCGATCTTGAGCTGCATGATGCGCCGGTCGCGCTCATCGAGCGCCTCGGGCTTCGAGTCGACCTGCATGCGGAGCCGCGACGCCGCCTCGTCGACGAGATCGATCGCCTTATCGGGCAGGAAGCGGTCGGTGATGTAGCGGTTGGACAGCACCGCGGCGGTGACGAGGGCTGCGTCGGAGATGCGCACATTGTGGTGCTTCTCGTATTTCTCCTTGAGGCCGCGCAGGATCGAGATGGTGTCCTCGACGGTAGGCTCGGGCACGTAGACCGGCTGGAACCGCCTCGCGAGCGCTGCGTCCTTCTCCACATGCTTGCGGTATTCGTCGAGGGTGGTGGCGCCGATGCAATGAAGCAGCCCGCGGGCGAGCGCCGGCTTGAGCAGGTTCGAGGCGTCCATCGCGCCCTCGGCCTTGCCGGCGCCGACCAGCGTATGCATCTCGTCGATGAACAGGATGATGCGCCCCTGTGAGGCCTCGATCTCGGAGAGCACGGCCTTCAGCCGCTCCTCGAACTCGCCGCGATATTTGGCGCCGGCGACCAACGCGCCCAAATCGAGCGCGAGCACCTTCTTGTCTTTCAGGCTCTCCGGCACGTCGCCCTTGACGATGCGGTGCGCAAGCCCCTCGACGATGGCAGTCTTGCCGACGCCGGGCTCGCCGATCAGCACCGGATTGTTCTTGGTGCGGCGTGACAACACCTGGATGGTGCGCCTGATCTCCTCGTCGCGGCCGATGACGGGATCGAGCTCGCCCTTGGCCGCGGCCTCGGTGAAGTCGCGGGTATATTTCTTCAACGCATCGTAGGACTGCTCGGCGCCAGCGGAATCCGCGGTGCGGCCCTTGCGCAGGTCGTTGATCGCGGCGTTGAGGGTCTGCGGCGTGACGCCGGCGTCTTGCAGGATGCGCGCGGCCTCCCCCTCCTTTGTCATGCCGAGGGCTTGGAGCACACGCTCCACGGTGACGAAGCTGTCGCCCGCCTTGGTCGCGATCTGTTCGGCTTGGTCGAGCACGCGGGAGAGCGCGGGGGTCATATGCGGCTGCGCGGCGCCGCTCCCTGAGACCTTGGGCACCTTGGCCAGCGCGGCATCGGTGCGTTGCAGCGCCTGCTTGGCATTGCCACCGGCGCGATTGATGAGGCCGGCCGCGAGCCCCTCAGGGTCGTCGAGCAGCGCCTTGAGCAGGTGCTCGGGCACAATCTGCGGGTTCCCGTCGCGCACAGCGATGGTCTGCGCCGCTTGAAGGAATCCCTTGAGGCGGTCTGACAGTTTCTCGAAATCCATGACGGCTTCCCTATGGGGCCAAGAGTGAGGATCGGCGGGCGAACGCTTGGCGCAGCGCCGGTTGCGGCGATCACCTCAGGGCTTCTTAGCGGGGCTTCCTAGCGGACATATAGCGAGGCCAAAAGCCGGGAAAAAGGGGATTTTGGCCCAAACTCCCGACAGGCTTACTCTTTACCTTCGTCATGCGCGCTCTGCCGCGAACGAGAGAATATGTCCCACACCGCAATGAACAGCGCCGCCACCACCGGCCCGATGACGAAACCGCTGAGACCGAAGGCGGCGATGCCGCCGAGCGTGGAGATCAGCACGAGGTAGTCCGGCATCTGGGTTCCCTTGCCGATCAGAAGCGGACGCAAGAGGTTGTCGACCAAGCCCATGACGAAGACGCCGTAGGCCAGCAGCACAACGCCCTGCCAAATGAACCTGTCGCCAGGAAATAGACCGCCACCGGGAACCAGACGATGGCCGCGCCCACCGCGGGCAGCAACGAGCAAAGCGCCATCACCACGGCCCATAACACCGGCGCGTTGATCCCCAAGAACCAGAAGATCAGCCCGCCAAGAGCGCCTTGCACCGCGGCTACCAGCAGGTTGCCCTTGAAGGTCGCGCGGATGACGGCGGTCGATTTGTCGACGAGGGCATGCTGCTGCTCAGGCGGCAGCGGAATGGCGTGCGTAATGGGCCTCGTCAGACCCTCGCCGTCGCGCACGAAGAAGAACAGCAGGTACAACATGATGGCGAAGCTGACGAGGAAGTTGATGGTGCCGAGCCCGATATCGAGGGCCTCCGAGGCAAAGAACACGCTGCCTTTGCCGAGAGCATCCGACAACTTCGCTTGCACCGCAGCGAGGTCTTTCAGCCCGAGGCGATCCAAAAGGTCGGTTGCCCAAGACGGCAATACGGCAAGGAATTGCTGGAAGAACGCGCCGGGATTCCACGAGCCCCCCTGCATGCTCTCATGAAAGTTGGCGGCCTCTTGCACAGCGAGGCTGCGATCAGCGTCAACGGCAGAATGACCAAGGTCAAGATGATCAGGACCGTGGCGAGAGCGGGAAGGTTTTGCCGCTTCGGCATGGCGTGCAACAGCCACTCATGCAGCGGCGTGAACACGATTGCCAGCACGGCCGCCCAGAGCAGGGCGCCGAAGAACGGCCACAGGATACAAGCGAAGGCCAACGATATCGCGAAGACGAGCAGCAGCAGGGCGTTGTCTTCAAGGCTGCGCAGGCCGGTATGGCCTTTACTTTTCTGTGGGGCATCAGGCAACTCGGCAACCTGCATTGCGGCAAGTCCGCGGAGTGTGTCACAGCGCAGGCGATGCGTGGGGTGGTTTTTGCCTGGGGGGCCGGTTGCCCCCGAATCGTGGATGGCCGGGCCAAGCCCGGCCATGACGAGGGTCAGACGGGAGAGATCACCGAGAAAACTAAGACCAGGGATTACTGGATGCCCGCTTGCGCGGGCATGACAACGCCGTCGAAAAACGAAGCGCAGAAAAGAGCGTTAGCTCACCGGATCGGGAGTGGTCTCGTCGGACTGCTGGGGATCGGCCTGGTCCGAGCCGTTGGCGTCGCGATCGCGATTGCCATCGCTGCCATTGCCGCCGTGACGCCGGCCCCCGCCCTGCTCGCGGCCGCCGCCGTGATGCTCGCGATTGCCTTCATGGCGCTCGCGGTCCTGAGAGCCGCCACCCTGGCGCATCTCCCCGCCGCCCTGCCGGAAATCGCCGCCACCGCCGCCGGCGCGGATGTCTCCGCCGCCCTCGACGCCATCGAACTCGCCGCCTTCGTCATCTGATGCTTCCGAGCTCCAGCGGGGGCGGAACCCGCCGCCGTTCGGCCCTTCGCCCTGATGGCCCTGATGCCCGCCCATCTGCGACTGCGCCGCCATGATGATGCGGTTGTAGTGCTCGGCGTGCTGGAGATAGCTCTCGGCGGTCACCATGTCGCCTGATGCGAGCGCGTCGCGCGCGAGCGACATGTACTTCTCGGCGATATGCGCCGCGGTGCCCCTGATCTTCACATCGGGGCCGTTCGATTCGTAGTTCCGCGCCAATGGATTTTGGGGCTTGCGACCGCGGCCGCGGCCCCTGCGATTCTGCTGTCCTTGCCTCATGGGCTTCTATTCACCTGATAAGCGGCGATTGCCGCATCCCTTCTCCCTGCTCACTCAAATTCACGACTGGGCCCAAGCCTTGAACAGGCTCATCGTCCGGAAACGCCGGACCGCCCAGCAGTCGTCCTACTTCGCGCGTTTTCGCTGCCTTGTTATGAGTCGAAACTCTGGCGCCACGCGTCCTACGATCTCAGAGCTAGCGCCAGACAACCTCAATCTGATGGGCGGTTGAGCTACTCCTGAACGTCCCGAGAGGCATGCCGCCTGTCAATCGAGGTTCACGAGAAATCCGCTCTGTTGCCGTTGCAACCGGCCGGCGCCTGGGGCGCCCATGCCGAATTTTCATTTCGCTGACCATGAACTTAATCCGAACATGGCGATTTTCCAAGTGTCTTTTTTGGGCTGCGACCCTCCGCTCGCCCGGTTTGGGGCGCCTCGGCCATGACCACGCGGGGTCTTCCCGCGAGGTCGCGCTTGACCGCTCGTGTTCCATCGAGGCCGAGGCCGGCCTGGTTGAAGATCTCAACAACCGCATCGGCCTGCTCGCAGCCGATCTCGACGAGAATTCTGCCATTCGGCGCGAGAACCTGGCCGGCGCTGGCGGCGATGCGGCGATAGGCGTCGAGCCCGTCGGGGCCGCCATCGAGGGCTGACCAAGGATCGTGCCTGGCGACCTCCTCTGCCAGGGCGGCGATCTCGCTGGAAGGGATGTAAGGCGGATTCGAGACGATGAGGTCGAATTTGCCGTCGATGCCGTCGAGCCAATCGCAGGAGACGAAGCTTGCGCGCTTCGCCACGCCGAGTCGTTGCGCGTTGGCGGCCGCGACTGTGAGCGCTTCGGTGCTGATATCGGTTCCAAGCCCGCAAGCCTCGGGGAGTTCCGCAAGCAACGTAATAAGGATGCAGCCGGTGCCGGTGCCGAGATCGAGCAGCTTGAGGGGGTGGTTGTGCAAGCCTCGCTTATCGACGAGGGCAGCTTCGATCAGCGTCTCGGTATCGGGGCGCGGGTCTAGCGTGTGCCGGTCGACCAGGAACGCGCGGCCGTAGAACTCGCGCAGGCCAAGGATGCGGGAGACCGGCTCGCGTTCGAGCCTGCGCGCGATCAACGCTTCGAGCCGCGCGGTGGCTGCCGTCCCGAGATCGCCGTGCGCTCGCGCGATAGTGGCTTCGTGTGTAAGGCCTGCTGCGTGGCAGAGCAGGAGCCGCGCATCGAGCTCCGGCGAGCCGATGCCTGCCTGCCGCAACACGCCGGCAGTCTTTGCGAAGGCCTTGGCGAAGGTCAGGCCGCTTGCGTCAGGCATGGGCCTCCTCCTGCATCGCAGCGAGCTGGCGCGTCTGATAGTCGGTGATGAGCGCATCGATGATCTCGTCGAGCGCGGGGGCACCTTCGAGCACGTAAGGCAGCTGGTGCGTGGTGAAGCCGATGCGGTGGTCGGTGACGCGACCTTGCGGGAAGTTGTAGGTGCGGATGCGCTCGGAGCGGTCGCCGGTGCCGATCTGGCTGCGGCGATTCTGGGCGCGCTCGGCGTCGAGCTTGGATCGCTCAAGCTCATAGAGCCTGGCGCGCAGCACCTTCATCGCCTTGGCCTTGTTCTTGTGCTGCGATTTCTCGTCCTGCTGGCTCACCACGAGCCCGGTCGGAAGATGCGTGATCCTGACCGCACTGTCCGTAGTGTTGACCGACTGGCCGCCTGGGCCGCTCGCCCGGAACACGTCGATGCGCAGGTCCTTGTCGTCGATCTTGATGTCGACCTCCTCGGCCTCTGACAGCACCGCAACGGTCGCGGCCGAGGTGTGGATGCGCCCTTGCGCCTCGGTCTCGGGCACGCGCTGCACGCGATGCACGCCGGACTCGAATTTCAGCCGGGCGAACACGCCCTTGCCGGTGATATTGGCGATGATCTCCTTGTAGCCGCCGGTCGCCGACTCGCTTGCCGACAGCACATTCACCTTCCAGCCCATGCGGTCGGCGTAGCGCTGATACATGCGGAACAGATCGCCGGCGAACAGCGCCGCCTCCTCGCCGCCGGTGCCGGAGCGCACCTCGAGGATCGCGCTCTTCTCGTCGGCGGCGTCCTTGGGCAGCAATTGCACCTTCAGGCGATGCTCGAGCTCCTCGATCTTGGGATCGAGTTCACCGAGCTCCGCTTCCGCGAGGGTCGTCATGTCGGGATCGGAGGCCGGATCGTCGATCAGCTGCTGCAAGTCCTCGCGCTCGCGCGTCGCCTTGCGCAGCGCGGTGATGGTAGCGACGATCGGGTCGAGCTCGGCGAACTCGCGGCTGAGGCGGACATAGCTGTCCTGATCCGCGCCCTGGGCGAGCGTGCCCTGCACGGTCTGCCAACGGGCGACGAGTCTATCGAGTCTCTCGGCGGGAATCGTGGTCATGGTCTAGGCTAAGCAGGAAACGGAACGGCGAGGAAGACTTGGCCTGAGGTGGCTAAGACGGGCCTTGCAGCTTGTCGGCCTTACGGCTTCTCGGGTCGTCCGGGTCGAGAGGTTGCGAGCCGGTGGTAGGAGACTTGACGACTGATGGGCCAGTCATGCTGTGCAGCACGAGCCACGCGCCGAAGGCCATGATGGCGATAAGAAGGGCGATCACGCCCCATTTCAAGAGCGCAGACTTCCGTTTCGGTTTCTCTTCCACCGCTGGCGGCTCTTCCATCGCCGCGTCCGGGATCGCTCTGGGAGCGACAGAAGGCAGTGGCGGCGGAGGCGGCGTGAACTCGGCACGCGGTTTGGGCGGTTGAGGCGGAGCAGGTTGCCGGGCTTGGGGCGGTTGCGGCTGGGGCGGCCGCTGTGGCGCTTGTCCGCGAGGGACTTGCCCTTGCGGGGCCTGCCCCTGAAGGGGTCGGCCCTGAGGGTGTTGCCCCTGCGGCGCTTGCGGTGGCCTCTGCTCAGGACGCCGCTCGGCCTGCTGCGGCGGTCCTGCCGGACGTTGCGGCGCTCCGCCAGTCCAGGGCACCTGAGGTGCGGGAGCCAAGGGCCCCCGCGGCCGCGATTGCGGCGCCGGAGAAGCATTTTGCCAAGGCGCCTGGGGAGCCTGCGGCTTTTGCGCTGGTTGAGGTGGAGGCGGAGTTTGGGGCCGGGTCGGAACGGGCTCGGGCGTCCAGTCGATATCGAGCGGCGACTTGCCGGAGGGCGCAGCTTGCCTGTCAGGCCTGGAACCGCTGTCGGGCCTAAATGCGAAATCGGAATTGTCGCGAGGCATCATCACCGGAACGTCGGGCATAGCCTTCGGCCTCAGCTCGACGATCCCCGCCTCAAGCTGGGCATAGATGCGCCTGAGCAATGGGCGGACATCGAGATTGAGCAGCGCGCCGTAGGCATTCACCACGCGGCAAGTCTCCGCCCAAGGCGGCAGCGCATAGAGTGCGCCCTGCTCGAGCGCCTGCACCACATCTGGGCGCGTGCCTAATCTCGCTGCGAGGTCCGCTTCGGAAAGAGCGCTTGCGGCTCTTAAGTCCCGAAACAACTCCGCCACCTCAGCATCATAGCCGGCTGGCATTTCTTCTATCCCGTGAACATGCAGGCACCGCTCGGCGGCGTCCGGCTGTGGGCTTGCCGGCACGAGGCGCGGCCTGGGCGGCATCACAACGCCGATCCCAGCTCTCGCTATTCTCCACTAACACAAGCCCAACAGCATGGGGTTTGCAAGGCTCCACGAGACTAGCACATCGAAATGTGGCCTGGGCACCTCTCATCGTCTTAAATCTGCACGCCCTTTTCGGCCGCGAAGCGCTTGAGATCCTCGCGCAGCGAGGTGTCCTTGCTCGCGAGCAGTTCATTCAACCGCTCTTTCAAGCTGCCGGCATCGAGCGAGAGGATCATGGCCTTGACCGGCCCGACCGAGGCTGGCGCCATGGAGATCGAGCGGAAGCCAAGCCCGATCAAGGCCATGGCCTCGAGCGGCTTTCCCGCCATCTCGCCACACAGCGTGAGGGGCACCTTGTGCTTGTTGGCGGCTTCAACGATCTGGCCGAGCGCCTTGAGTGCCGCAGGATTGAGCGGATCGAAACGCTCGGCGACGCGCATATTGCCGCGGTCGGCGGCGAACAGGAATTGCATAAGGTCGTTGGAGCCCACCGAGGCAAAATCGGCCAAGGGCAGCACGCGGTCGAGTTGCCAGAGCAGAGCCGGCACCTCGATCATGGCACCGATCATGAGCCGCTTCGGCTCAGGCCGCCCATGCCGCAACAGGATCCTGACCTCGCGATCGATGAGCGCGCGCGCCGCCTCGAGCTCGGAAACGTCGGCGATCATCGGAAGCATGATGCGAAGCTCGCGGCCTTGCGCGGCTCTGAGCAGCGCTCTGATCTGGGTCCGGAACAGTGCCGGCCGGTCGAGCGCCATGCGGATCGCGCGCCAGCCGATGGCGGGGTTCTCCTCCTTGGAGCCGCGGAAATAGGGGAGCACCTTGTCGCCGCCCACGTCGAGCGAGCGGAACACGACCGGGCGATCTCCGGCAGCGTCGAGGATGGCCTTATAAAGGCGCGTCTGCTGCTCAAGCCGCGGGAAGGTCGCGGAGATCATGAATTGCAGCTCGGTACGGAACAGGCCGATGCCATCCGCGCCGGACTGATCGAGATGAGGCAGGTCGAACAGGAGGCCGGCGTTGATCTGGATCGCCACGTGCTCATTGTCGAGGGTGACCGAGGGCACCGTGCGCAGGGCAGCATATTGCGCCTGGCGTCTCGCCCTAAACCTCACCTTGTCGGCGTAGGCCGAGACGACCTCCTGCGTCGGCCTAATATGCAGCTCGCCGCCCTCTGCATCGACGATCGCTGCATCTCCCGCTTCGACTGTCTCGAGTACCCCACTGACCTGGCTGATGGCGGCAATCCCGAGTGCGCGCGCCACGATGGCGACATGACTTGCCGCGCCCCCCTCCTCCAGCACGAGGCCGCGCAGGCGCTGGCGGTCATAGTCGAGCAGCTCGGCAGGACCCATGGTGCGGGCGATCAGGATCGTGTCTTGCGGCAGGTTGCCGGCGGCCGCAGTACCGGCGCCGCCCGACAACAGAATGAGCAGGCGATTTGACAGATCGTCGATGTCGTGCAGCCGCTCGCGGGCGTGCGGGTCGGTCTGGCGCAGCATCCGCGCTCTGGTGTCATTGCGCACGCGCTGCACGGCGGCTTCGGCGGTGAGGCCGGTGAGCAGGGCCTCATCGAGGCGGCGGCGCCAGCCGTGGTCATGAGCGAACATGCGGAAGGCTTCGAGCACTTCGCGATGCTCGCCTGCGCGGGCGAGATCGCCGCGCTCGAGCATGGCGTCGATGGCACCGGTCAGCTCCTCGATGGCCTGGGACAGGCGCCGTCGCTCGAGCTCGACGTCCTCGGCGATCAGACGGGTAACGACGATGCGCGGCTCGTGCAGCACGACATGGCCGAGCGCCACGCCTTCGGAGATGGAAAGACCGGTGAACCGCCCGGCCATCTCGCGGCGGGTTTCGGCGCTGACCTCTTCCTCGGTGACGCCGAGACCGCCAGAGGCGATCATCTCGGCGAGCACCATGGCGGTGGTCTGGAGCGCCTCGACCTCTTCGTCGGAATATTGCCGCATAGTGCGGTTCTGCACGGTCAGCACGCCGATGGTGTGCCCCCCGCGCAGGATCGGCACGCCGAGGAAGGAGTGATAGATCTCCTCCCCGGTTTCCGGCCGGTAGGAGAAGGCCGGGTGATGCTGGGCGTCAGGGAACTGCATCGGCTCGGCTTGAAGGGCGATGAGGCCGACCAGGCCTTCGCCGGGCTTGAGATGCGTATTGTGCACGGCCTCGGGCCTTAGGCCTTCGGTGGCGAACAGCTCGAGCGAGCCGTCCCGGCGGCGCAAATAGATCGAGCACACCTCGGCGACCATGTTCGAGGCGATCAGCACGGCCACCTTGTCGAGGCGCGCTTGAGCACTCTCGCGCTGCGCCATGACCTCGCGCAGGCGACGGAGCAACTGTCTCGGGGCACCAATAGAGACGGCCATAACTCTTAGGTCCTCGCCGACCGGCGACGGGGCGATCAGGGCATTTTAAAGGAGCTTTCGCTTAGCCCGCGCGAAATCCGCTAGCGGCTGTCCAAGCCGAACAGGGAATGCAAGGTGCGCACCGCAAGCTCGGCATAGGCAGCGTCGATCAATACGCTGATTTTGATCTCAGATGTGGAGATCGCCTCGATATTGATGCCTTTTTCGGCAAGCGCGCTGAACATCTGAGCGGCAACCCCGGCGTGGCTCCGCATGCCCACACCTATAGCCGACACCTTGGCGATGTCGGTTGAGCCGCGCAAGTCAAAATAACCGATGCGATCCTTGGCATTGCGCAAGACTTCGAGCGCCCGGTCGAGGTCGGCGCTCTGCACCGTGAAGGTCATGTCCGTATATTTGCCGTCCTCGGACACGTTCTGCACGATCATATCGACATTGATATTGGCTTCGGCCAGCGGAACGAACACTTGCGCCGCGACGCCAGGCTTGTCGGCGACCTTGAGTAGCGTCACTTTCGCCTCGTCCCGGGCGTAGGCAATTCCACTGACGACGTTCTGCTCCACGATCTCATCCTCATGGCAAACGAGGGTTCCAAGCACATTCCCCTTGCCCTTAAGATCGGGGGGATCGAAGCTCGAGCGCACCAGCACCCGCACCCCCTTCTGCATGGCAAGCTCGACCGAGCGGGTCTGCAGCACCTTGGCCCCCTGCGAGGCCATTTCTAGCATCTCCTCGTAGGAGATTTTGTCGAGCCGATGCGCCTTGGGCACGACCCGCGGGTCGGTGGTGTAGACGCCGTCGACATCGGTATAGATGTCGCAGCGGTCGGCGGAAAGCGCCGCGGCCAGCGCGACGGCACTTGTGTCCGACCCGCCGCGGCCGAGCGTCGAGATGCGGTTGCCGGGAGCGATCCCCTGGAATCCGGCGATCACCGCCACTTCGCCGTCGAGCATCCGTTCCTTAAGTTCGTCGACGTCGAGCCCGGTGATGCGGGCGGCGCGATGCGCGGCATCGGTATGGAGAGGAATCTGCCACCCTTGCCAAGACCTCGCCTTGACCCCCAGCGACTGGAGCACGAGCGCGAGCAGCCCGGAGGTGACCTGCTCGCCTGAGGACACCACGGCATCGTACTCGCGCCCGTCATAGTGGGCCGAAGCCTCGCTGCCGTTCTGCTTACGCTCCTTGAAGCCCCAGGCCTGCTCAACCCAGGCGACGAGCTGGTTGGTGTGGCCGGCCATGGCCGAGACCACGACGGCACAGGCGTGGCCCGCGTCGACCTCGCGCTTCACATGCGCGGCGACGTTACGGATGCGGTCGACATCGGCGACCGACGTCCCGCCGAATTTGAGCACCAACAGGGACAAGAGCCCCTCCAAGGAAGGCGGGTCGAGAGCCTACCCCGCCCATACAACAAGAGGGCCGGCCCTTTGGGGACCGGCCGGAATTTGCGGGTCTTTCATACTGATTGGGGCCCCGACCTGCAATGACTTCCGGCCCCTCGGCTTGACACGCACCGGAAAAGGAGGGGCCATGGTGGGCATGACTGATAATCAGAGTGCCACGCTCGATCGGGAGGAGATCGCGCGCTTTGCGAGGCTTGCTGGCGATTGGTGGGATACCAAGGGTCCGTTCAAGCCGCTGCACCGCATCAACCCGGTACGGCTCATTTATATACGCGACCAGCTCTGCAAGAGGTTCGGCCGCGATCCGAAGGGGCCATCGAGCCTGTCCGGCCTTTCAGTCCTGGATATCGGCTGCGGCGGCGGGCTCGTTTCAGAGCCTCTGGCCCGGATCGGCGCCTGGGTCACCGGGATCGATCCTGCCCCGGAGAATATCGAAGCTGCCAAGGCCCACGCCGAAGGCGCAGGAGTCAAAGTCGACTATCAGGCCGCGACCGCAGAAGAGATCGCGGCGGCGGGCAGGACCTTCGACGCCGTGCTCCTGCTCGAAGTCGTCGAGCATGTGCCTGATGTGCCGGCGTTTTTGAAGCTCGTCGCGCCGCTGGTGGAGCCTGGCGGCGCCATGGTGCTGTCCACGCTGAACCGCACGCTGAAGGCCTATGCGCTCGCCATCATCGGGGCTGAATTCATCCTGCGCTGGCTGCCGCTTGGCACCCACAATTGGGACCGTTTTGTCAGGCCCGATGAGCTTCGAGCGGCGTTAGAGGCTGCTGGCCTCGCGGTCATCGACACAACCGGCATGGTCTACAACCCACTCGCCGACGAATGGAGCCTCTCGCCCGACACCGACGTGAATTATTTCACGACGGCTGTGCAGCGTGGACACCCCTCTCCCTGATGGTTCTCAGAGACTGGTTTGCTCAAGGTGGACGATGTGTGACGGAAGTGCATAAGCGTCTGATTTCGCTTGTGCTCGAGTACACCGACAGTCACGTTGATGCACACTGATTCTCCTCTAGGGCTACCTATCGGGAGTGCAGGTAACAATCAGGTGCCAGTGAGAGCGACCATGCCGAGAGCGAAGCTGACCAAAAGTGCAATTGATGCGCTGCCCATGCGGCCAAGGGACACTGTCTACTGGGACAATGGCTGCCCAGGATTCGGGGTGAAAGTCACCCCGAAAGGCCGCAAGGTTTTCATCGTGCTCTATCGAGGGGCGGGATCCCGTCTCCGCAAATACACGATTGGTCCTTATGGCCGCGTGATGTTGCACCAGGCGCGAGCGGCAGCTCTGAAGATCTTCGCGGCCCGAACCGAAGGACGAGATCCGGCGGCTGAGAAACAACACGCGCGCCGTCGACTGGTGGCAGATCGCGTCGAAGACCTCGTCCAACTCTTTATCTCAGAGCATGTGTCCCAAACTCGCTCCGCAGGTGAAATATCCCGGCTGTTGCACAGAGAGCTGATTGCAAAGTGGGGCAAGCGCAGCGTGCACGAGATCGGTAAGCGCGAGGTTATCGAGCTGGTGCATGAGATCGTCGCTCGCGGCGCACCTGCCGCTGCCAATAAGCTTCTGAAGGTGATCAAGACATTCTTCGGATGGTGTGTTGGTCGCGCCATCTTGGAGGTCTCACCAGCGAACGGGTTGTCGGCACCAACCAGAGAGAAGTCGCGGGACCGGGTGCTGAGCGATGCTGAGCTCACTAGCGTCCTAGCTGCTGCGCGACTAATCCATGGTCCATACGGAGCTATCGTCGAATTCTTGGCCCTCACCGGCCAGCGCCGAGAAGAGGTGGCGCAACTCACCTGGACCGAGCTCGACCTTGCCAGCCGGGTCTGGACGATTCCAGCGCGTCGGACAAAGAACGCGAAACCTCACATCGTGCACCTCTCAAGCCAGTCCGTGGCGGTGCTGATGCGGATGCCGAAGGTGGGAGGCTTTGTGTTCTCAGTTTCAGGGGTGAAGCCCTTTCGTAACTTCAGCAAGTCGAAACGGGATCTTGACAGAAGGTCGGGGGTCTCCGGTTGGCGGCTCCATGATCTTCGCCGGACCTGCGTCTCGGGGATGGCCCGGCTCGGGATCCCTCCGCATGTCGCTGACAAGGTGCTCAACCACCAGAGTGGGACGATTTCGGGGGTGGCTGCGGTGTACCAGCGTCACGAGTTCCTGGCGGAGCGCCAACACGCTCTTGATCTTTGGGGTCGGCATGTCGAGCGCCCACTGCCGATCGCAGAGCGTCATGTGGCCTAACGATCATGGCAAAGCTGCCGAAAACCGGTGTCACCTACAGCTCCCTCTATGAGAAGGACTGCACTCTCGCCGAGGTCATTAAAAATTTGGGGCTGAAGTCCCTTTCAAGAAAGGCGGAGAGGCAGATACGCGACCGCCTCGGTTTTGCGCTCGGCACTTGGGAAGCGCCTCATCCACCATTCGTAATTAAGGACATCGTCCGGTTGTTGAACAGCTATGCCAAATGCCTAAAAGCCCTCGAGAAGCTGGGCACGATCGCGCGAGCAGGATTCGCCAGCGAGGACGAGATCGTTGTTGGGGGCGAGTTGGTGCAGAT
>Ga0134127_10001511_pt1 | contig 17193 bp, 43 predicted proteins | sample KB31753_FD_96459 | JGI IMG/M metagenome (GOLD analysis project Ga0134127, IMG submission 96459) | Terrestrial soil microbial communities with excess Nitrogen fertilizer from Kellogg Biological Station, Michigan, USA - KB3-175-3 | ecosystem: Environmental > Terrestrial > Soil > Unclassified ... | reverse complement strand
AGCCGCCTCCAATTCAGCTTTTCTATCCAACGTAGCTTGGATCTTAGCCATCAAAGCATCGGTGTCCGACGTGTTCGGAAGCAAAATAGACATAGCTGCTAGAGGAATAATTTCATATACCCCGGGCATATTTGGTCTGACCCGTTCGATATACTCGACTGCCGCCACAGCATTCGGAAATATTGAGGCATGTTGGAAATCCGAGGTATATGGATATCCAGAATCTATACCCATCCAATTGGATGGGGGAGTATTTTGTGGAAAATATACCACGTATCCGCCTTTACCAAAGTAAATTTTCCGTACTACCTGAGCGTCAACCATTTACTTCTCCAAGACGTAGGGCTTATTCCACTTGCCGATCTGCACATCTACGTACCAACCAACATCAAAATAGTCGGTCGATATATCGGAATTGTCATGGTTGCCAGTATTCAGAAGGGGGAAAACCTCCTTCAGGAAAGCCTTAGCCTTACCGGAAAACTGGTCCTGATACCAATAAGGATTCACGTCGATATACTTTTGATCCCGAAGGGTCTGGGCCATGAAATCCTTGCAAAAGTCGATCTTGCCAGACTTCACGTTCACCACCAAGGTGGAATAGTTCCGGACGCCAAAGGTTGCCTTGATACCATACTTTTTGAGTATGGGCTTAACCGCAGCAACGATTGCCTTCTTCTGATCCTGAGACATATAGGCCATAGTCAATCTCCGTGTTATAATGGAGATATAAGCAATCCTAACCCGGAAACAAGAGAAAGTTATTGCTTTCTTTATCTCCAGGTGAAAGGATTTACTGCTCCAGGAACGACCTAGGAGCGGGTCTTTTGGTATCTTTGAGCAATCCTACGACCTTAGTCTCAGGATCGTCTCCAGGCGTCTCCGGGAGAGTCAGATTGAAGCTTTTAAAGGTCTTTTTTACGAATTCCAGCGTAAAAAAGTTCTGACCGGCCAAGTTATCATACAAGTCAAACAATTTCTCCATGGCACTGGTTGGACCTTTCATTGCTAGGTCCATCCGAGCACCATCCAAATCAACCATCTGGTGGAGGATCGAATGATCATCCTTCTCCTGATCATCCTCGATAAAAACCAAAAGCTGGTACTGGCCGACGCGAAATAACTTTGCAAAATCAGACATTTTTATTCCTTTCTTTCAAGTTTGGTGATCACCGAGGCACCCGTCTGTTGGGCTTCAATAATAGCAGCCCACCAGGGGGTATCTTCAACATCATCGGAAAATGTGCCACCTTCACTAAGGCAGAGAGAAATGGCATCCTGATATTTCTTAAGCGCAATCAGGGCCTGATTTTCCTCGGGTATATATAGCTTGGTACCAACAGGAACATCCTCAGCCTTAAACACGGCCATGGTAAATCCAGTGGTTCCTGGCATCGACCCAACTTTACCTACAAGTTGCATATTGTTTTCCATTCATATATTATCATTTAAACCGGTTAATGCCCCGGCCATCCTATGCATCCGGGTTTCTTCATCCGGTTGGGTTTCAGAAAAGGCCGTCACCGCCGCCTCGATTTTCTCCGCCAATTTATCCCGTTCCGCTATGGTGGCGTCTAGCTGGGAGAGGGCGGCATGCAATGCGTCAGCAACTTCGACAAAGATTGGCGGGTCATTCGGGTACGCCAGCCGTCGACAACGAGCTTCTAGCCCGGCAAGCCGCTCGATCAGCTTCTCATGTTCGGTGATCATGGGTGCGACTTTCTGCGCCGATACATTCCAGCGCGCCGGCCGCCCGCCCAGCATCTGTCACAGATTTCCCACGAGGGGTTTACAAAAAGCCGCCTTGTCGGATTGCCGCATCGCGCGCGGCGCGCATCGGCCGCTATTTCTCGTTCTTGCTCGGGTGTAATGTCGTTATATCCCATATCGATCCTGTGATCCGCCATCGTGATGCTCATGGCGTCTGCTTCCTTTGGAGGGCACGGAGAATGCTGTTGCCGTGGCAGCGCAATGGAGCGCAAAAGCACACCAAATCCTTGCCGATCAGCGGCGTAAGGTCGAGCGTCGGAAGTATCTCCCGCTCATAGCGGTCGCACACCTCATCGCGCGTGCCGTCACGACCGATCTTGAATGGATTGCCCCACGGCGAGCCACGCCCGATATAGACCGCTCCGGGTGGGATGCCGACCTTGTGCTTGTTGAGAACATGCTGGGTCATTTGCGCGCCTCTCGTGATGCCTGCGGCTGGGCGAGGGCGGCTTCGGCGATGATCTTTGCACACCAATCTAGTGTGTGCCGCTGAGGCGACCAGGCGGGCCATGAATGCGTTGCCGGATCGATACCTTGCAGGCGGCAGATTTCTTCGTGCGCCGAAGCCAAATCGGTCTGCACTTGCCGCGCCAAGGCGGCCGCCACCGGCTGCACCGGCTCCGCTCCTTGTGCCCCGGTATCTGGCGGTGCGATTGTCTCGCCGCGCTGGTTCAGCATCATGGCGAGGTTGGCCACGTCCACCGGGTCGCCCTTGGCGACATGGCCGCGCAGCAGTTCCGACAGGAACTCGGCCGAGCACTCGTCCTTGTTTTCCCACCCGCCTCGGCCCTCGCCGCGCTTCTTCGCCAGCTTGGCTTTCATCGCCTCCGCAAAACGGTCCACCGCTTCGTCGTCAGGGTGTTGTGTCCCGGTATCTGGTGATGGAGGCTGAGGGGCGGCGGCGATCATCGCCGCATAAAGCATCGGCCCTGGACCTTCGTCGGTCGCGTAAACGTTGCCCGTCCAGGCCTTCATCGCCGCGTCACGCATTGCGATTGTGGGCTTTGCCGGAACCAGCATGAAGCCAGCTTTCGGCTCGGTCATTTCTTCCAAGGCAGCGTTGGCGATCTCGCAGATATTTGCCAAAGCTATGCGCTGGTATGGCGGCATGGCAGGATTGGCGATCCACTTGCTCCGCAGTTCCTCGATGGTCTCGTGCGTAACGTTGAGCGCTCGCGCCTTAATCGCGACTGGCCCTTGTGGTGCAGGAAGGGATGCGAGGTAGGCTTCCACGACAGCTTTTGCGCGGTCCTTGCAGTCCCGCCACGACATGCCAAAGGCTGAGGACGGATCGACTAACTGCGCCGCCGCTTCTAGTCCGGCATCATTCAAGGCCATCAAATTTCTCCATTTTTCTGATTCGAGGCATTTTCAGGATCATATGACCGAACTTTGGCTTTATCCATCCCAACCGAGGTTTTAAGAGCCTCGGAATCCAAATCAAGGAAATATGCCAACTCACTTAGAATCGTATCAATTGATATCCAGCGCAAAATTCGCGTTTCATAGGAAAGAGAATATATATTACCCTGAAGGTAACTAACTTCCCCTCTAAAACTCTTTGCGATATTTACGAGTAGCTGAGCCTTATCCATTTTAAAATCCAATCCAATCACGAGAATTAAACACTACGCGGGCATATGTGACCTCGCCCTCGTCCCAATATTCATCCCAGATCATAAAGAGGGGTATCTGGTTCTTCCCCTTAAAACCCCAACGTCGGATAGTCTTAGTCATTTTCATTCCTTAATTGTAATAGGCATAGTCAGCGAAGGTCGACTTATTGAAACGTGCCTGGGCCCTATCCATAAAATTCTGGATGGTCAACTTATCATGCTGAGGAACAGTCAGCTTGGTGCAATTCCGCGCCCAAGCCCAGACCATGTCAGCATAATTATCATATACGCGCCCATTCCGAGCGACTTGGATCTTCTTATCCGAGGTCGCAATACCAAACTTGCGCTCAAGATTGGAACGCCAGCCAGCCTTGTAGTTATCAGTCATGATCACCACGACCTTGCCCTTGGCACCCTTACCCGAACGACCCGAAACCACGGCGACCTCATCACCCTTATTGATCACGGCATCCTGCCGGGCCTGTTCGGCCAGAGTGGAAAACATGGCCTTTTGAGCATCCTTCCAGATCAGATAACCCTTGGCCATTTCCTGAATCTCAGGAGTGGCATCAGCGACCGAACCAAACTGAACCCAATCAATCTGCTCTACGCGCATGGCCTCGAAATTCCAGACCAGGGCAAACTGCCCTTGCTCCCAGATATCAGACATAACCTGGTATGTCTTGGTACCGACATAGAGCGTAGAACCGACATTAGCCGACTCCGCCCACTCGGAGAACTTCCCGTCAACATAATTGCTCATATTGCGAATGGTCGTCATCGGATAGCTCCGTCATTGATTACATGGAAGATATAAGAACTACCATGGAGAAAACAAGAGAATGATATATTGAATTTCTCTTATTTCCGACATTTTTTTCTAATTAGTCATCCGTCATCAGCTTTTCGAAAAGCTTAGTATCCTCAATAGGATGTGAGCGAATTTTGAGTGAAAGGGATTCACCATCACACTCTATACCATTGATAAATCGAATGAATCCAGCCGAGGTGATATTTTTCTCATCGATATTCATTCTGAATGCAAAATTTGAGTGCGTTACATTGTTCGGGAAAATGAACGGGTCCCACTTATCAACCACAATGTACTTCATCCAACGGTCACGCATTTAATCAACCTTTTTTGCAGAGAAATACCGAGATTCGGTTGGTCCTACAATAGTATAAGACATTTGACACAATCTAACTCGTAAGGTTTCCGCAATAGTGGTTGCACGATTCCAAAGAGATTGTTCGGTTTCCGGAAACCTCGGATAATTGATGATACCAACCCGAATACCGGCTTCTTCACCACCTGTATAGATATAGGTAGTTGGTTCAATTGTGACACAAAAGCCGGTCTCCATGCAATATTCACGGAGAACCTGCTTTGCAATTATAATATCACCAGCAATAAAGATGGTGAAATTTATTGTGGGGGCTGTTAAATAAGTCACTTCTGATCACCTAGTAATTGAACATTGCCTTACCGAACCCATTTGCCGTGCCCATCCGGAAAGGCTTCCCGTCGATAAGCATCTTCCTATACCAAACAGGCATGGGAAACATAACTGCGGCCAGAGGATTGTGGGGCTGAATGGTAGCAGTCGAATAAACCGTTACCTTGGCGCCCTTTTTGATGGCATAACCAATCGCAATAGCGCAAGCCGAAGCACAGAAATTCTTAACCACAAATTCCTTGTGGTCCTTGATCCCCTGATCTACATGCTGGGTCCATTCAACGACCAGCCCACCAGGGCCCTCCAGAGGGCACACCTCGGTGCATACTGGAGGCTGGAAAAGCAAAGCCACGACGGCGAGGTGCCAAGGAAGAACCATGATCAACCCGCCATCGTATGAAGAATTTCAAGCACGAAATAGAGCGGACCAGCCGACTCTGGGGCGACATGCTCGACCGCCAGATGGATGCCATACGCAATACAAAACAGCGTCTTATGACGGTGGTGCTCGCCAAACAGAATATGGAGGGCACTCCCCTCACGAAAGATAATCATATGACATTTCCTATTTCTCTCAACTACACATAGGATATAAGAAAAACCCCTGATCGGACAAGCCACCAGGGGTGAAAAGATTTTTCGTAGTTTGCTAAAAAACAGTTTAATTTTCTACATGGAAGTCATCTAATTCATCAACCTCAGTTTCATGTTCTAAGTATGTCTTAGTCCAATTCTTAACCGGGCGCCGGTGCGTCATCTGTTTCTTATCGTAACCCTGTGATTCTACTTCTTTTTTAGTTCTGAAATCTTCTTGATAGTTCTTTTTAGTTTTCATGTCAATAAACCGGGAAATACCTTATTGATCAATTCGGGGGTTAACCCAGGAACCTTGAGGTCCTTTGTGATCATATTGGCAAATACCTCAGCTTCTTTAGGTTCCATTGCTTCTAACATTTGAATTAGAATAGCTCGCTTACGTTCTAAAGACAAATTAGGATCGGCCTTTTTTGATCCTTCAACAAACAAATAAATCCTATGCATTTCTTGAGCAATGGTAGTATAACCAAGACCGGGAGGTGCATCGGACTTAATATAAGGAGGAAGTTCCTTTATAACAAACTGAATATCGGGGCGGTATGCACCCTGCAATACTGTTTTGAATAAAGGAGTACCATTTTCAGCCAGAACTTGTTCTTTTAATTGTGGTGGTGCGTTCTTGAAATCTTCTAGGATTTCCCATACATTTTTCATTTTTTGGTCTCATTAGTGACGAGGTGGTGGTCCCCATGGCATTGTTAATGTAATAACGATGATAAGGACAATAACTAACCCTATATCAATTGGGTGCATGATATTTATATCGTGTTGAACTCACGATCCTTAAAATAAGTCATGAGGAGGATTCCGTTTTCTAATTCATGATCTTGTTTAGAGGCAATTCTATCAGCTTCTCCGAAAGCCAGATCACCATCGGTAAAAATCGGGCATTCGGTAAAGATATCAAGGACATAATTAGAATTTGGATCATATTCACTGGTCGTTTCATTAAACTCACCAATTAGCTTATCCACTTGCGGGACATAATTGACCCGATATTCCTCTTTCTTTGTTTCTGGATCTTTGGTGACCAAAACCACTATTCCATCACTCATTATGCTTTCCTTTTTGCTCGGGCAAGACGTTTCTTGCTTCCGACCTTTCGGCGACCCTTACGTGGTCTATTTTTTGATGGCCATGCCATGATTAACTCCTAATATAGTTTCATATATAATAGCTAAAATATATAGTTTCATATATAATAGCTAAGGAAAAAAATTATCCAAAATAGAAATACCCAAAGGAGTAATGTGGTCCATCATAATACATATGTTCGGGGCCAATATATCTTACTTCCTTTGGCAACCACTTCCACCACCAAAAGTGGTAATAGTCTTGCCCATCTTCAATATGATCCCAATGGATAGACCACTTAGGCTGGTATTTAAGAGATCGATTCATGTTCCGGTCTTATACTAATTATGGAATCGATCCTGAATGATCGCCAACCTTTATTTTCGATATCCCATACTGACAGACGCTCTTGAGATTGATCCGAAGTCTCATTGGTAAGTTCATGCCCACGGTATCCAGGTAAGAAATCAGGTTGTAGAGTGCATAAAAGTCTCCGGTGCGTTCCATCAGATTTGGTAAAATTGACAATATAGGAACCGGTTTTAAGTTGTTCTTTAATCGTGTCATATTCAAACATTTTAATTTGCAATCCAATTAAACTTGTTCATCACCTTCAAGTACCGAATCGATAAGACTACCTAAAGTAGCCGTAGCATATACATTTCGGATAGTATCTGCACAAAACTGGTTGAAATCCTCAGGTTCAAGATGAGCCTTTAATACAACCATAACGGAGGCCCGCTCATTGTATAGCTCAAACCAATCAGCCGCGGTTTCAAGAGAAACCTCTCCATCCTGGTCCAACTCAGTTGTAGCACGATGAAGGGTATCCTCAAGAAGTACGGTATATTCATCTACGGCGTTCTTCAATCGAAGTACGACCAATTCATTCACAGTTTCAACGTCCAACTTGATAACCTTGTTTTTCTTGCTCATAATATAATCTTTTCCTTTGTGGTAATATTCCAAAAGCTTCTCGCTTTATGGTAGGCATCATAATCGATTCCCTTAAGGAAATCAATAGGAATTAATCGAGGATCGGTTGTAAAGATATCATCATCAAATGCAATCCAATCAACATTTCCATTCTTTTCCTGCCATAAGGAAATTGCATACAATCTCCTCTGGGCCGAACTAGATGAAAATTTCGATTCCGGAGGATACGGGTAGGTAGTTCTCCAATCCGAATGGAAGAATTCCTCAGGAACACCCCACCTAACCATATCATCTTTGAGGGTGAAGTCAACCTCTCCGCGATGAACTTCGAAATTATTGTGAGTGGAATTGGTTACAATTTTCGCTGCGGCCACTCTAGCCAATTCGATTAGGTATCCTAGAGATTGGGTATTGAACACCTTACGCTCAATGGATGCCATGGTATCTACAAAATAACAGGGTGTGTTGATCAAAGGACCGTCCACATCCACGAATATAATTTTTTCCATTACAGTTTTACTACTCCAATAATTTTTGGTGGTACACAAATATCTTCATAAAAGGCCTTGGCCTCCGAGAGGTTATCAAACTTGGTTCCAAACTCACGAATACGTTTTGAATCCATCCACCAGTAACCAGCTTTCGAAAGATATTGCCAACCAAATAGGCCCAGCAATCTTCTCCGAATCATGAACCCTTCCGGTGTTTTTACTATCTGTGCCATTATATATCCTCGGAAAGAGTACCAGCGCCTTTAGAAATTTCGGCATATGACCTAATCCTATCCAGTTTCTTTGCGATGGTATCATTATCTGGAAGAAAAGTAGGCAGATAACCATTTTCGAAACAGATAACGGCCACTGAAATAAGGTCCTTCAATTCTTCTGCAATTCTGTCGGCATTATTGAGGTCCTGTCCCGATTGTATTTCCTCTAGACTAAACCGATTAGCCTTGGATATTCTTTGCCCAACTTCATCACATTCCTCTGCCAGGCAGGTTAATAGATATTCACGTTTGTTCATTTGTTAATAGCTCTTTCATTTTTCTAAGTAATTTGGCCGCTTCTGTCAAAGCCAATGGGGTAATATCACCAATTGGCATAAATTCCGGAGTAGCTTCCCATTCATCTAGAATGGCCTTGGACCCCTTTTCACAGGCTTCAACCATTTCATCCAATGTAATTGGGTATTGTTCGATGTTACGCATCAGGAATAATGTACAAAAGATAGGAGCCTGAAAGGTTCCTCGGCGATATATCGATATAATTCCGGTGCGGTTTTCTTGACCATTTCCCTATAATCATGCTCATAGGTGCCAAACATCAATGGATCAATTTCAGTCATGGAATCTCCATAACCTTCATCATCACATTCAAAGAGAACCTTACCGAATACCATATATTCTCCGCCCATTGCATCAATGATTGCACCGATAGAATCAAGCCGATCATACATTTCATCTTCATCATTGGTATTCAAGTAAGGTAACTTGACACCATAAACGGTATAATACTGAGTGTTCACACTCATTTATTTCTCCAATGTTACTAATTCAGGTTTATAGCTTCCCGGATCACCAATAAGGAAATTCTCACCAGGATAGCCTCGTGGATTACAGATTACATGGGTCTCCCCAATCCAATAGTCATGCTTATGGTGAACATGCCCGCAAAGCCAAATTTTGGGTGGATGTTTCATATTCAAGATTTCCTCATCCAAATTCGAACAAAATGCCGGATTGAGAGGTGAATTAATGAACATATCTCCCACAGACTGAAAAGATGGTGTATGGTGAGACATGATGATATCTGCACCAGAATTCAAAAGGAATTCCTTATGTTCCTGGTGAACCTCATTGTACTCATCATATTTGAATTTTAAATCTTTGATGAACCTAGAATCCACGAGCCCATTAACATAATTGAACCAATCCTGAGGATTGCTCAGGTTGGTCCATAATGTTGCCGCAGCAATCTTGAAACCATTTACTTCCGTTTCTATCTTGGAGTGCCCAGTAAATTCTCCACCATAATAATCATGATTGCCCCGGATGGCTAGCATAATATCTTCGTGGTCAGACACAAATTTATGTCTCCGACCACGAGCAGAATCAATATCACCGGCACAAAGATAAAAAACCCCAGCATCTGGTTCAAATGACCAGGGGGCAAATTCCATATGAAGGTCTGACATGAGACCGAAAGTTTGTTGGGTCATCAGTTTTTCTTTGGTCGAAGTTCAAAATATTCTAAGCACCATCCACCTTGCTTAAATTCTGCATAAAGGTCGGTAGTTGCTTCATTACGACTGGAAAAGATAACTTCCTGAGGATATTGCAAATAAGTAGCATCAGGATGCTTGATTGCAATGAATTGGATAACCTCAGGTTTAGTGAAACATCCCGTATCAGGAGCTAGTGTTTGCCGGTTAAGGTCTTGTGCAAACGCCGAACCCATGAGACTAAGGAATATAAGAGAACTATATAGAAACTTTTTCATGTGTTACCTCAGTTCATCCCTTATGGCATCCAACTTGAAATTTCATCTTGCATCATCGATTTGCCGCCCATATAACTGCTGCCAGACCGAGCCATCCAGCCAAGACCAATAATGCCCACCCAGCTAATTGTAAAAACGTATCCATTAGACTTTCCTTCCTAGGGTCGTAATATCTGCACCATCAGAGATATATTGCACGGGACCTTTGGAATAGGCAGGTGCCAACCGGTCCTTTTTCCGTTCGATTTCCTTAATTGTTTCGGGAGTTTCTTCAACACCCTTACGCCACTTATAATCATCAACAGATTTCTTATAACCACCATATGGTATGTCATTGGATAAGGAAGTCAATGGTATTTCGACCTTCTTTTCCTTAATATTTAAAGTTGAATATGGAATGCGCAATTTAGCTGATCTGAGAACAGAGGCAATATATTCCTCATGTTCCTTATTAGCTTGAGCCAATTTCCGATTGGTTTTCGGCCGGCTCTTGGTGGGTGTGGTAAAAATTATCTGCATTTATTTCCCATTGAATGGCTGTACTGAGAGGATTTTGAACTTGTAGAAGTTCGAAATGGCCATCGGATACTAATTCCTCTAACCTTGATGATCCTAGTATATCTAGTATATCATAACAGTCATTCCTGGCAATTTCTATTGCAGCGAAACTATGGAGTCGGAGTGAAACTTTTTTCATGTTGGCAAATGTCTCATTTGGTGACCAACTGTTTCACAAATAGACCAACTTCCCGATGTATGGGATTCCAAATTATAGGCCAAATCATATCCGAAGTAATATCGGAAATTTCCTTATATACCTGGTTTTTTACATCAGATGATATAAAAAACATCGGATGGATAAGGCTTTGAATTTTTGCAGCCGGCTTGGTTCTTTTGATGTTATGTGGCATGTTGATACAATCTATAGATTTTTTCGAATATGGCATTATATGGTGATCCTCCCATCAACATAATACGAGGCCCCGAAAAATTTCCAACCTGTTTGCGCATTTCTAGTGGTATTTTTTTATCCAAGCGATAAGAATGGATGGCTTTAAAATTTATGACATTTGAAATATGTGCCATTTTATTTGTTGATTCCGGACTTGATTTCGGTGACATGATTCCGGACCGGATCCCAAGCCTGATCCCAGACATGATTCCAGACCTGAGCCCAGACCTGATCCGTGACCTGAGCCCTGACCTGAGCCGTGACCTGAGCCCAGACATGATTCTGGACTTGATCCCGGGCATGATTCCAGACCTGATCCATAACCTGATCTCGAATATAACGCGTTGTTGATTTTTTATAGAGCCCAACCATCGGTTTCATCTTCCGCCTCATAAAGGATATCAACCTTATCAGCATCAAAATCCAGAACGCCCTGGATGAATCCGTTGATATCTTCTAAAGGTAACTTCTCGATATTCCTCTCTCCTGATACAGTCCGGATCATATCCTTGATTAGAGGAGGAATCTCATTATATGACGAATACTCTACTTTATCCATTAACATCATTTTATTACCCTTTCGAATCAGGTCAACTCGACCTGATCATGTACATGACCTGTAGTCTGACCCTCAATTTGTTCCGCGACCTGAATCCAGTTTGGATTCCTGACTTGTTCTGCGACCTGATTCCAAATCTGATTAGTTACCTGGTCCTGTACTTTATTCCTCACTTGCTTCCAGGTTTGACTCCATATGAGAGTATAAGCTGACTTAGAAATCATTTGCTGAATCTAATCTGATCCCGGATTTTATTCTGGACCTGAGCCCAGACCTGAGCCCGGACCTGAGCCCGGACCTGAGCCCAGACCTGAACCCTGACCTGATCCCTGACCTGATCCCCGACCTGATCCCTGACCTGATCCCGGACTTTAATTAAGGTTGCCATTTTTGTTGCCCTTCTGGATTAACGCCTTAACTAGCGCTGATACCATTGCCATTGCCTCGGTTGGGCCCTCAGACAAACCAAAATAATGATTATCTTCTCCAATATGATCATTGGAAGCTACGTATCCATCAAAAGGAATACGAACACCATCAGCCTTTCGCTTCCTTTTACCGGAATTAGGGCCCTTACCGCTTGAATATACGGCATCAGGGAAAATTTTCTCGATTAACTCTCGGGTCGCCCCTAGGTTATTGGTATAATCAGGAACGTAAATGAAATTTCCATTTGGGCGCTCCAGTACAGCACCAGGATAAGGTGCAGGATTAGAAAACCTGGGATTGACTCTCAGGGTCAAAAAGAGGTCAACATCCAAGGAGCGGTCAGGTCCCTTGGATGCATCTAATTTTGCAAGGAAATTGGTAAGGGTAAGGTCAGACATTTTTCACTTAAAAAGTTCGGGATACTGGGCGAGTACATTCATCCGGATCACATTGTAAAGAGCTACACCAACTATAATACCAAATGCGGTGCCGGTTACATCATGGGTTATACCAAGCATAAAAAATATCTCCGCCGCGCAATATGCCATGCTGACATAAATTAGCCAAAAAACCAAAGTTACGAGTGAAAGCTTATTCATCATTAATTCCTAATCTGGATATTCATCTTCATCATATTCCTCGATCCAGGCATCCACGCCCTGATCTAGGTAATCATCCTTGACGTCCTCCGCATCCATCCTATCATTTGATGAATAGACACAATAAGGGCAGTCATTAATGTCCATGATATAAACATAATACAGCATTATCTCACATCCCCGTCCAAGGAACACGATCCAGATTATCCAACTCGAAAATGTTGCCACGAGCGAAATTCATCGCAGGGGCCTTCCACGAGGCCGCCATCAGAATATCGCCGACCCTGACAAGGTCCTTGATCCGAGACTTGTAGCGCTGCCCAGGCTTCACCTTGTTCACAATAAACGAATGAACGCTGGTATTACCCCAGGAATTGGAAATGATCTTGATATAGGAACTTCCGACTTCATAGCTGAAACTCAGCTTATCGATATTATCACCCTTTCCCCAGGTGGCATAATCGTCCATGGCCTTCTGAATATAGGCCTGAATCTGTTCATCGGGAACATACTGGATAGCCATGATCTTTCCTCGTTTTATTAACGCTGATAGAGATAAACGTCACAATAGGTTGCATTGACCCAGACCTTACCCATCAGTCTTCGTCCGCTACATTCGCGCCGTAGCCCGGATAGGCGATGCGATAGCCAGCGGCCGCTTCCACCGCCGCAAGCTGACCTGCGAACCCAGCCCACCAGATGGCGGCTAGGTTACGTGGTGATCTGTTCTTGGTGCCGCCCTCAAAGACAGACCGCGCGAGAAACCACGTTGCGTCAAACGCATTCGCGAGCAGGTGAAGTGCCGCCCATAGGATAACCGAAAGGGCAGCAACCAACGCAAGCAAGCCTGTCCACCAAAAGAGAACGTCCATCATAGCCATGATCTTTCCTCGTTTATCTTTCTCACTGTTACAATGGAGATATAAGCATTGGTTTTAGGATTACAAGAGAAAATTATTGCGTTATTCTCTCAAATCGGAAAAGGAATATCAAGGTTAACTCGACCGGTCCACCCGAGATTGGGGAAATACCGGTACCCGGACCTTGACCCGGTGTACGGGCACTTCATTACCATGAAGGCATACACTCCAGCTTGCCTGGCGATGGCCATGCACTTCTGGAGAGAGCCTCCGACATACATGTTGGTCTCAGTCTGCATATTAGTTAGGACGTATTCCATAGCGTTCTCCTTTACACGATCACTGCTACGATAAAGAAAACGGAAAACGCTAGAAGTGAAATTGACCAGAACATCTGGAATCCTTTGTGGATGTTTCTCTCTTACACTCCTAAGGTAATGGCGGTTCATCCGGATTACAAGAGAATATCCAACTAAAAAAATAGCCCGGTAGAAAAATCTACCGAGCCGAAGATCGTTTTGTGATATTTTATTCTCTATCCGCGCTGAGAAATCAAGAAATTCTTGACCAGGCTATGGGTTAGAGGTGTTCTTTCACGTCTTAGATGACGGTATTCTCGCTTGTACTCGTTCCTAAACATATCTGTCAGCCCATCATGGTCTTCTGGGCTGAAAATGTTGGTGATAATATTCCTTAGCATTTATCTTTCCTTACGTTTGTTTTAATGTCAACGTAATATATATCAGATAGTTGCTAATAGGTCAATAGTGCTGCCATGTGTCAGATCGTCTCACTTGGGTAGGTGTGTTCTGTGCACTCTTACCCAGATATGATCATTATACCAAGCGTCTCGATCCTTCAATACATCATACTGAAACTGCAATTTCGCTTCAACATAAGAGCATTCACCCTTCGTTTTGCAAAATTGGAGAATTTCTCTGATGAATTTATCTTCACCTATCGCTTCTACATCAACCTTAAGCGCATTGGATGAACCATAATAAGTTTTCCAGTCGGAATCTACCTTTATTCTTTTCTTTTTACCTTTTACTTGTTTGGTTCGAGAAAATTTAAGTAGCTTTTTTCCGATGTATTTTCTATTATTTGTAATATTAGTGATCTGATAGACGAAACCGATATAGTCATCTAATATAGTTTCGTCTATTTCTTTTCCTTGGTAAGTCCAATCCATGTAATACTCCTATTGGAGTATATAGATTACTTTTTACGAGTAGTTTTCTTGGGTACCGGTTTCTTGGTTGGAGCCTTCTTCGCAGGTGCTTTTTTGGTTGGAACCTTTTTGGTCGGGGCCTTGCGAGTTCTCTTGGGCGCCAATAATGGATCGGGTTCGGCGGTCACGCGAGGTTGATAATATGGATCAACCACTGGAGTATCACTAGGAGGTAATCCTGCTGCCTCTAGAGCATCAGGTAAAGCCTCAAGAGCACGCCCCTTTGGTTCAGGGAGGTCATCATCAACCGTACTCAATTTATTCAACGTTTGATCGACTAAATCGAAATGATAATAGTCTTCATAAAAGTCTTTCTTAATTTTTTCCCATATGTAGGATCTGTTGACCCATGCAAATTTCACTATCTGCCAATTACTAGCCATTAGTTTTCCTCATTTTCTTCATCGTTAATATCCTCATGTTCTTCTAGGGGGTTGCCGCAGAATGGGCAAAATTTAGCGTGCCCACTTGTTTCTGTACGGTCATAAACCAACTTGAAGGACGATTCACATTCTATACAGTCAAGTTGTTCTATTTCTTTTGACATATTTGGGGTTCCTTTCTAGCCTTATATAGGCACTCCCAGGACCTCATTATTTAATTTTTCACGTAAATCTGAATATCCACCCACATATTCACCATCCAAGAAAATTTGAGGCACGGTCTTTATTCCAACCGGGGCCCGCTCAAACATCTTAGCTTTCTGGTCTGGGTCTTTCTCAATATCATAATAATCAAACTTTATGCCATGGACATTCAAAAAATCCTTGGCTGCATTACAATAGGTGCAAGTTTGGCGACCATAAATTTCAGCTTTCATATTAAGCATCCTTCCTGACCATTTTGACCGGGTGAACATGCTGCGGCACCAATGGTATCCACATCAATGAATTTCTTTTCCACCAACATATGCGTCCAATCAATATCGATTAAGTTTTGTTGAATCTTGATGAATTTGTGTAGATTATAAACATCTTTAAGGCAATATTCAGCTTTTTTGAAGTTACCTTCGAAATAGTTTCCTGCAAATTTAATAAATCGACGTACCCAATCTTTTTTGAGAAGGTTTTCTGCATCTTCGGATGAAATATCGGTACCAAAACCTTGGGCCTGTGAACATGCTGCCCATAGATCACCAAAGGCTTTTAATCCTTCCACAATTAGACCAGATGCAAATATTGCTCCTGTTCCATAGGTGGTGATGATTTCCTCGGCTCCAATAACCTTAGTATTTGGGGCTTGGGCAAAATCCTTATCTCCAGAGCTAGATAGGAATGAAATACCTGCAAAGGATTCTCGGTGAGTATAAACATACTCCTCCACCTTATCCCAATCATCCACATTAATGGTATTTGAAACATTGTGACGGAGACCAGGTAATGCGCAAAGGTCTGGATTGGTGCCATTATCTACCCAATATTTTTGAGCCTTGGCCACATATTCGAGTAATTTTACCCCTTTAACATCATCCTTATACAGCGATCCCTTACGAGCAACAACCGGGAATGCTGCAACATAATCGGTTCTTCCAGAAGACCAAACAGATTCTTCAATCATATATGGATTGGTCTTTTTCAAAAGTTGTGCAACCTCGGTATCCTTATTCAACTGGATATGACGAAGATACATTGGAGCATGATCAGGATGAATTCCTGATGGTGTCATGAGAAGGACGGATGCATTACCTGATGGTTTAACACAGGTGGTCCTGGCTGCCGGATTAATACCGATAAGTTTAGCAACCATCTTATTGGTGGCTTTAACAATCTCGGCTCCCTTGGCCAAAACCTTTTCATCAAATAGAATCTTTGGATTGGCCATCCAACCTGTAATGGATACACCTAGTAGTGCTTCCCTTTCGAAGATTTTTTTGGTCGTCTCGGTAACAAATTTGAAATCCGTATAGCCTGCCTGGAGAGTTCCAAGAATCGCTGCGGTACGGCAAGCCTCATAGAAAATTTCTTCATCAATACACTGGCCTCCATTAATTTCAGTTAAATTACATCCCTGGAAGCCAGACTCACCTTGGAGTTGAGGATACATTCCAATTTCAACGCATGGGTTAAATGCGATTTCCGTAGATGAAGTGAACACAAATCCAGGTTCACCAAATTCCTTGATAGATGCCATAAATTCATGGAACTTTTCCCGGGTGATTTTATCACGCACAATCACGGCCGAGTTGTTTGATCTACCGCGTTGAGGATTTTCCACAAACCAATTTCCTGTCTTGGCCTTTACCATTTCTTCATCATCAGGTGAAAATAGGCAAATAGTTGCAGACCTGCGAACGCCACCTGAAATAACTGCATCCGCGGCATACATTACAATATCATAAACCTGAATGGGTCGCAGTTTGGTTTGCCCAGCCAAGATAGCACCTTGCAATAAGTATTCTATCTTATCTAGAGCCATACGTAGAGGTTCTGGCCCAGGAGCCTTAAATCCTCCAGAAATCTTTGCACCCTTTTGACGAATTTGGCTGATATCGAAATAGACCTTACGCCCTTCATATTCAGGATGTTTACCACCACCTTCAAAATATGATGAGAGAAGTACATCTAAGGATGTAGCCCATCCTTCAATGGAATCTTCAATGACATGGGTTTTTGGTT
>Ga0134127_10001510_pt1 | contig 17195 bp, 11 predicted proteins | sample KB31753_FD_96459 | JGI IMG/M metagenome (GOLD analysis project Ga0134127, IMG submission 96459) | Terrestrial soil microbial communities with excess Nitrogen fertilizer from Kellogg Biological Station, Michigan, USA - KB3-175-3 | ecosystem: Environmental > Terrestrial > Soil > Unclassified ... | reverse complement strand
GGCGATTATGAGCTGCTGGAAGAAATAGCCCGCGGCGGCATGGAGGTGGTGTTCAAGGCGCGCGCCAGCTCAGTTCGGGGATGCGCTCGGCCCTTTGCCAGATCGGCTTCAGCTTGGCGGAGGTCTTCCCAAAGAGCGGTATCATGACTTTTTTCGGGAAGGTGAGTGCGTAACGGGAATGTCCGCGCTCGAAACGCTTTCCGAGAGATGAACAGATCGCCACGGAACGGGAGTAGAATCGTACGACCGTATTCCTTCGCGACGAGACGGATCTTTCCACGCCGGGGCTTGTCGAGGATTGGGTTGTAACGTGCCCAACCTGCGGCGCGTAACGACTCTGTGAGCGACGGTCATGGAGGCCACGCTGACTCACCCGAACGCCGCAATCTTGTTCCGTTTTGCGAGTGTCCCTGCCCCGCAAAAATGCGAATTTTGCGCGGCTTGCTGCGGGAAAATTGCCAGCGACTTTGCCAGCGGCGGAGTACTGAAAGTGCTGGAGCAAGTTCAGTTCGGTTCAGTCGAGTTGTGCTTGCAAATGTGACAGAAACCCCTGATTTTATTGACGACTTGAGTGCTAAGGCATTGGTTCTCAAGGCCTGGCAGAAGGATACAAAGGACGCGGGCGGCCCTCAACTCGGCCCGATTTAGAGTTGAAGTGTGCCGCGGGAGTTGTACACTGCGACATAGCAATGAAAGTGTTCGCCGCTATCTCGGGAGTGCTCGGAGATGCTGTGGGAACATTGTCGGGCCTTCGCGACAACGATGTCATGCCGGTGTTGATTCTGCTCCTGACCGGGGCCGTCATGGGAGGGTTCCTTTGCCTCGGCGTGCTCGTCCTGCATTTCCAGCGCAAGGACCGTCTGGCCACGCGCCGGATGCCGCGCCATTCCGAATCCCTGCGCGGCGAGCGCCGGGGCGGCGGTTTGTTCCAGGTCCCGACCCGCTGGCTGGCCATCAAGAGCGCCAACCCGCATCTGGTCCAGGCCGCGCTCGGGTTGGCGAACCCGAAGCCGTGTTCCTGGGAGGAAGGCTTGTCCGCCGCGCACGAGCAGAAGTTGTTCATCTCACCACCCGTCACCGGCTGGATCCTCGTCATGGGTTCGAGCCTGCCCGAGCCGGGGGAGGACGTGGACAAATGCTTCCGATTCGTCCTCGATTTGAGCCGCAAGCTGGGGCATGTGCAGTATTACAGCATCCACCGGGCGGTGAACCATCATTCCTGGGTCCAGGCCGAACACGGCGTGGTGCTGCGGGCGTACGCCTGGTCCGGCCGCACGCTTTGGAACCAGGGCCGGCAGACGCGCGCCGAGATCGATTTGGGCCTCAAGTGCTACCAATACGGCGAAGGCGAAGACCGCATCGACTTCGGCCGCGTGGATCCCGCCGCGGTCAACACGGAACGGGTGCCCCTGTTGGCCTCCCGTTGGAGCCTCGACCCGACCGCCATCGACGCCCGGATGCTCAAGGAGCACCAGGGCATCGCCGGAAGGCTGACGCGCTCGCGGGCGCATTGAAGCCCGCTAGAGACTCTTCGCGCACCCGTGCGCCACCAATCGGAAATGACTTGGCAACCAGTCTAGACTGAGGAGCTGTCGACCGTCGCACGGGGCTTGGCTGTGAGCATTTCATAGCCTTCCGAGCGCGCCACATACGTCGCGGCGGTCATATCGCCCACCACGTTCACCACCGTGCGGCACATGTCGAGGATGCGGTCCACGCCAAGGATGACGCCGATGAGCGCCGGGTTCACTCCGACGCTGGCCGCGACAATGACAATAAATGGAATGGACGCCGACGGCACCCCCGCGGTGCCAATGCCGCCGAGAATGGCCAGGCCGGCCACAGACAATTGCTGCCCCAGCGTCAGATCCACGCCGGCCAATTGTGCCAGGAACAGCACGGTAACTCCTTCGTAAAGGGCAGTGCCGTTCTGATTGGCCGTCGCCCCGACGGTGAGCACGAAGCCGTTGATGTCGCGGGGCACGCCGAGATTTTTCTCGGACACCCGGAGCGTCGTCGGCAACGTCGCCACCGAGGACGAGGTCGAGAACGCCGTCAGCATTACCGTTTCGATCCGCCGGAAGAATTCAAGGGGCGAAATCCGCGACAGCAGCAGGGTGGAAATCGAATAGGTCCCGAACAGGTGCAAACCCAACCCGGCCAGCACCGTGACGACAAACCAGCCAAGCGCCGCCAGCAACTCGAAGCCGAATTGCGCCGTCGTGCTGAACAACAGGAAGGTCACCGCGTACGGCGCCGCCTTCATGATCAGGTCGATGACGGTCGCCGAAACCGCGTACAAGCCTTCCAGGGCGCCCAGTAGCGGCGCGGTCTTCGCGGCAGGCGCCAGCGCCAGCGCGGCGCCGAACACGACCGTGAAAAACATCAAATGCAGCATGTTCGGCGTCTCGCTGGCGATGGCGGTGATCGGGTTCTTGGGCACAAGCGTCTCGATGATCTGGGTCAGCGCCGGTTTGGACTTGTCCGACTGCTTGCTCTCCTCGATCTTCTGCTTGGCTTGTCCGCCGAATCGTTCCTGAAGGGCGGCGGCTTTGGCTGGATCCATCCGTTTGCCCGGGCGGAGAGTGCTGGCCAGGGTCAGGCCGATCACGACCGAGATCGCCGAGATCACCGCGCAATAGCCGAAGGCCTTGAAGCCCACGCGGCCCAGCTTCCGCACGTCGCCGAGGCCTGCGATGCCCACGACGAGCGAGGAGAAGACCAGCGGAACCACGGTCATGAACAGCAGGCGAATAAACAGGTCGCCCAGCGGCCCGGTCACGTTCTTCACCCACCAAATGACCTTGGGATGTTCGGCGCCAAGGAAAAAATTGGCTCCGCAGCCAGCCATGGCTCCAACCAGGAGCCCGATGAAAATGCGCCAGTGCAGTGGGAGCCCACGGCGAGGTGCGTCGGGAGACATTGAGGGGAGCGTAGTGGAGGCGCTGTGAAACGTGAAACGGAAAACGTGCTCCGTGTTCCGTATTCCGTGTTGGGCATAACGGAACAAGCAACACGATTCATGCTTCATGCTTCACGCCCCCGCACTCGACACCACCGCCCGTCTCCCGCATCCTTCGCGGACTGACGCGCATGAAAAGCATCTCCATCGGTGACAGTCCACTCACCTCCAGCCGGCTGGCCTATGGCTGCTGGCGAATCGCGGAGCGCGACGCGGCGCCGGGCTCGGGCCGTTGCGCCGTGCTGGCCGCAGTGGACGCGGGCTACACGCTGTTCGACCACGCGGACATTTACTGCGACGGCGAGGCCGAAAAGGTCTTCGGCCAGGTGCTCAAGGAGGTCCCGGGGTTGCGCGACCGCGTGGTCATCGCAACGAAATGCGGCATTCGCAAGCGGGGCGATCCCAAGCCCGATGCGCCCTACCGCTACGATTTCTCGGCCGACTACATCACCCGCTCCTGCGAAGGTTCGCTCAAGCGCCTCGGAGTCGACACGATCGAGCTCTACCAGCTTCACCGGCCCGATTACCTCATGGACCCCGACGAAGTGTGCGGAGCGATTGTGAAGTTGTGCGAAGAGGGCAAGGTGCGCGAATTCGGCGTGAGCAACTTCAACCCGTCGCAGGTCGCGACGCTGCAGCGAGCCTGTGGAATGCTGATTCGAGCCAACCAGGTCGAGATTAGCCTGGCGAACCTGTCGTGTTTCGAGGACGGCACGCTCGACCAATGTCTGACCGAACAGATCACCCCCATGGCGTGGAGTCCGCTGGCCGGCGGGTTGCTGGGCGACGGTCCGCGCCGCATCCTGGCGTCGCAGGAAGCCTACAAGCCCGCGGCGGTGGTCGCGGCGCTCGATACGCTGGCGAAGGGCCGCGGAACCCTTCGCACGGTCGTCGCGCTGGCCTGGCTGCTCCGGCATCCCAGCGGCATTATCCCCATCGTCGGCTCGACCGATCCCGAGCGCATCCGGCAGGCTGCGGCGGCAGTTGACTTCGAGATGTCGCGCGAGGAATGGTATGGATTGCTTGGGGCTGCACGCGGGCGAAACTTGCCGTAGCCAAATGAGTCACACCTTGTCTTATCGCGGGGCACAGCCAGGTCACAGTCTCACCCCTCCCCACGAACCCGGTAGGGCCGACCTGCTGGTCGGCCTGGACGCACGGCAGCGCGTCCCTACCTCGGTTCAGGGGTTCAAGGCTCGAAGTAATGGTTGGGAGAATTCTCACCCCGGCCCTCTCCCCGTTGAGGGGAGAGGGGGCGCGACGAGCGATTGTCCTAGATCGAATTTCGATAGAAGCGCTCGTGGCGGGAGTTTCAGAAGGGTGTTGAAACGCAGTGCAGCTCGTCGAGTCGCGAAGCGTCACCGTCGCGGCTCCCTCTCCCCTCAACGGGAGGGCCGGGGCGAGGGGTGAGCACGCCGCGGGCTTCCCTCAACAAATTCAGATGCGTCCAGACAATTCCACTCCTACTCCCAACCCACTCGGTTTCCGCATGCCTGCCGAGTGGGAACCGCATGCCGGGACGTGGCTCACCTGGCCGCGGCCCGACGGCATCAGCTTTCCCGACAAGTATGACACCGTTCCGCCAGTCTACGCCCAATTCATCCGCCACCTGGTCGCCGTTGAGGAGGTCTACATCAACGTCTGGGACGCCACCATGGAATCCACTGTGCGGACGCTGCTCGCCGCGCACAGCGTTCCCCTCTCGCGAGTTCACTTCCACCATTTCCAGGCCTACGAGCCTTGGTGCCGCGATCACGGACCGATTTTCCTCGTGCGCGAGCGCGAGGGCCGGCGCGAGCGAGCGATAGTGGACTGGGGCTACAACGCCTGGGGCGGCAAGTACCCGCCGTTCGACCTCGATGACGCCGTGCCCCAGCACATCGCAAAGCTGCGCAGCCTGCCTCTGTTCTCGCCTGGCATCGTGATGGAAGGGGGCGCGCTCGACGTGAACGGGCGCGGCACGTTGCTCACGACGAAGGCCTGCCTGCTGAACCCCAACCGCAATCCGCAACTGAGCGAAGCCGACATCGAGCGTTACCTGCGCGATTTCCTGGGTGTGCGCCAAATCCTTTGGCTCGGTGACGGCATCGAAGGCGACGACACGGACGGCCACGTCGACGACCTCTCGCGCTTCGTGAGCCCGACGACGATTGTGACCGTGGTCGAACCCGATCCTGCCGACCCGAATCACGCCCCGCTCCGGGAGAATCTCGAACTGCTCCGCGCCGCGCGCGACCCGCAAGGCCGGCCGTTCCGAATCGTGGAACTGCCGATGCCCCGCCGCCTGGAACACGCCGGCCGGCGGTTGCCCGCAAGCTACGCGAACTTTTACATCGCCAACGGACTGGTCGTCGTCCCGACGTATCGCGACCCGCGCGATGCGGAAGCCATCGCCATCCTTCAGCGCGAATTCCCTGACCGCCGTGTCGTCGGCATCGACAGCACCGAACTGATTTGGGGACTCGGCTCTTTCCACTGCATCTCGCAGCAGGAACCGGCGGCGTAACCGGCCATGAGCGCGGACGGCGCACAACTGCGGCTCTTCGTCGCCATCGCGGTGCCGGAGGAGATCCAGTCGCGCCTGGTCGAGTTGCAACGCGAATTGCGGGAACGGCTCAAGCGCTCATCGATCTCCTGGACGCGGCCGGAGAACTTCCACCTCACGCTCCGTTTTCTCGGCGATGTTTCATCGAATCGGGTCGACGACCTGACCCGTGCGCTGGCGGGGGCAGTCGCCCCGCTGGCTCCCCTGAGGCTGGCAGCCAGCGGGCTCGGATGTTTTCCGAACTCGCGCCGGCCGCGAATCCTTTGGGCGGGCGTTCGCGATGAAGCGGGGGAACTGGCCGAACTCGCCCGCCGAATTGTGGACGCGACCAACTCCTTTTCCAGCAAGCCCGCCGAGGAACGATTCACCGGTCATCTGACTCTCGCGCGCGTTGGCCCCGTTGGCGGGGACGCTTCGTCGATCATTGACCGATTCATTCGGGAAGCGGCGGCGCGCTCCGCGGGAAGCTGGTGCGCCGAGACGGTCGAGTTGGTCCGAAGCGAGCTTCATTCGGCGGGGAGCCGCTACATGACATTGGCGCGGTTGCCGCTCGCAGGGGCGCCAGATGGCTAGACTGGTTGCCAAAAGTCATTTCCGAAATGGTGTGGCAAACCTGCCGGTTTGCCGCGGCGCCCAGCAGGGCGCCGCCCACCATTTCGGAAATGACTTTTGGCAACCAGTCTAGAGAATTCCACCAGGTTATGCCTCTCAAGTTGCTATATATAAGCCACTTGAGAGTCAGGCCTTGACCCGCCTTGATTGAGCTTGATTGGCTTTTTGGCCGCCTTGAAGGGGTTGCCCATCCGTCGGATCCGCCCGATCCGTCTATCGGTCCCAGACCGATTCAACCGTACCCGCTCGCTCACCGTAGGCTTGACCCGGGTTGACCGGGCCTGATTTGCCTATTTCACTCGGGTGCGCCTCAATTCTTCTCCGCCGAAGCGATCGGCTTCGTCTTCGGTCGGGTCACGCCCTTGAGCCGTTCGCGGAGCATGTCGGCGCGCAGGAGGTCGCGTTCCTCGGCGCTGAGCTTGTCCGAGTAACGCCGTTGGAGATGGTTGGGCTGCGTGATGATGAACAGCTCGTCCACCAACGCGCGGTCGAGTTCCGAGAAGAGGGTGAAATCCACTCCCAGCCGCATGAGCGAGAGCAGGTTCATCGTTTCCTTCGATGAAATGCTGTGGGCGTTGGCGAGAATGCCGTAAGCGCGGCCGATGTGGTTGTAAACCGTCTTGGGCTTCTTCTCCAGGAGCGAAGCGCGGGCGTTTTCCTCGTGCTCGATAATCTGGTTCAAGACCTTGCTGAGCCGCTCGACGATGTCGGATTCGCCCTCGCCGAGGGTCATCTGGTTGGAAACCTGGAACACGTTGCCGAGCGCTTCGGTCCCTTCGCCGTAGAGGCCGCGGACCGCGAGGCCCAGTTTGTTCACGGCCTGGATAATCTGGTTAATCTGCTCGGCCAACACCAGGCCAGGCAAGTGAAGCATCGCGCTGACGCGGATGCCGGTGCCGAGGTTGGTCGGGCAGGCGGTGAGGTAACCCAGGTCGGCGTTGAAGGCGTAATCGAGTTTCTTCTCCAACCGGCTGTCGATGGAATCAATGGCCTGCCAGGCCTGCTTGAGTTGCAGTCCGGGACGAAGTGCCTGCATGCGCAAGTGGTCCTCCTCGTTGATCATCACGCAGAGGCTCTCATCGCGGTTCAGGACCAATCCGCTGCCGGCGTTCTTTGCCGCGTGCTCGCGGGAAATCAGGTGACGTTCGACGAGGATGTTCTTGTCGAGGATGGTCAGATTGTCCATCGACTCGCTGAAGCAATCGGCCATCTGCGGCAACGATTGGATGGCGGGCCGAATGGCTTCGAGAATCCGGATCCGCTCGGCTTTTTTGGCCCACCCGGGGAAGGCGGCACCCTTGACGTTCCGGGCGATGCGCACCCGGCTCGACATGACGATCTTGTTATGCGGCCCTTCGCGCCGGGCGGCTTCCGCGGGCGTACCGAGGAATTCGTGGATGTTCATGGGACAGGAGGTCAGGAGGGCGAAAGCGAGGACAACTTCTCGCGGGTCGTCTTGATCTCGTCGCGCATGGCCGCCGCCTGCTCGAAGTCCTCGTCCGCCACGGCTTTGGCCAGCTTGCGTTCCAGCGACTTGATTTTGTCCGAGAGATCGCGCGATTGCTGAAGGGACTGCGGCACCTTGCCGGTGTGCTTGGTCCCCTTGTGCATGGTCTTGAGAAGGCTGTCGAGCCCCTCGCTGAAGGTGTTGTAGCACTCTGAGCAGCCGAGCCGGCCGGCCTTTTTGAAATCCGCCTGTGTGAAGCCGCAATTGGGGCACTTCACGTCAGGGCCGCCGGCGGCTTGCTCCATTTCCTGCGAGGCGCCCAAGCCAAGGAGCAGGTCGGCGAGTGAGAAACCCTGTGGGTCGTTCACGCCTTTCTGGGCGGCGCATTGCTCGCACAGGTCCACCTTCTGCATTTTGTCGCCGACAATTTGCGTCAGATGCACCTTTGCTTCTTTTTCTTTGCAGACACAACACAACATACGCTGAGACGTTTATCGGCCTGCTGGCCCTGGTGTAAACATAAATTGTGGGCCCTCCTCCTGCAAGGCGAAGCCGCAACGGGTTTCGGTGAACCGCAGATGCACGGATAATCGCAGATGTTCCCAGATGTTTCCTTTAGCTGAGTCGTGGTTCATGGAGCTTTTCAGTTATTGGTGGTTTCAGGCCATTGGTGGTTCTCGGGACAAGTTTTCACTGCGAGGAACGCCGTCCATCACTGACGTGCTCGTTGATTGAGCTTGGTCCCATATCTGCGTTCATTTGCGTTCATCTGCGGTTCACCAGGATGGCCGTTTTTTTACAGGAAGCGGCATTGCTTTTCCCCCGAACCAGTGTAAAAGAACCCAGGACGCCGCGAAGACGCCCAATGACTGCGCCGTTGTTAAAATCCCGACTCGCCCCTGTGGCTGCACGGCAACGCCGTTTCCGCGTCGCGCGTGCATTGACGATTTTGTGGGCGGCGACGGCGCTGGCGGGGTGGATCCTGGTCCGGATTCAACGCGATGCCGGCTGGCAATGGCCGTGGCTTATGCCCGCTCTTGGCGCGTCCGCATTCATTGCGACCTTCATCGTCTGGGGGCGCACCAGGCGCTGGGAACCGGATTACCGCGACATCGCCCGCCGCATCGAGCAACAGCATCCCGAACTGCACGCGCTGCTCCTTACGGCCGTCGAACAGCAGCCCGATTCCGCCACCGGCCGGTTGAATTTCCTCCAGGAACGCGTCATCACCGAAGCGGTCGAGGCCAGCCGCAAACATTCCTGGATCGGCACCGTGTCGGCCCCGCGGTTGCTGGGCGCGGAATTCGCCCAATTCGCTGCGCTGGCGTTGCTCATTTTTGCGCTCGTACAACTCTATCGCGCGCCGGCCGATACTGCGGGTCGGGGTGGCCGCTCCGCAGCGGCGCACTCAGACAAGGTCACCGTCACTCCCGGCGATACGACCATCGAGCGCGGCAGCGGGTTGGTGGTCCTGGCCAAGTTCGAAGGCACGGTCCCGCCTGAAGCCACGCTCGTCATCGGTTCCACACCCGAAACGGCCCGCAAGATTCCGCTCATGCGCAACCTGGCCGACCCCGTCTTTGGCGGTGCGATTTCCGAAGTCGGTTCGAACCTCACGTATCACGTCGAGTTCGCCGGCGGCCGCACGCGCGACTTTGCCGTTACGGTTTTCGATTATCCCGCGCTGCTGCGCTCCGACGCGCGCATCGAGTATCCGGCCTACACGGGTCTGCAAGAGAAACGCATCGAGGAAACCCGTCGCGTCAGCGCCGTCGAGGGTTCGAAGTTGGAGCTGTCCCTCCAGTTGAACAAGCCGGTCGTCTCGGCCAGGCTTGTGGCCAAGGACAAATCGGTCGTCCCGCTCGTCATCGAATCCAACAAACCGCTGGCCGCATTGAAGGAGTTTCCCGTCAACGCCAGTTCCACCTATGAACTCCAGCTCGTGGATGCCGATGGCCGCTCGAACAAACTCTCCGCCCAGTTCATCGTCGAGGCGCTCAAGAACCGCGCGCCCGAGCTGAAAATCCAGGCTCCGCGCGGCGACCAGAAAGTGTCGCCGATTGAAGAAGTCGCCTTCGGCGCCGAGGTCTGGGATGACTTCGGCGTGCGCGACTACGGGTTGGCCTACTCGGTGGGCGGCGCCGAGGTGAAGACCTTCTCGCTTTCCACCAACGCGACTGCTGCCAACGAGCGCCGCGGCTTCGGTCACCTGCTCAAGCTCGAAGAAATGCGCGTCCAGCCCGACGAACTCATCAGTTGGTTCTTTTGGGCGGATGATGTCGGGCCAGACGGCAACGTGCGCCGCACGTCGAGCGACATGTTCTTCGCCGAGGTGCGTCCGTTCGACGAAATCTTCCGCGAAGGCCAGGCAGGGGACAGTTCCCAGGGCGAACAACAGCAGCAGCAGGGCGGCGGCGATCAGGCCGCCAAGCTCGCCGAACTTCAGAAGCAAATCATCAACGCGACCTGGAAACTCCAGCGCACGCAGAATTCCAACAGCCCGTCACCGCAGTATTTCAAGGATTCCCCGGTCGTCCTCGAATCGCAACAGGGCGCCTTGGAGCAGGCGGAAGCCATCCAGGACCAGGCCACGCAATCGAAGGCCCAGGCGCTCATTGGGAATGTGGTCGAGCAGATGGAAAAGGCCGTGGGGCGGTTGACCGAGTCGACGAATTCCCCGACGCCACTCCCGCAGGCGCTCGCCGCCGAGCAGGCGGCGTATCAGGCCTTGCTGAAGCTTTCTGCGCACGAGTACCAGGTCAGCCGCAGCCGAAACTCACGTCAAAGCGGCAGCGGCCAGCAGGTCAGCCAGCAACAACTCGACCAACTCGAACTCAAAGCCGAGCAGGACCGCTACGAAACCCAGCGGCAGGCCTCCGAGCAGAACACCGAGCAGCGCGAGCAACTGCAGGTCTCCAACCGCCTCAAGGAATTGGCCCAGCGTCAGCAGGACCTCAACGAGCGCATCAAGGAGCTCCAAACGGCGCTCCAGGAAGCCAAAAACGACGAGGAACGCGATGACATTCGCCGCCGGTTGAAACGCCTTCGCGAGGAGGAGAAGGAAATGCTCTCCGATGTCGACGAGCTTCGACAACGGATGGACCGGCCCGAAAACCAGTCCCGCATGGCCGAGGCTCGCAAGCAACTCGACAAGACCCGCGACGACGTCCAGCGCGCCGCCGAATCCCTCGAAAAGGAAGCCGCCTCTCAGGCGCTGGCCAGTGGCACCCGCGCCCAGCGCGATCTCCAGCAGCTTCGCGACGAGTTTCGCAAGCAAAACTCGAGTCAATTCTCCGACGACATGCGCCAGATGCGTTCCGAGGCCCGGCAACTGGCCCAGCAGCAGGAGCAGATTGGCCAGAAGCTCGACGGATTGGCCAACGACACGCGCAAGTCCCTCAGCGATTCCGGCCAGCAGGAACTTGCCGACAAATTGGCCCAGCAACGAAGCGGCCTCACCAACCTGCTCTCGAATATGCGCCAGGTCACTGAGAAGGCCGAATCTGTCGAGCCGCTTCTGGCCCGGCAGCTTTACGACACCCTTCGCAAGAACTCCCAGGCCAGCACGGACACGAACCTCTTCATCGCCGGTGAGTTGGTGAAGCGCAGCTTCCTCAACGAAGCGGAGAAGTTCGAGCAACGGGCCCGAAGCGACATCGAGGAGATCAAACAAGGCGTCGAGCGCGCCGCCGAGAGCGTCCTCGGCGATGACACCGAAGCCTTGCGCATGGCCAAGCGGGAGTTGGACGCGTTGTCGCAGCAATTGGAGCGCGAGTTGGCGCAGGCTGGCGCGAACGGGCCGGAGGGCACGAATTCAGCGCGGCAGAATCAAGGTGCGCAGCAGGCTTCCGCGCAGCGCGGCAACCAGAATGGCGCACAGCAGGCGTCGGCGCAGGGCCAACAGTCCGACCAGAACGAGAACGGGCAGTCGTCACAGCAGGGCGAGGGTCAGCAAGCTCAGCAGGGCCAGCAGAATCGACAAGGCCAACAAGGCGAGGGCCAACAGGGTCAGCAAGGCCAACGAGGGCAGCAACGCCAGCAAGGACAGCAGGGCCAAGAGGGACAACAAGGCCAACAGGGCCAACAGGGGCAGCAGGGAGAACAGGCGCAACAAGGGCAGCAGGGCCAGGATCAACAACAAGGGCAGCAGGGCCAACAAGGGCAACAGGGCCAACAGGGGCAGCAAGGCCAGCAACAGGGCCAGCAGGGCCAACAAGGACAGCAAGGCCAACAGGGCCAGCAAGGCCAACAGGGACAACAGGGTCAACAGGGTCAACAGGGCCAGCAGGGACAGCAGGGGCAGCAGGGGCAGCAGGGGCAGCAGGGGCAGCAGGGGCAGCAGGGACAGCTGGGCCAACAAGGCCAAGGCCAGCAGGGTCAAGGCCAGCAGCAGGGAAATGCCGCTCAAGCGGGCAGTCGGACCGGCCAGCCGAGTTTCCTGGACGCCGCCACGCGACGCAGCAACGAAGAAGGCGCCAACGAACGTTATGGCGGTGGCTCTGTCGGACGCCACGGGCCAATCCTTGGAGCGGAATTCGTTCAGTGGTCGGATCGCCTGCGCGACGTGGAGGAGATGCTCGATGAGCCTGACCTCCGCAATGAAGTCGCCCGCGTTCGCGAGCGCGCCCGCGCCATGCGCGCCGAGTTCAAACGCGACTCCGTCGCGCCGAAGTGGCCGCTGGTCCGTTCCCAGATTGCGACGCCGCTGGCCGAAGTCCGCAACCGCGTGGCCGAAGAACTCGCCCGGCGCGAGAAGCCCGATTCCCTTGTCCCTATCGATCGCGATCCCGTCCCGAACAAGTTCTCCGACCTCGTGAAGCGTTACTACGAAACGCTGGGGAACGAGGGCGAGAAGCGCTGAAGGGCGGCAAGCGGGCCTGAACCGATTTGTCGAAACAGGCGAGGAGATTGTCTCTGCGACTTCACTATTGCGCGCCAAACGGCGCCGCGACATTCTCGGGGCAGTCTCCATGAAAACTGCTTCTTTCCAGAAGGCTCAACTTCTCCTGTTAACGCTCATCCTGGTCGTCGTCACCGCGACGACTGCCCGCGCCGCGCAGTCCACAAATGCCCCAGGCGACGCTCAACTGGCAGCCTACTTCAAGGCCGAGACGGCCCGCATCGCGGACCGTTGCCTCGCCAGCGTAAAAACGCTGGATGACTGGCAGCGCCGGCGAGCCGACTATCGCGCCCGGCTCTTCGAGATGCTCAGCCTGGCGCCGCTCCCGGTGCGCGGCGACCTTCGCGCCGCCGTCACCGGCCGGGCCGAGCACGAATCGTGCGTGGTTGAGAACGTCCACTTCCAGTCGTTACCCGGCCTGTACGTCACGGCGAATCTTTACCTCCCGAAAAACGTTACCGGCCCCGCGCCCACGGTTCTCTACCTCACCGGCCACGGCGCGGTGATTTCGAACGGCGTCAGTTACGGCAACAAGGTGACTTACCAGCACCACGGCGCGTGGTTCGCGCGGCACGGTTACGTTTGTCTCATCGTCGATTCGCTTCAACTCGGCGAAATTCTTGGTCTGCATCACGGCACCTATCGCGAAGGACTCTGGTGGTGGAACTCGCGCGGCTACACTCCCGCCGGCGTCGAGGCGTGGAATTGCATTCGCGCCCTCGACTATCTGGAGACGCGCCCGGAGGTGGACAAAACCCGCTTCGGCGCCACCGGCCGCTCCGGCGGCGGGGCTTACTCCTGGTGGATTGCCGCGCTCGACGACCGCATCAAGGCCGCCGCGCCCGTGGCCGGCATCACCGACCTGCAGAACCACGTGGTCGACGGCACGGTCGAGGGCCACTGCGACTGCATGTTCACCGTGAACACCTGGCGCTGGGATTACCCGCAGGTCGCCGCACTCGTGGCCCCGCGTCCGTTGCTGATTGTGAACACCGACTCGGACTCGATCTTCCCCTTGGACGGCGTGCAACGATTGCACGCGAAGGTGCGCCGCCTCTACGAACTGCACGGCGCTGCCGACAAGCTGGGGTTGGTCATCGGTCCGGGACCACACAAGGACACGCAGGATCTCCAGGTGCCCGTGTTGCGCTGGTTCAATCGGCACCTCCGCGGCGACGACCCGCTCATCGAGGCGGCCGCAGTGAAAGTTTTCACTCCCGAGCAACTCAAAGTGTTCCCCGAACTGCCCAAGGACGCGCTCAACACGAACATTCACGAGACGTTTGTAGCCGCCGCCTCCGCGCCCACGGCGCCGAAAACAAAGGAGGAGTGGGAACGGCAAAGCCGCCAATGGCTGAGCGCGCTGTCGCAAAAGTGCTTTGCCGGCTGGCCCGAGACGCCGCCGTCGCTCGCCATGGAATCGAAATTCGACACCGAGCGCGACAGCATGCGCTTTCAAGCATGGGATTTCACGAGCCAGGAGAACGTTCGGCTGCGGCTCTATGCGGCGACGGGCCGCGGCTTCAAATCTCCCGAGCGCATCGAGTTCAGCATCCTCGGGCCGCCCGGCGTCGACGGTTCGCTGGCATACGAGGAATGGCTCTCGACTGCGGCTGCGGGTTTTCCCGACGAACTTGGCCAGGAACTCGCGGCCACGCCGATGCGGGTCAACGGCGCCGGCTTCGACGCCATCCGCCGGCGTCTGCAAAGCGAACCGGTCGCCCTGGCATGGCTGGCGCCTCGCGGAGTGGGCGTGGACGCGTGGAATGCGAATCCGAGAAAGCAGGTCCAGGTGCGCCGCCGGTTCATGCTGCTGGGCCAGACGCTCGACGGGATGCGCGTGTGGGACATCCGCCGGGGCGTGCAGGCGCTGCGCGCGTTGCCTCGATTCAAGGCGAGTAAGCTCTCGCTGGCGGGCGCGGGCGACTTCGCGTGCGACGCGCTCTACGCGTCGTTGCACGAGTCGGGCATCGATGAATTGAACTTGTGGGCGCTGCCCGAATCGCATCGGACCGGACCCGATTACCTGAACGTCCTGCGCGTGCTCGACGTGCCTCAGGCCGTCGCGATGGCTGCGGAACGTTCGACGGTCCGACTGCGCGGCGCGCGGAGCGAAGGGTGGGCCTACCCGCGTCAGACGGTCGCCGCGCTCGGCTGGCCGGCGGAGCGTCTGAGCGTGGAAACCGATTCAGCTCTCCAAAGCAAGTAATTACCTCTGGCGGAACACGCGAAACGCTTGGTGCCGTAGCTGCGACCGTGAGGTCGCAGGGCTGGCGGCCCGCGATGAATGGTTCCGGAGCACATTTCTGTTGTCCGCGCCGCGACCTCACGGTCGCAGCTACACGCTGCGGCCACCTACTTGCGCCCCATATTCTTCAACAACGCGTTCGCGCAGGCTTCGGCGAATGCGGGGTCATTGATGACGCAATCCATTTCGATGATCGGGATGTCTTTGCGCAGCCATGTCTTGATGGAATCGAACAGGATGCGGTCGGCGACTGGATCGTGAAACTTCTGCCCCGGCGCGCTGATGACGCTAATGGCCTTCTTCGGCAGCAAGACAGTTACGTGGGCCTTCGAGAGGTTCACTTTCTCGGCGATGATTTTTCCAAGCTCGGCGCACTCCTCCGGCGTGGTGCGCATGAGGGTGACTTGCGGGTTGTGCTGATAGAAGGTTCGACCCTTGAACTTCGCCGGGACGGACTCCGGACCGTGGAAGTTCACCATGTCCAGGCACCCGGGCGTGACGATGGCCGGCACGCCCAGCCGCGCGGCGGCTTCCAGGCGCGTCGGGCCGGCCCCGAGGAATCCTCCGACCAGTTCGTCCGCCCACTCCGTCGTGGTGACGTCGAGCACGCCGGCGACCATCCCTGATTCAATGATCGATTCCATCGTGCGTCCGCCGACGCCTGTGGCATGGAACACGAGCACCTCGTAGCCGGCGGCTTCGAGCAATTTTCGGGCGTGGTTGACGCAATCGGTCGTATTGCCGAACTGGCTGGCGACGACCACCGGTTTGTCCGCCGCGGCTGCGGGCGCCCCTTCGACCATGCCGCAAATGGCCCCGGCAGCCCGAGTCAGGATCTGGCGCGAGATGCGGTTCAACCCGGCAACGTCCACGATGCTGGGGAACATCACGATGTCCTTCGAGCCGACGTACTGGGCGGTGTTGCCGCTGGCGAGCGTGGAAACCATCAGTTTCGGGAAGCCAATCGGCAGCGCGCGCATTGCCGCGGTCGCGATGGCTGTCCCGCCGCCGCCGCCGAGCGAAATGACGCCATCGATTTTCTTCTCCGCAACCAATCGAGCCAGCACCCTCGGCGCGCCCTGCGACATCGCGGCCACGGCTTCACCGCGGTCGCGCCGGGCCACGAGCGCGACCAGGTCGACCCCCGCCGCCCTGGCGACCTCTTCGCGCGAAATGTCCGGCGCGAGCTTCGGTGGTTCAAGCGCGCCGACATCGATCACGAGCGTTTGATGCCCGCGTTGTTTGATTTGGGCGGCGACGAAGGCGTGTTCCTCGCCCTTGGTGTCCATCGTGCCGAGAATCGCAATGGTTGCCATAGTTATTCCTTTTCCTCCTGCCAGCGCGGCGCCAGTTTTTGCGCAATGCCGAGGTGATCGAGCACTCGCGCCACCACGGTGTCGACGACTTCCTCGATGTTCCGCGGACGGGTGTAGTAGGACGGATTGGCCGGAAGGATCGTCGCTCCCGCCTGAAGGAGCAGCTCGAAATTCCGCACGTGAACGAGGCTCAAAGGCGTTTCGCGCGGGACGAGGATGAGTTGCTTGCGTTCCTTCAAGGTGACATCCGCGGCGCGCAACAACACGTCTTCGCTGAACCCATGGGCGATGCGGCCCAAGGTGCCCATCGTGCACGGGATGACCACCATGGCGTCGACGGGGTTCGAGCCGCTCGCGAACGGCGCGTTCATGCTTTTGAGTCCGTGGGATTGCACGCCCGGCCGCAGGCGCAGGCCTTCGGGAAGCTCTTCCTTGAGGACGATATGAGCGTAGTTGCTCAGGACCACGTGGACCTCGTGTTGTTGCGGGTCGAGGTTGTCGAGCAGGCGCTGGGCATACAGCGCGCCGCTTGCGCCGGTGATGGCGACCAGAATTCTCACGGCAATCGGGATACGCAGGGGAGCGTCACGAAGGAACTATGAAGGCGCCGTGTGGAGTGGGGCAAGTGTGTTCGGGAGAAAGAGGTTAAGGGCGCGCATCCGAGTTTCTTGCAGGGGACAGCTGGCCACGGTCTCACCCCTCACCCCGGCCCTCTCCTCTTTGAGGGGAGAGGGAGTCGCGACGTACCCGCGCTACAATGGGTCAGCTTCAGCCGCGCACGGTACGTTTGGGCCATCGAGCGCTCACGGCAGCCAAGCGCGGACAAAGCTTTCGTCATGGTTTGGACGTCCGTCGCGTTCCCTCTCCGTCGCGCTCCCTCTCCCCTGAACGGGGAGAGACTCCTCCGGACTTTGTGCGCGCATTGCGCCCCGTAACGTTGTAGAGTGGACAGCGTCCAAGCGTTCGGCGCAGTGTGACCGCATTTCCCTTTGGTGCCCTAGCTGCCCGCAGGAGAGATTGGTTCCGCACGCCGATAGTCGTGTTGTTTGGTGATGCCGCCCTGTGCGGTATTCCCGTTGGGCAGGTTTATCCTCCTTAACGACGTGTGGGCACCGGACGTTTGGCATCGTCAACTCCACGCATCGCTTATGAAGGCATTGCCTAT
>Ga0134127_10001507_pt1 | contig 17214 bp, 19 predicted proteins | sample KB31753_FD_96459 | JGI IMG/M metagenome (GOLD analysis project Ga0134127, IMG submission 96459) | Terrestrial soil microbial communities with excess Nitrogen fertilizer from Kellogg Biological Station, Michigan, USA - KB3-175-3 | ecosystem: Environmental > Terrestrial > Soil > Unclassified ... | reverse complement strand
CGACAGTAGGAGCATGTTTTGGAAAACGCCTCCCGACAACGCCACTCGATTTAGTCGTCGCTCAGCCCTGACCTGCCCCGCAATCGCCACGATTAAATTGGCAACGGCTCGATGAAAGCGACCAGAAACCACGGCAGGCGCCACGTTGTTCAGCAAATCAGCAACGGCGCTTCGAATCACGCCTGCGGCATCAATCGTGTCGTTCTTGATCTGGAACTCATAAGCATGGCCACAATCGAGATCGGCGATAGCTTCCAGCTCGATCGCCGCTTGTCCTTCGTAGTTCACAACAGATCTGACACCGAGGAGACTGGAGACCGCGTCGAAAAGGCGTCCCATGCTCGAAGTTAAGGGACTGTTCGTCTTAGTTGCGACCATGCTGCGTATGGTGGGCCAGCTACGAAGTTCGGAGTTTTTGACGAATGGCAAATTGAGATCGACAAACTCATCTCCAAAAGACTGTTGTAAATAAACTGCAGCCATCCGCCAGGGTTCCCTAATCGCCTTAGCGCCGCCAGGCATGGGAGCATAGGCAAGGTGCGCAATCCGTTCTGCCTCGACAAAGTCTGCAACGAAGAATTCCCCGCCCCACATCCGGCCGTCCGTGCCGAAGCCCAAACCATCCATTGCCACGCCGATCACTTCACCGTCGATCTGGTTGTCGGCCATGCAACTCGCAATATGCGCATGGTGATGCTGAACAGCTACCTTCGTCAGAGGTTCATCGAGTGAAAGAGCGTACTTGGTCGAGACGTATTCCGGGTGCAGATCGTAAGCAACGACCTCCGGACGCAGATGGAAGAGTCGCTTGAAGTGTTCAATACCATCACGATACGAACGCAACGTTTCCAGGTTTTCGAGATCGCCAATATGGTGGCTGACAAAGGCATTGTTGTCTCGCGCCATGCAGAAAGTGTTTTTCAGTTCTGCGCCGCAAGCAAGAATCTGCTTCGCAAATCTAAACTCTGTCCTAACGGGCGCCGGGGCATAACCTCGGGAACGCCGGACGACCATTTCGCGGTTCTGAAAAACTCGCACCACCGAATCATCGGTGCGCATGTGAATGCGCCTGTCGTGAAGCAAGAAGTAGTCGGCGATTCCGCGGAGGCGAGCGCCGGCCTCTTCATCGTCATAACAAATAGGCTCGTCGGAGATATTGCCGCTGGTCATCACGAGCGGATGATCAAGATTCTTCAGCAACAGATGATGGAGCGGTGAGTAGGGCAACATGAAACCAAAGTGAGTTCCGCCGGGCGCCACACCGGTCGCAATCTGAGAATCTGACTTCTTCTGCAGCAGAACGATTGGCCGCCGCTCCGCTAGCAACAACTGCTCTTCTCGAGGCGAGATGGCGCAATGTTCCTTAATGATCTCGATTGAGGAGGCCATCATGGCGAATGCTTTGTCTTCTCGATACTTTCGGTTTCTTAACCGCTCGACAGCCCTTTGATTAAGAGCGTCACAGGCCAGGTGAAATCCGCCGATGCCTTTGATGGCGACGACCTTTCCATCGCGTATCATTTCCCGGACTCTGGGAATCACATCATCGCCGGCCGCGATTGCCAATGGGGCTGATGCTAGCTCGCTTAATGACAATTGCGGACCACAGACAGCGCAGGCGGTCGGCTCGGCATGGAAGCGACGGTTTAGAGGATCCTCATATTCGTTCCGACAATCGCCGCACATTTCAAAGTCGGCCATCGTCGTTCGCGCACGATCGTACGGAATGTCCTTGATGATCGTGAAGCGAGGACCACAGTTGGTGCAGTTAATGAAAGGATATTGATAGCGGCGATCGTGAGGGTCAAACAACTCTCTCAGGCAGTCGTCACAGGTGCCTACATCCGGCGAAATAGGAACGAACTGCTCGCCCTCATGAGCGCTTTCCAGAATGATGAAGTCGGAGTAGTCGGCGGGTGTCAGGTCGTGATTGCATTCTACCGATTCGATATAGGAAAGCGGCGGCGCATTCGTTTTGAGATCGTCAATGAACCCCTCGATCTCTTCGTGCATCCCCTCAACGTCAATCAAAACGCCGGTCGTGTTGTTGCGCACACGCCCCCGGAGAGCACGGCGACTGGCCTGGCTATAAACAAACGGACGGAACCCTACGCCCTGCACCATTCCCCTGATAAGTATTTCAGAGCGAGTGACCATTTTGGTTCAACTCGAAATTGACCGTCTTGCTACACCCTAGCCACGGCCGTCTTACTCTCAATCTTCTTCAGCAGATACTCCAGGTATTCGTCAAGGCCGGCGCCGGTCTTCGCGGAAAGCTCAATGACGTCCATGCCGGGCCGTACAGACTGAATGCTTCCGCGCGCGCCAACAAGATCGAACTCCACGGCTTCGGAAAGATCTGTCTTGGTTATCAACGCAACATCGGCAGTATTGAAGATGGTCGGATACTTCAGTGGCTTGTCTTCACCCTCAGTGACGGACATCAGAACGATTCGAAGGTCCTCGCCCAAGTCATAACTCGACGGGCATACAAGGTTCCCGACGTTTTCTATGAAAAGACAATCGAGATCATTGAGGTCCCAGTCATCCAGGGAACTTTGAACCATATCCGCATCGAGGTGACAAACTGTACCGGTAATGATTTGCCTCACCGGCACTTCGCTGCGCGCCAGGCGCGCTGCATCATTCTCAGTTGCCAGATCACCCACGAGCGCGGCCACGCGACAGCCTTTCGCCTTCAGGTGAGTCAGGGTTTTCTCCAGCAACGTAGTCTTGCCGGCGCCGGGACTTGAAACCAGGCTGATTACGTATACGCCGGTGTCAGAGAACCGCTGTCGCAGCCAGCGCGCCAGCAGATCGTTTTGCTTCAGCACGTTTTGCCGAACTTCAACAAGACGTGGTTGTGTGCTCATTGTGCAATCACCGCCAGGCGCCCATTATCGGTTGCGTTCTCCGGAGCGCGGGCAGGCTCAGTAAGTTCATCGGCGGTCTCCAGTTCAGAAATCTCGAGGCCAACTAACTCCAGTTCTCTTCCACTGACAAGGTCGCCGGTAAGAGTTCCGCATGTTGGACAGCAGAAAAGTTGGATCGACGGCAACGTCTTCTCGGAATCGCACTGGGAACAGTAAACCACCGCAGGAACTTCCTCGATGACCAATGTCGATCCCTCCAGGGGCGTGCCCTCGCAGGCAATGTCGTAGGAAAACAGCAGCGCTTCCTTTACAACACCGGAGAGCACGCCGAGCTTCAAATGCACGGCATGAATCTGAACATTTCCGCGGCTCGACGCCTCCTGAGAGGCGCCCTCAACAATGCTCATTGCTATGGAAAGCTCGTGCACGTCTATGAATTGCCGATTGCCAATTTCCGATTGCCGATTTAGGAACTACCGTTCATGTGAGTTGCCACCATCTAGAGTCCTTCGATAAGCGACCATGTGACGACGGGATTAACGAGAGTGGCAATCGCTAATTGGCAATTGGCAATCGCCAATCGGAAATCGGTTCATCCCTCATCCTTCTTTCTCCGCCGCGATGTCGAACGTGAATCGCAGTTCATTCTTCAATTTGATCGTGCCGCCGACCGCCGAAAAAGGTTTGATTCCAAAGTCGGTTTGCTTTAGAGAAAACTCTCCCTGTGTTCGCAAGAGGGAGTCATTAAGTTTGGCCTCGGCAGAGATCCAGATGTTCTTCTGCGTTATTCCATGAAGCGTTAAGTCGCCAATGATCCTGACTCGATAGCGCCCTTCGGCAATCCGACTCGCAGAGATGTTGGCGCTCGAGAAGAGTATCTCCGGATAGGTCTCAACCTCGAGTACCTGCTCCCGCATGGCCCGCTCGATCTCAGCACGATCCTTTTCTTTTACTTCACCGCTTAACGTGAGCGCCCTCGTGTTTATGTTTAGTGTCACCGACGCATTTTCAAATGTGCCAGGTACAAATTGCGCTTCGCCCGAGAATTCCCGAATGCCAATTATCGGATCGTGCCCAAAAGCGGAAAACAGTCCCTCGGCAAATGATTGGACGATGAATGTGCTTTTCTCGGGCGCGAGCCGGTAACGAACGAGTTCTTTCTCGGACGCACTTTCCGTGGTTACACCTGTTGACATAAAAACCTTGTTCCAATGACCCAGAAAGCCAGCGAACGCGTACGGCCCTAATAAACCCCGAGACTGCCGCTGACCGTTGTGTGAAAACCCAATGAGTGTTGCAAAGCTACATCGTCGACCTTCTTCACATCGATCTGATCTTCATGTACCGTCGAAAGTCAGGCACGACCGTGGTTAGACCGAGATTGAAACTGTCCTGAACTCCGGGAAGCACTTTGCTGATTCCGTCACGAACCTGCCTGCGTATTCCCGGGTGCGCCATGATCAAACCCGCTCCAGCCACCAACAGAGCAAAGCCGCCGACCAGGTACAACATATCCTTTGATTCATCTGAACCTGTGTTTTCCATGACCATCTCCTCAAAAAGTTTGAAACGTCGCCGGACAAGACCAGACTCGTCACATCCTGCTGATTCGAATGTAACGACGAATGTCTTGTAGGTTCGTGATCAGCCCGGCCGCGGCGAGCGCGAGTGCCGCCCCGCCGACAATTTTCCAAACCAAGTGTCCGGATTGTTGCGGAGCCCGATTCGATACGGCCGCCAGTTCCTGTTGCTCCCTTAACTTTGTTTCACCTTGTTTCTTTTCTACCATCAGTCATCCCCCCTATTCGTGCGCTACCTGATACACCTCTTCGACAGAAAATCTTCCAACCAGAGATGCAACAATGCTCACTGCCTGATCTACTGCAGCTTCAACTGGCGCACTTAATCCCATCTGTCCTTCCTCCGGCCCAAATGTCGCCGGCTCACAACCCACAAGAAGAATCTTCTTGAAACTTCCTCCCATCGATTTCACCATCTGGAGAACTTTCATGGGATTCATCCCGTGGGTTTCCACGATCGCCCCCTGCGTTTGAATGTCCTCAATCTCATTTACCTCCGGCTCAATCGTGTAGAGCGTTCCCGGCGTTTCGCCGCGCGGAGTAGCGTCCACAAAAATCGTGACGTCGTACCCGTCAAGCAGCGCATACGCGAGATCGAATCCACGAATACCGAAGTCAACAACCCGAACATTGTCGGGCCACTCACGCCCGCTTAGGCGTCTGACCACTTCACATCCGAAAGCGTCGTCCCCCAGAAAAATATTGCCGATGCCGGCGACGAGAATGCTTGTCTGCGTCATAACAATTCATTTTCGGGTTTCGCGATTCGTCTTTCGTTTGTGCTAGAAACTCGAAACCCGAAACTCCGAAACTACGCCTTTAGAGGTTCGACTTCCTCCGGTGAAAAAAAGAATCGATGTCCCGGCTGTCGCAGCATTCCCAAGTCGCGTCCGGGATCATCATCTACGACAACCGCGAGATGGGCCTTGCCTTCATAATCCTGCTCGATGGCTTCGACGACAGCAGTTTTGCCCGACAAGGCCAGGTCGAAGACATCGCCACCCGTCCGAGGTTTCAACCGAACACGGTCTCCCTGCTTTAATTCGATGCCGGAAACAACCACGTGCTCCAGCAGCGTTTTCTCTTCCAGCAGTTGCCACTCCCATTCGTTCACGACTTCACGCCTTTCATCGCTCCGTGCATTTTCATCAACTGTTCCATCGGCAGCGTCTCAGTTCTCTCGAGAATCTGGCGTGCCCGGTCATCCGCCCCCCGCATTTCCCGTTTCTCTTCTTCCGTCAAAGTCATGATCCTCAGCGTAAGGATCTCGTCTATTTCCGTACCGTCATACAGACTGCCCGCGCTTTCAGGAGCGATCTGCGGATAGTCATAAAGGATGATCGGTGACGACAACATGCAATCACGCGTTCCCTCCTCACCGACGAGTACGGGATACGTACCGACGTTGCGGCATTCGGAAGCAGCATCTCGAAATGGTTCGGGAGGGTCCAGCAACGAGATGAACTCACCTTTCTCAACCTGCAGAATCGTATGAGTGGATACGAAGGAGCGCATAAGGGCTTCATCCCGGCTCCGTTCCGACGCGTCCTCAAATCGCGTGCTATTGGAGATCTTTACCGTGACCTTCAAAGGTGACTCATTGATCTCGGCCGAGCCTCGGATCTCGGCTGTCTTAATGTCGATAACGCCTTCGATTGCCTGTTGCTTACGCCGAATCACACCCACCGTCTCGCCGCTGTCATCATCGACCAGCAGCTCGCGTGTTTCGTCATACGGAAACGAAAAGCGTTGCTCGTTTGACTCAGCTTTGGTGCCGATGCTAATCGCGGGCAACCTCACCTCGCGTTCGATCGCTTCTTGCCACGTTTGCAATATCCTGCCATTCAGTTCCAACGACGAAACCATTTCAAAGTGTGATGCGGAACCTTTCGTTTCGATCTCAATGTGCCCACAATCGACAACGGGCAAGCGACAATCGGCGATCCGCTTACCCACCTCACGCGATACAAGGTGAAGGAAGCGCACCTTAAGACTTAGAACAGTCTCATCACTGTGTCGGACGAGACACTCGGTCTGCATCGTCCAACTCTCAGTTCCTTTCTGAGCCAGGCTGTAACTTTCCGGGCAGAGCGCGCCAAAGTTCCAACGTTGCTGGTTCTTCACCGCCGACGGACGATACGGATAAAGGATGTACCCTTCGTAGAGCACTGCATCGGCAATTTTTTCGACGAGGCTGGCGGTCATCACACAACTATGAGCTAAGCACGTTGAAGGATAAATCGAGAGTCGGTGGTTCTGGATCATCCTGCGTCTGTCGTTCCTCACTCAGAAGTCTTTCCAGGGCCTGCTCCCAGGTCGGGATGCCCCGTTCCATTTTGTACCGCGATAATTTCTCGAAAGCGTCTCGGTGCAAGCAAAGCCAGGCGCTGTTTGGGTAATAGAGATCCATCATCTCGCTCCAAACGCTCACCGGCAGTCGATATTTCGCTTCTCGATCCCAGGGAATCTGCTCAACCTGCAAGCCGTTGCCAACTGGTTCGTAGAAAACCGTCCCGCTGAACATCAGGTTCAGAGGCACTTCCCCATCTTCCAACGCGGCAAAATATTTTGTGGCAGCTACGTTGAAGTCGAACGTGCAGGGCACAGGAAGATCAATGACAGTCGTTCCCTTGAACGGAGGCACCATTACATTCGCATGAGTCCACAACATCGACCGAAGCGTCCGGCTCCAGCGTTCAGGCGCGCCGAACAGATCAAGAAGTCGTGCCTGCTCCTGTGACTCGTACTTTCGATGCGTTACTTCGATTTGAATCTGCGAGCGCAGTGCAACGGACTGAATTACTTCGTCTGCGTCCGCGTTAGTAATTCTCAATCTAAACGCAAGCAACGGAGAGACGGAGAAGGCCACAGCTTCAGCGCCTATCGCTTCGAAGCTCAGGTTAGGCATGGGCCGACTCCTCTTTGTGCGTTCCTACTTCTACGTGGGTCTGGGGAGACTGGATGGCTTTCTTTTTTAGTTCGCCAAAAAACTCCTCAATCGCTTCCCACATCTGTGTGCCACCCGAGAGTCCGTGCCAATGTGTGCGAATAATCCCGACCAACCTGTAACACTCGTCAATCGGGACCAGGTAATAATCCGATGCTCCGCGTACACGGTTTACCAGGAGAGCTTCGGTGTCCGGTTCCATGTCTAATAAAACCGGGTTGCTTTCAAGAATCTCGTTCCACGACTCGAAGTCGAGAAGTGATTCTGTTGCGCCCGCCGGACTCGGATAGAGTGCAATCACCTTCTCGGCAGTGCTGCTCTTAAAGAAGAAGGCCATGCTGATCGGAATCAGCAAACTTTCCCATTGTGCGTCCGTCAGATGGAAGCTGGAGAGATAACGAATGCGGCTCGGTACTCGACGGTATTTTGGGTTCGCTTTTCCGCTGAACAGAATCGCACAAGCCTGACAGGCGCAAGTCATTTGTCTCGTTGACCTATCAACGAGATGTTCGTGGTCTCCCGGCAACTCAGCGCTGCACAACTCACAGCGCTCTACCGCCGCCCGCTGGCGCACGAATCGACGCAGGACAGCGAACGCAGACCCTCGATTGGGGATTTCGGATTGCGCATTGGTGATTTGACCGGGCTCCTCAAAGTTATTTTCTGCCATACTTCCACCGCTCCCGGACCTAAGCTCATTGGCTAATCAGCCTTTCTAATCCGCAATCCGAATTCCAAATTCCGAATTCGGAATTCGCCCTACGCTGGTGGCTTACTCGGTCCACCAGTTTGGGTCTCTGCGCTATCCGGATTGATGCTGGTGGAGTCTCTTGCTGTGGAGGTTCCTGACGGACGATCGGCGCCCGTGGAGCTGTCGTCAGTCCTTCCAGCCTCTTTCCCATCTGCGCTCTTGATCTCTTCCGCTTGCCTGGTGCCGGCTGTGTGTGTCGGCCCCGAAGTTCCCTGATCTCCCATGGTCACTCTCCTGTTGACTGAAACTTTCACTCGATCGAAACGAGGACAAGCAGGAACGCCTGTCCTACCTCGGGGGCAAAGCCACTTTGGCCAGACCCTGTTCAAACAATAAGGGGAACGGTTCAAGGTAAAGGTTCGGTTGATCGAGGCCGCGCCCCGCCCGGATCACATCGTATTGTTGCCGGCACTGCGGGCAAACGAGGTTAGTCAGCTCCAGGTGCGCATCCTTTAATGCGCTCCCGCATCCCGGGCAGTTGTTGTCGTATGCGTAAAACGATTCTCCCAGGCGACAGAAAAGAACTGAACGACCTCGAACCTCCAGGAGACGCACTTTGCTCGTTCCCAGCGTTGAGAGTCCACTGACTTCCTCCCAGCCAACAGTGCCATTGCCTTTGCCACTCTGAGGTGCGGACCCACTTCCCGACCGAGCTCCTGTTCCGATCTGAACAAAGCCAGTCGCCGGCGGCTGTTCCGTCACACCTTCGGCCACAATCTCCATAACATCGGGAGCCGCAGCGTAGATCGCTTCTTCAATTGCAAGCTTCAGAGTCATCGATGACGAGGGACAACTCTTGCAGCTTCCTTGCATTCGCAGACGGACCACTCCGTCGCTCACGCTGAGCAATTCGACGTTGCCACCGTGGGAGTCGAGATAAGGCCTAACCTTGTCCAGGGCCTTTGTCACACGAGTTTCAAGCGGAAGCGGATGCTGTCCATAGAGCAGCAACAAACTCCCAACCAATTCGTCTTCCGCGAATCGGTCGAAGATTGCATAGCCGGCATCTTCCGACTCCGCGACCAACTCCATCAACCGCTCAATGCCGGCACCATGAAATTCCATCAGGGCCTGCAGGAGAGCAAGCGCACTCGCACGCGCTTCCGGATCAGGAAGGTTCTCGATCTTCCTAATCAACCCCTCAATCTGATCCATTGAGTGCGGCAAGTTACCCTCCTGAAATTTTGAATAATAAGTAATGAGTGATGGGTAAAGACTGGTGAGAGTGAATGCGGGTTCACTCATCACTTATTACTCATCACTCATCACTGCTTTTTATTTCACCATCCCAAACATCGGCGAATGGTGTGTTTCCAAAACCTTGCCATTGCCCAAATACATATGGACTCCGCAAGGCAGGCAGGGATCGAAACTGCGAACAGCTCGCATGATATCGATGCCCTTGAAGTTGTCAGGACCGTTCTCTTCAAAGATTGGTGTGTTCTGCACCGCATCCTCGTACGGACCAGGTGTTCCGTAAACATCGCGAGGGTTGGCGTTCCATGGAGTTGGCGGATACGGATGGTAATTTGCGATTTTGCCATCTCGAATTACTACGTGGTGCGATAGCACGCCGCGCACGGCTTCGTGAAAACCGCACCCGATCGCTTCGTCAGGTACCTTGAACTCCGACCAGGTCTTTGTTCGGCCTGCATGCAGTTCCGCAAGCGCCTGTTCAGCGAAATGCAACGCGGCGGCTGCAGCATAAGCCTGGAAGTAAGTTCGTGCGCGGTCGCGTTCGATGGCGTTACTCCACTTCGGAATCTTCCACTCGAACTCGACCTCGGGCTTCATGGCCGTTTTGGGGAGATAGATCTTCACGCTATGACCGGTGGCTTTTATGTACCCAATGTCCACCTTGCCCGCGAGGGCGGTCGCCCAGAAACGAGCAATCGGTCCACCGCCAGTGTCGAGCGCCAGATACTTCTTATCGCCCGGCTCGCCTTCGTGGTACCAGCGTGGTGACATCACCCACGTGTAGTTATTGTCGAAGTCGCGTTTCTGCGGACGCGGAATGGTGGTCTGGTTCCAGGGGTGTCTCCGATCAACTGGATTTCCCAGCGGATCAGTTTTCACAAACGTCTCCGCATTTTCCCAGTCGTCGTAGTAAGAACTGCCGAGCAGGATGCGAATGCCGAGATTGATGTCAACCAGGTCGGTCGTCACGAGTTTTCCATCGACAACGACTCCCGGAGTGACAAACATCGAGTTACCCCACTCGTTCATGTTCTTGTAGGTGTAGTCGCAAACATTAGGATCATTAAACGATCCCCAGCAACCCAATAGGATGCGACGCTGACCCACCTTTTCATAACCCGGCATCGCGTCGTAGATGAAGTCGAACAGATCGTCATGAAGCGGAACAACCTTCTTCATGAATTCGCAGTAACGCATCAGCCTGACCAGGTAGTCAGTAAAGAGTTGGATTGTCGGCACGGTGCCTACGCCGCCCGGATAAAGCGTAGACGGGTGAACGTGACGACCTTCCATCAGACAAAACATTTCGCGCGTGTAGCGACTGACGTGCAAGGTCTCGCGATAAAACTCACCGCTAAACGGATTGAGCGCCGTCATGATGTCGGCAATCGTGCGGAACCCGTGATCGGCCGCGTGTGGCGCTTCGGTTGTCTTGGCCTTCTCCCAAACGCTCGGGTTTGTTTCCTTGACCATCTGCTCGCAAAAGTCGACGCCGACCAGGTTGTCCTGAAAGATGTTGTGGTCGAACATGTATTCTGCAGCTTCACCGAGGTTGACAATCCACTCAGCCATTGCCGGAGGTCTTACGTTGAACGCCATGTTCTGTGCGTAGGTGGCGCATGTCGCGTGATTGTCTCCGCAGATGCCGCAGATTCGGCTGGTAATGAAGTGGGCGTCGCGGGGATCCTTACCTTTCATGAAAATGCTGTAGCCGCGAAAGATCGACGAAGTCGAATAGCATTCGGCAACTTCGCGATTGGCGAAATCAATCTTGGTGTAAATGCCGAGACTCCCCACGATGCGAGTGATGGGATCCCAATTCATGTCCACCAGAGTGCGCGCCTTGGTTGGGCTCTTTGTCACAGTTGTGGTTGAACTCATGACGCTCGCTCCTTTATCTGCAATGGCGGCGAGTGGTATCCGGTTGTTAGTTCCGGACGATTGTGTCGCCACTTCGGTTCTTTATTGACTGTTGCGTTTGTCAGGCTGCGTAGTTTACGGACTGCAGCTCCATAGATTCCGATTGCGGAAGCAGAAATCTTTGCGCCGGGAGGTTCATCCATGAATGGCATGAACTTGTCCGGGAAACCAGGCATCGTGCAACCAATGCAAATGCCGCCGACGTTTGGACAACCACCGATTCCTGCCATCCAACCACGCTTGGGAACGTTGCAGTTGACTACTGGTCCCCAGCAACCAAGTTTCACAATACATTTCGGTGAACCATACTCAGTGGCAAAGTCACCTTGCTCGTAGTAACTGCCGCGGTCGCATCCCTCATGCACTGTCTTTCCGAAGAGCCAGGTTGGCCGCCCAGCCTCGTCAAGCGGAATCATCGGCGCCAATCCGGCAGCGAGATAAAGCAGATAGAGCACCGTTTCCATGAAGTTGTCCGGCTGTACGGGACATCCAGGAACGTTAACGATCGGAATTCCCGCCGACGATTTCCAGTCCCAACCGAGATAGTCAGCCAAACCCATGCATCCGGTGGGATTCCCTTCCATCGCGTGAATGCCGCCATACGTTGCACACGTACCAATCGCAACGACCGCCAAAGCTTTGGGAGCGAGGCGGTCGATCCATTCGTTCGTGGTGATGGGTTGGCCAGTCATGGCGTCCTGCCCCATCGCGGCCCAGTAACCTTCACCACTCAGGTTCTCGTTTGGGATTGAGCCCTCGACGACCAGGACAAAGGGATCGATTAGACCTTGTTCAGCCTGATAAAAGTATTTCATGAAGTCGTCGCCGACTTCGTAAGCAAGAACTGGATTGTGGAGGTGCACAGTTGGAAGTCCCGGAATCGCACCCATCACAACATCTTCGACGCTAGGCTGCGTCGCGGCAGTTATCGAAACCGAATCGCCGTCACAACCCAGCCCAGCGGTGATCCACACAATATGAATATCCTTGACCGCCGGTGGTCGTTGCGTGCTCCGACCATACGGGGCAGTTTCCGCCGCCATAGGTTTCATCTCCTTTCTTGATCGTGGTTGCTAGTGGTGGGCCTGGAAGGCAACGGTGGCAGCTCCGAAGGGGAATAGATTGGAGCCACAATGGCCGCCCGCAAAAGGTCCTGTATCTCCGGCGCCTGAGCGATTGCCTTGTGCGCGCACGAGTTTCGTCACACGTAGGAGGAAGAAGGAGCAGTGCTAGACCGGTTGCCTATCCGACGTGGACACGACGCTTGGTCGCGCAAAATCGATTCCGTGTAAGCAGGATCCAACTAACAAGACGTCCCACTTTGTTCAGGGAGGGGCGAATTATGTTCGGCGGGGTACACAGTGTCTATTCGTAGACCTACGTATTTAATCTAACGAAGCTACGTAATTTCTTTGCCGGATTTGTGTTGAAGGAAAACCTGTTTGAGGTGAGGGAGCAGCGTGTGGTTTGCCCTCGGTGAATCAACTCAATCGATAGAAACAATTCCGCGTCGAAGGGCGAAACGAATAAGTTCAGCCTGAGTATGTAAATCAAGTTTGTGCATGAGGTTTGAACGGTGAGTTTCGGCTGTTCGACCGCTTATTCCGAGCCGTCCTGCTATCTCCGCGCTCGTGCGGCCTTCCGCGGCAAGATGGAGGACCTCTTTTTCGCGTGTTGTAAGAGTTTCATAACGGTCGAGCGTAGTCGCCTTTGCCTTTTGTTGATAAACCTCTATAGCCCGATCGGATAACGGTGGACTCAAATAGCGTCTTCCCGCGGCTGCCTCCCTTACAGCGTGGACGAGATCGTCAGAACTCGAGTCTTTCAAAACATACGCCGAGGCCCCGCTGCTGAGCGCTTCCAGCACGTAAGCTTCATTGGAATACATTGACAGAATAACTACCTGAGTGTGAGGGGAACACCTCTTGATCTGTGGAGTGACATCGAGACCATTCAAGCCCGGCATCATGAGGTCAAGAACCAACACACGCGGGTTCAATAGTTCGACTCGTTTGATCGCCTGCAAACCATCGCCGGCCTCACCGACGACGCGGAGGCCAGGTTCGGCTTCCAGCAGCGCTTTCAGGCCCTCGCGAACCACCTGATGATCATCAGCGAGTACTATTGTCGTTTCAGCCAGCTGTCCCATTCGCTTGAAACCTCTAATGCTGATCTCCAGTTGCGGTTCTAACTTGCTCCGGACGGTCAACAATCCTCAGCTCTGCCGTCAGGTGGGTGCCGCCGCCTGGTTGCGATTCGATTGTTAGCTGGCCGTCCAGCAGCACAACTCTTTCCCGCATTCCTGCTAAACCGCTGGTCTCGCTCGTTGCGATCACGGCCTCTACGTCGAATCCGGCACCGTTGTCCTCAACCTCGATTAGCAATGTTTGCCGATGTGTTGATAGCCGCACAGTCGCCTCTGTTGTTTGAGCATGGCGCGCAACATTTGTGAGCGCCTCCTGCACGAGACGATAGGCAGCGGTCTCAACCTCGGGTGCAAATCTTCGCTTTTCCAGTCCGCTGTGTTTGAAGTTAACGCGGACCTGCGTTTGGGCCGTGTAGTGTTCGATGTGCCACAGAAGCGTAGGCAGCAAACCCAGATCATCCAACATCGCCGGACGAAGGTCGAGTGAAAGCTTTCTTACTCGCGCCATCAAATCGTTAACCAATGCCCGCGCCTGCTCGAGACTCGCGCCGACTTCGTGGGCCGGCAAGCGCGACCCTATTTCCAAACTGAGTTTGAGTCCGGTCAGCACTTGCCCGATTTCGTCGTGCAACTCCAGCGCGATCTTCCGTCGCTCAGCTTCCTGCACTTCCATCAGCCGCCGGGAAAGAAACTTCAATCGCTCGGCGTAGTCGCGAACCGAGGCTTCCGCATGTTTGAGGTCTGAGATATCGAAAGCAACTCCATGAATGAACCAGGGCTGCCCGCTATCATTACGGACCATCTTGGCTTCGCAGTGAAACCAAACGACGTGTCCGTCGCGGGCGAGAACCCGATAGAGCGACTTCAGCGGCTGTCCGGTCATAAACAATCCCGCTGCTTCGACACTCCAGCGGGCCTTGTCTTCGGGATGGATCTGTTGATACCAACGAACCGGGTCGTTGAGCCATTCCTCTTGTGAGAAACCCAAAATCTCCTCAATCTGCGGGCTGACGTACGCTTCGCCAATTCCCTTGTCGAGAAAAGCCATGAACACGACTGCTGGAATCTGTTCGACTAGGGTTCGATAGCGTGCATCAACTTCAGGAAGCACTTCGGCAGTTGTGTCGATCTTACCTTTGGCGAAAGACTGCAGCCCACGGTCTGCCGATTCGACGAAAGGAAACGCTGCTGCCAGCTCAAGAAGAATGTTCTCGGCCTCTGGCCCGGAAACATCTGCATCCGCCGGCGACTCGCCCGCTGGAACTTGAACTTTGCTCAAATTGAAGATGTGAGTGGCCATTGCTTGCTGGCTGGCTTAGTTCGGCGCGCTCGTTTTCGTGTTTCGTCGTCGCCAGGAGGGCTCCTTGTTGAGAGATGCCTGGGTAAATTTTCTTAGCGCGTGAATCGCCTTGCCATAAGTCATCACGGCGTGTGAAGACAATAATGAGCCCGGCGGTTGATCCATGAACGGCATGAACTTGTCCGGAAACCCGGGCATTGTGCAACCAATACAGATGCCTCCAACATTCGAGCCGCCGCCCATTCCGTTGATCCAACCCCGCTCCCCGACACTGCACTGGACCACCGGCCCCCAACATCCAAGCTTAACTATACAAGTGCGCGAGCCGTACTCCTCCGCAAACTCTGCCTGCTCATAGTAACCGCCGCGATCGCACCCTTCGTGCACCGTTTGATTAAAGAGCCACGTGGGACGTAGCGCATCGTCGAGTGGGATCATAGGAGATCGCCCGGCCGACTGATAAAGCAGGTATAGAAGCGTCTCCATGAAATTGTCCGGAAGCACAGGACATCCTGGAACGCAGACTATCGGAATGCCCGATGAGGATTTCCAGTTCCAACCCAGATAATCCGGCAGGCCCATGCATCCTGTTGGATTACCTTCCATCGCGTGAATGCCACCGTAGGTCGAACACGTGCCGGCTGCGACAACGGCCCACGCCTTTGGAGCGAGTCGATCGATCCACTCACAGGTGGTAATTGGCTGTCCGGTTTCTTTGTTTGTCCCAAATGCAGCCCAGTAGCCTTCGCTCTTATTATTTTCGTTAGGTATTGATCCCTCGACGACGAGGATGAAAGGTCTAGTTGCGCCTTCAGCTGCGCGATGAAAGAGGTCGACAAACTCGTCGCCATTTTCATAAGAGAGGAAGGGGTTATGAAAATTTACTCGAGGAATTCCCGGAATGGCGCCCATCACAAGTTCTTCTAACGTTGGCTGGGTCGCGGCAGTGATTGCGATGGTATCGCCGTCACAACCCAGACCTGCGGTAATCCAGAGCACATCAATTTCTCTGGACGCTCCCAACAGTTCGCTCGTTCCATCGCGGTAGGTCATCATTGTCGTCCTGATAAGCGGCTTCAGAAGGCTACGCGAACTGATTATCATCTGCGGACGGCCCGTAGATCGCCGGAACCTTCGCGCCCATCAAACGCAGGTAGACTGTCATCTGACCGCGGTGATGCACCCAATGGTTGATGGTGTCCTGAATCATCACATATCGCGGCGCCTCCATGACCGTTTGGCCTTTGGCGAGCAGCTTCCAGTTCGTCAAAAGGTGCTCGTCGGTAGTCTTTTCAAAGGCTGCCCTAGCGTCGGCAGCAGATTTATCAAGCGCCTTTATTAGGTCGTCGCTTGTCTCCAACCGTTTCTGCTCCATTTTTCCGCCATCTGCAGGAGCAACATCCAGATCGTCTTGCGCGATTTGCATAATGATCCAAGTCGGGATCGTGGCCACCATGTTCACCAGATAACCGAAGATCATCGACTTTTCGTGAGGTTTCCAATCGTATTTGCCTGCTGGAACCTGTTCCAGTGCGTGCCGCGAACGACCCACCTCACGATCCATCTCCGATAGTAGGTACTCTGTCAGTTTCATAATGCCGCCTCCCTGAGTGTTTTAGTTATGATACCCGATGTTTGGGTTCCTGGCCTTGGCGAGTGACTCTCGAGAGGTGATTGTCAGAACACGCGACTCTGAAACCTACCTCTGAGTCTCTTCCGGGTCGTTGGCAACATTCCCGACGCGGTCATCATTCGCAAAAATACGCCAAAAATTGACAATTCTTCGGGACATTGCTGAATTACTGTGATATATGAGTGTCGCAAGGCTTTTCAATTCTAACGTCCTATTGGAGGTGTCACACCAGACTATGGCGACCAAAGCGGCAGGCAAGAAGCGCATGACCCAGTCAGAAGTGTTCAATCACTTTGCGGATAAGACTGGGATGAAACGTGGGCAGGTAAAGGAGTTTTTCGATGAACTCTCCAACCTGGCCTCAACCCAGGTGAAATCAAACGGGGAGTTTGTCCTTCCCGGATTCGGCAAACTCGTAAGATCGGATCGTAAAGCGCGTGAGGGACGGAACCCTGCAACCGGAGAAACGATTCAAATCCCGGCCAAAACAACCCTAAAGTTTCGCGTCGGCAAGGCAATGAAAGACACTGTGTTACCGAAGAAATAGCTCTACTACTTCTCGCCCCATCGGGCTCACACAGCAAGCGCCGCCCAGGTTTCACAATGGTGACCTGGAGCGGCGCTTACTCTTTACAGAAATGTCACAGACCACCTCTTCCGACGTGCGGTGTCTTCACGAACCCCGCCTAAGACCGTAGTAAAAACACAAAAGTAAAAAGTTCTGGATTTTATTTAGGTTCGCCACTATAATGTCTAGTTTCGCTGAACAGTAAATTGTTCGCTAACACAAGGGGAGCAACGGAGCTTCCCTGGGAAACTGCTGCGAAATGCAAGGAGATTGCATCCTGTACTTGCGGCGCGGCATCT
>Ga0134127_10001505_pt1 | contig 17217 bp, 12 predicted proteins | sample KB31753_FD_96459 | JGI IMG/M metagenome (GOLD analysis project Ga0134127, IMG submission 96459) | Terrestrial soil microbial communities with excess Nitrogen fertilizer from Kellogg Biological Station, Michigan, USA - KB3-175-3 | ecosystem: Environmental > Terrestrial > Soil > Unclassified ... | reverse complement strand
TTCCTTCCGGAAACACTCCACCTTCAAGTCCGACGGGCGTTGTATTTAATCCAATTGCCCAAGATTTTCTTGTTCGTGGCACCCTCACCCAGTTTCTCTTTGCCGCCGAGGATGGCACGATTTCCACCTGGGCATCGATCAATGGAAACAATCCGACATTCGCACTCTTGGCCCGCGACGACTCGGCAAGCGGGGCAGTGTACACAGGGCTTGCCATCCTGACCCCTCAGTGTTGCCGCGAGTATCTGGCGCTTGCTGAGTTCCACGCCGGTTTTGTCGCTACCTATGATGTCAGCTTCAATCCGCTGGCTACTTCAGGCTCTTTCCAAGATCACAATCTCCCCGCCGGCTATGCGCCTTTCAACATTCAGCAGATCGGCAGCCAAGTTTTCGTCACGTACGCATTGCAGGACGCATCTGGAAGCCATCCGCAGGTTGGCCCAGGGAACGGCATCGTGAACGTTTTTGACCAGGACGGCACTTTCGTTCGACGTTTTGTCACCCATGGACCCCTCAATGCGCCCTGGGGAATCGTTCAGGCAAGCGCTAACTTCGGAGCCTTCAGCAATGCCATTCTTATCGGCAACTTTGGCGACGGCATCATCAACGCTTTTGATCCGGCGACGGGACGCTTTCTCGGCCAGATCACAGACTCGACAGGAAACGTGATAGTCAACCCCGGACTCTGGGCGTTGACCTTCCGAGGGGATGGGATAGGGGGCGCAAACACTCTCTATTTCACCGCCGGCGGAAGGGGCGAGAACCACGGGCTGTTCGGCAAAATTTCACCATCCCATTCATCCGTCGCAGTTTTCGCTATATCCGACTAAATCAAAATCCACTACCGCCTGACCCCCAGTTTTCGAGACCGAGATATTGACACTTTTCGGGTCTGGTTCTCACGCATTCAATCTCATTGCGGGAACTCTTTCGCGGGCAAGCACAGCTCCGACAAGTGTCCATCAATCTGGCGATATTCAGGCGCGCCCTGCTCCAGCGGGCCGCCCTTAAGGTGAAAAAAGCGAGGGACTCCCGCGAGCATTGCCCTTTCTATTCGTGGAAAGCGTTATCATGCGGCTTGCAGAAATTATCCTTGTCCGAAGGCGGCACTATGGAAATTGATCGACGCGATTTTCTCAAGACGACAGGAAGAGCAATGACCGTGGGCGCAGCGACTCTTACCCTGGGAGGCAGAATATTTGGCGCCAACGACCGGGTGCGGCTGGCAATTTGTGGGCTCCGAGGCCGTGGCAACGATCATCTCAAGGGCTTCGCCAACGTTCCTGGGACCGAAATCGCTGGCATGTGCGATGTCGACGAAAGCGTATTGAACCAGCGTCTCGGTGACGCGGAAAAGATGGGGCTGGCCAGGCCGAAATCGTACGGCGACATCCGCAGACTTCTTGAGGACAAGGATATTGACGCCATTTCCATCGCCACTCCCAATCACTGGCACTCGCTGATGGCGATCTGGGCCTGCCAGGCCGGCAAAGATGTGTACGTGGAGAAGCCCTGCTCGCACAACTGGTTTGAAGGGCGTCAACTGGTGCGGGCGGTGAAGAAGTACAACCGAATATGCCAACATGGGAGCCAGTCCCGCTCCAATCCCGGCATGATCGAAGCCATCAAGCGGGTGAATGACGGCACCATAGGCAATACCTATTTGGCCCGCGCACTCTGCTACAAATGGCGGCCCAGCATTGGACATGCGCAGCCGGAAGCGGTGCCGGCCGGGGTCAACTACGACCTGTGGACCGGTCCCGCACCCATGAAGCCATTCACCCGCAATCGGTTTCACTACAACTGGCATTGGATATGGGATACCGGCAATGGCGACATCGGCAATCAGGCCATCCACGAAATCGATATTGCCCGCTGGGGATTGGGGGTGCGTTTCCCGGTTCAGGTTTCCGCCATGGGGGGGCACTTCATGTTTGACGATGACCAGGAGACACCCAACACGCTGAACGCCACATTCGCCTTCGAGGAACCGGAGGGCAAACGGAAGATGATGGAGCTCGAAGTACGGCATTGGATCACCAATCACGAGGCCGAGATCGGCACCAACGCTTATGGCGCCAGTGGCATTCCAACCGCGGGCCTGACCAAGAAACCCGAGGAGAAGCAAGTTCTGGGCCCGAAAGATGCTAGGACCAACACCATCGGCAATATCTTTTACGGATCAAACGGTTATCTGGCAATCGATGGATACGATGCCTACAAGACCTGGCTCACGGATCAGGTCGAGCCCGGACCGTCCGGCAAAGCATCTGGCGACCACTGGGCAAACTTCATTGATTGCGTTCGCAGCCGGCGCGCCGAAGATCTCCATTGTCCGATTGAGGAAGGTCACATCTCGACCACTCTGGTGCACCTGGCAAACACCTCCTACCGTCTGGGTCGCACTTTGAAATTCGATCCGGAGGGGGAGAAGGTCATCGGCGATGAGGAGGCCACTAAGATGCTTCGCGGTACCTATCGCGCGCCGTACGTAGTGCCGGATGAAGTGTGACTTTTTGCACTGCTCATGGTGACACGCCGAACATTCCTGGCCGGTGCCGCAACCGCATTCGTATGCCCCGCCGCCTGGGGCCGGGCGCGCCCGGTAAAGATCGGAGTCTGTACCCGCGACATCGCGGGTGCGGCGAGGTATAGGTTCGACTACGTAGAACCGGCCGCGGCTGAAATCGCGGCCATGAGCAAAGATCAGTTTCGCGAATTTTCCGATACCGTGCTCGCCTCGCCGCTGCGCTGCTATGCCTTCAATAGTTTTATCCGCCGTCCTGACTTGAAAGTGGTTGGCCCGGAAGTCCCAACCGCTGCCTTGAAGGAATATCTCGAGGAGTGTCTGCCTCGCTGCCGGCGTCTCGGGGCTTCCATCGTGGTATGGGGCAGCGCCGGTTCCCGCCACGTGCCAGAAGGATTTTCTCGTGAGCAGGCCCTGGATCAGATTGCCGCATTCCTCAAGATGGCGGGTGAAGTAGCACGCCGCTCTCACGTCATCATTGCCATCGAGCCTTTAAGACGCCAGGAGAGCAACATTCTTAACACCGGCGCCGAGGCCATGGAGATGGTGCGCCGGGTGAAGCACCCCAACATCCGAATGATCATCGACTACTTCCATCTGCGGGAAGAGAACGAAGACCCGCGGATCATTGAGATTGGGAGGCGCGAGATAGTGCACCTGCACTTCGCCAATCCCCATGGCCGCGCCTGGCCGCACGATCTAGGGGAAGACGATCACTATGCCGCGTTCTTTGGGTATCTGAGGAAAACCGGCTACTCGGGGGGGATTTCGATCGAGGGTCAAGGCTCTTTCGAGAAGGACGGCAGCGCCAGCTGGGAGTTCTTTCGGCAGGCGTTGGTATGACGGAAATCGCGCCGTTGCTCGGGCAAAAACGGTACCAAATGTGCTCATCCGCGCTTGTGCATTTTGCAGCGGCATTCTCAAAAACCGACCAAAAATCTCGTAACTGCCGGCCAGGGCCTTAGTTCCATAGTTCCATGGCATGAACGATAGCAATACCGACGGCCAACCTCCCCCGGGTTGGCCGCCGGCGCTCTCAGGATAACAATCGTCCCCGAGCTTCAATCTGTTCCAGGTCAACTCACACTATCCATCTTGTCGCAAATGGCAGGACTCGGTCGTTACTTAATATTGCGAAGCGGACCATTGGCATTGGCGAAGTTACGCGTGCTCAGCGCCTGAATACCAGCGTTGTGATCACCATTGAAGGGCGTCGGTGTAGCCGGGCATCCGGCCGCTGAAGCGGCGTCTGGGGAACCGAACCACAGGCCGACGTGGAAGGTATGGACCGGTGCTGTAGCGGGGTTCACGCTGGCATCGGGAAATGGACGCTGCTCATGCACGACCGGTGCGGGCCCGATTCCCGGAGCCACAATGAAGGTTTCAACGCTGAACCGGCCAATGAAGTCCGCAACCCCCTTGCCGTTTTCGTCCGTCGTGAGGTCTCCCTGGTACCACGACAAACCAAAGGGAGAGTTCGGGAGCTGGATTATGAACGCGTCGAATTCGGTCTTCGGTGGCAGACCGCTGGCCTCCAGGTGCATGACTTCCACATTGCCCAGCGAGTTGATCGTTACTCTCCCCCTGGCTTCAGGAATGCAGTTGCCGGCAGTGGCGCCCGCAGAGCGTACCATGTTGAACGTTGTGTTCTGGGCAACGACGGTCAAGCTCGCAAAGGTGAGCAAAAGACTGGTTGCCAGTGAGCGACTTATTGTTTTCATTTCAAGTTCTCCTTCGGATTTGGGATTGTGCACAAACTAAGGGCGCTGTGTACCAGGCTTATCGCAACGCCATTCCGCAGAGCGCTTTCCTCCAAAGCAAAAAACGCTTACGGCGACAACTTGCGAATTTCTCTTCTGGTGCTCGGCTCACTTGACTTAACGAGAACTCAACAAAGTTTGCTTTTCACCAAGTGTCAGGTATTCGCGGCAATAGATATCCCTGTGACGATCACGGATTTTTCAGATGGCGTTCGTTTTGGGGTTGTTCGTTTTGCGATGTGGATTGTGAGATCTTTTGGAAAGCGGAGGTTTCTATAACGGACCTAATCGGGGCGGCAAGCAGCTAGCCAGTCCGACGGCAGAGCGGACCGTGATTCGCATCTCTGGAACACTCTCCTTGAAGGACCTCGGTTGTGCGCGAAATTTTATTGCGAGAGAGGCTGGATGGCATTTCGCTCGACATGCAACGGAGTTGGGGTTTGGCTTAGATCGCGGTCATGCATAGCGGAGTGACAAACCATGCAGGATTGCTGCTTGCGATTTCCTTCCTGCGAAACCAGGGCATAAGTCAGACCGTGCACCGACCAGGTAACGACCTTGTAGCCATCCAACATGCGGTAGTGAAAACTAACTTTTTTAAAATCAAGTTCGACTCCCCCCGAAGCGACGGCCACGGTCTCAGGTGTGACGATCAAGCTCACAGGCCCGCTCTGCATGTGATAGGCCATGTAGGCAGCGGTCTTCCCAGCGACGGACACGAGGCGGGCGCCCTCCAGACGGTAAGGGCGCTCTTCACCAGGCGCAGCAGGGGACCCCGGCACAGCCAGGCTAAATTGTGAGTTCGCTTTGAGCCATTCGTTGAGCGCCTGCTGCGAGTCTGAACGAATATCAAGCGCAAGATTTCCCCGAGCATGCTGGCGGTGCGTATCAACGGCGAATTCCGCAAACTTCAATCCTGAGAGTGGAGTTGGTGACGACAGCAGCCCCGCACATAACACTCCGGCAATAATCATCAGCGCTACCGCAGGAACAGCTATTTTCCACTGCAGAGAGCGCTGCCAGAGTTGCCGGGATTTGGAGAATGCTGGAATCAGTTCTGAGTCGACTTTGCCCGCAGGCCGCGATGGCACCTTTAGTTGCGCCAGCACTTTTTCTTCCTGTGGAGTGGGCGCGTCACTCACGGAGGTAGCCGCACGAAGCGCCGGGCCGCAGTGGTTACAAAGCGCGGCATGCATGATCAGTTGCTTGGTCTTCAACTCCGGCCACAACCCGGCAGCCACTTCGTGCCAGTCGATGTCTTTGGGACAGTGATCGCCAGGAGTTGCGGCTACCGACATAACCCCGTTCCACGACCGAGCAACAAGCTGCCGGTATTGCGACACTTTCCTAGCGCAGCTTGGGCATGACTCTACGTGACGCTCGGCCTCGAGGACAGCCTCCCGAGAAAGCTCGGGGACTCCGCGGTCCGAAGGTGAGGAACCCAGGGCATTAAGCTCCTGGTCGTCGATATGCTTATCGAATCTACGTCCCAAATTGGGAGGCCTCATACAAAACCAATTACGAGTTCCCCAGGCAATTTGCTTTTTGCCCTAGCCTCATCGGAATCTGAAGGCTCCTCAAGGATGTGCTCCCGAACGCAATGCTTTAGCCTCTCGATAACACTTCCAACTCCCTTGGCCCCCAGTCCTATAGTCGGCAGGGAGGCAATTTCTTTGGTGCTCATTCCTTGCCGAAAATAGAGCCAGAAAATCATGCGATCGCGCTCCTGGTCGGGCCCGGTTAAGCTACGCTTCAGGTGGTCATCAATCTCATTCAAGAAGACCTCGAAAGCTATCTTTTGTTCACTCCCGTGAACGTATATCCCTGCCTCTGGATCGACATCGCTCGTCGAAACATGAGGTTTGTCGCCGCCAGATTTTTGAGTATGGCCATGTTTGAAATGGTCGCGAGCCGTGTTGGCGGCAGTTTTCTTTAAATATCCCAAGATAGCCTCCGGATATTGGATAGCAAAGTCCCGCAGATGTCGGCACTTGTCTTCCCAGAGCTTGAGATAGGTCACTTGAACCAGGTCCTCGATCAGCGAGCGAGAAGGCTCCCCAAACAAGGATGCTGTGCGCATGATGGTGAGGCTGATCGCCTTCCCCACTCGCGAAACGAATTCCTCCCATACCTCCTCGTCAGAATGGCTTGCACATAAACAGACGACGTCTTTCAGGGACAAAGACGAATATCGTGTTGGTCTGGGGATGCTCAACATTCTGTTATTTCCGGCTAAAATCGTGGGGGCTAATAGCTTTGGCTACACGACAATGAACTCTATTTTGGTTTCGGCCGACCGATCTTGGAAGCTGACAACGACAACAGTCCGAGATGTCAGTAGCCCTCCTTTTTGAATGTTTCGGAAGTGGATAATGCCAATCGTATCGCTGGCTAAGTAGGAGGGTGTCACTGGCCTGTCATAACGGCGTTACTTTTTTGCACCTGAGAGAGGGGGCATGTCAGGAAATCGCCACTAGTTTGAAGTAGCGTGCTATCAGCACCGACTTGACGGGTGCACAATGGTAGACGTGCTAATGACTGGCGAATTCGTATCGCACCTCATCTTCTTCACGCCTCTTTGGCGACTGCTAGGGCTTGCGTTCCTCTCCGATGTCGCCGTCGTTGAATTCTGCGTTTGTCAAACGATGAAAAATGTGCGTTTCCAACAAAATCTGCGGGCGCCGATCGGGCAAGCACCCACAACGCTCACCTGCGATTCGTGACAAGACTACCGCTTGAGGCGGAATCCTGGCACAACCAGATGAATTCAGGAACAAGACGGTTGGCAGTAGCGACTGAACAAGCGTTCGTACTATTTTGATCCCTTCGGCCTCCCTCCATTACAGTGATGTCGCAGAAGCTCGAGAGAGCACCGATGAGCACCTATTCGATTTTCACAGGATGACTACTACGTAATCCGGCCAAGCTGATCAATGTCAGCTTGCCTGCACCTTTGGTTCCCACCGGTAATTTGACGGTGATGGCAACGTCGGACACTCGGCTTACCTCGCCGCGAACGGGTTTATCGCTGCTTTCTGGAACCCACTGTGCGGCCACCTGGCCAACAAAGTTGGAGCCCTTTACGCCCAGAGAAACGCCACTCGCATCCGTCTTCGCATTCACTTCTGTAATGCTTATCGGGCTAACCGGAAATGTCACATCCGAACTCTGTCCGTCCGCATTGACGATCGTAAGCGTGTGCACGTCTTCAGCATATTTGGCGGCTTGATTGATAAGGACTTCCAGCCTGGTGCAAAATCCATCCTCTGGTGGGTCGGGGATTCTCTTGGTTACGGAAAGCTGAGTGGCGCGAATCTGTTCGCCGTCGATGCGAAATGTGGCATTTTGCCCTAAATTTTCCCCTTCAATGACAACGGCCATCTGTGCAACGCCATCGTCAAGCTGGGTGACTTGCTGCACGGCAATGTTCTTGATAACAGGCCCTGGTTTGCGGGCCAATTTTCCACCGAGATATGCCGCAGAGCTAAACCCCATCAGATACAGAAAGGTATCGGGGATGGTCGGAAGCTCATGAATTGTGGCGGGGTTTATGCGCAACACAATGTATAGGAAAGTTAACGCCCCAACGATAGTCCACACGAAGAATTGCAAGCGCTCGGCAGCAACAACACCTCCGGTGGTTATGAAATCAGCAGCAGAGGGACGGATCCCTCCCGCACCTTTCGTGCCTTTCAGTGAGCTGATAGCAGTAGCAACCACACCCGAGCCAGCAGTGATTCCAAGCAGCTCAGGAAAATTGCCAGGAACGGGTGGCCAGTCGAACGTCCACTGGACGAGCGTTCGACAGAGCGCCAGATACACGTATGCGAAGACAAAGATACCGGTCCAGACCAGTACCTGGAACTTCGACAAGCTGTAGGTACCGGTTTCGGGATCGAGCAAAAGCACGGAAATGGGTGTGAGTCCTGATCCTGTGGGCTGCGTTCGGGCCGCGCGTTTCGACAATAGGTAGGTCACCAAAGCAATAACCGCCAATATCGAAATTGCAAAGAGGCGAATTGTGTTTATCGATCGTGGCACGGTCGTTACAGTTACGACATTCGACCAGGGCCCGTTTCCGGCACTAACATGAAGCCCGATGGGACCGTTCTTCAATGCATTGCTCAGGCCTGCGATGCGGATGCGGTGGCCATTCATACCAGTCACCTCGAGAACGCACACCTTCGTGTACGTCGGGCCGATGCAATCGTTATCGGTGCCAAACTGGGGTGCCGATTGCCCCACAAACTCGATGTGATTGTCCCGGGACAATTCGGCGAAGTTTGATCCCACGAGTTCTATCGTGTCCGTCGAATCAGGGTAGCGAACAGCCGGAAATATTTCGTCGATGTGGACTGGAGCCACGTCGGTCGGCAAGATTCGCAACTCTCCCGGTACCTGCTCTTCTCGCCCATCGGCCAGTAGTTTGACGATGTATCGGCCTGCCGACAGCGACGAATCGACCGTAAACGTACCTGTCAGATTCGCCTGATCGATGACTAACGGCAGACTAACATTGTTTGTTGCGTCCCGGCTGATCGTCACTTTGGCATCACCCGTTGGCACGGTCTTCAGGTGCAGCACAACATGTTCACCACGCCGTACATCGTTCATCTGGGGCAATGGGGGCAGTATTTGAGCACACACGCTCAATGCCGACGGAATAATCGCGAGCGCAAGGATCGCGAATCGCCTCTTCCTGAGACGTGCACACTTCGCTACGGAATGAGAGCCCGACACGACCATTTACGGACCGCCGTCTACTCTCCCAGACGAACTCAAAAGGAGCAGTGCTAACCGGTAGAGCGCGAATCTTAATTCTGCCCTGCCAAAGGGTCGCAGAATTATTTTTTTGTTACGAAAACGGAACAAAACGTTGCGAATGGAAGCGATCGCGGATGCGTGGTTAGCAAGTGCGTTACACCAAGTGGCCCCAACACATACTTATATGTACCAGCAGCCAGCACAAATAGATTGTGCGGGATGGCGGACTCAGAGTATATTTCTCGCTATTCACACAGGGAACGCGAGATGCCATCCCATCAACGAAGTCTCGAGCTGGGTCATCTCCGGTGGATGTTCGACCAACGCTGATGCACACACAGGGATCTGTAGCGTTGGCACGATACGCTTGCGGCACCTTCTTGCCCTGTTGTGCTCCGCCCACGTTTTCTGTGAATCAGACTCCAACGGCCGTGTCGATGCGATTGAGGGCAGCTCTAAAAATCGTCATAAATGCCGCGATGCTCGAAGATTTGAGGTCGGTGCAATCCGTGATGCTGCATATTGAGCAGCACCGAGCCTGCATTCGGTAAGGAGCACAAGTATGCCCAGCGGTCTGGGTTCGGGCAAGAAAAGACTGATGTCAGCTCGCGTTCTGACACCTCTGATCGCTGTTGTGACTCTGGTTGCGATTTTTCTTGGATACTACTTTGTAGGAATCGAACAGCAGGAGAGCTTCGTCAACGACCAAGCGTTCCGAACCTTAGGAGCGGTCGGGCTCAAATTCGCGGACCTGGTGAATACGTATGCCGTTGTCTTTGACGGCGCAACGAGAAAGTATGCCGTAGGAGGCTCAAGCAGTCGAGGCACTAGTGAAGAGCGGAGTAAACAGGCTCCAAAAATCCTCGAGTTTTTAGCAGCGGAAGGTTCAAAACTCGTTGATGTCGAAAGTTGTACTTCGTCGGCCGGTACTGGTCCTTCCAGAACAGGTCAGGTGACTGCAGATGCCGTACCACGATCCAATGGATACAGCATCGAACTGGCTTCGGATGGTTGGTGCGCTCACATGTCGATTGGTGAGGCACTAGTACCGCTCATGACCGACGTGTCGGCCCGAACGTTTGACGATATTATCCTGGCGGACACATCGGGTACAGTGCTCTATCAAACTCGACGTTCTGGAATTCTTGCCGATAACATTCCGTTCCTGCGAGCGCCTGAGGAAAAGCCAGCTGTTGCAGCTTCGAGCACTACTTCTCAATCAAAAGCGCCCTCGTCCCAGATACAACCCGACAAAACGAAAGAAGCTCAGGGAGATGTCATAATCGCGAGCACATTCAGACTTGTGACATTAGGAGGTGCCAATTATCGCATCTACTTGGCACCGGTGCGATTACCTGTGCCCCGCCCATCCACTTCCGGGTACCGCTCCGGCTCACATCTCATGCTCTGCGGTCTCATGCTTGATAAGCACTTTACCGCAAGAAGCCGATCGGTCCCGCTAACGTTGCTGACGGCAATTGGTTTGGCTGTTCTTCTTGTAATTGTGGGATCGTGGCCTGTGCTCAAGTTTTCCACTATGCATCGGACGGAACCGATCACGCGCTGGGCGGGCCTGGTCTATTCCGTTTCGACAGCCGTTACCCTCATGTTGGTGACGTTGCTAGTCATTCATCTCTATTACGGCTTTTCGGACCCGAAAACTGATAACAACATGGAGGACCTTGCGAAAGCTATAGACCGAAATCTAGGTCACGAGATTCGGCAAGCATTATTGGTGATGCAATCGGTTGAAGCCAGCCGCCATCTGAAACTGGCGCCAGTCCTGAAGCATTTGCCACAAGATTTGTGTACGGACGCTGCAGACAAGCACGAACCACAGCAACTGACCGAGTTGCTAAGTAAATTGGGCATGGAGGTTTCCGATTATCCTTACTTCCGTCGCATTTACGTATTTGATGCGCAAGGCTTCGAGCACATTAGTTGGACGGTAGATGCGCAACCACCGCCGCCTCTGAGGGTGTGCGATCGCCCATACTTCAAGGGCGTCCAGCGCAATGACCTCTGGTATCTCACGGAACAGGGTCTTTCTGGCGTACGTTTTAGGGTGGATCCAATCTACTCAAAATCCACAGGAGAATATCTGGCCGCCATCGCTCGACCTTACACGATAAGAGAACCCAATGGGGAACAGACACAATTCGGGGACGGTGTAATGGCGATGAATACGCCCCTCATTTCTCTAATAGATCCGGTCCTCCCGCCCGATTATGGGTTTGCAGTGATCGATCCTGACGGGAAAGTACTTTTTCATTCGGATGCTACCAAGAATGGGCGAGAAAATCTCTTCGATGAACTAGTGGACAGTCGCGCCGCTCGCGCGGCCATTCTCTCCAGACGACCAGCCTGGTTGAGAGAGCGCTACCTTGGTGAAGATTACGGCTTCTACGTGACGTGGTTTAAGAGCATCCAAGGTTGCCCCTGGTCATTGATTGTGTTTTCTAATCGTACGGTGCTGGGAGATAAGGCTTTGCAGCGCACAGCGCTGACTGCTTTACTGTGCGCCATATATTTCATTTTTCTGGGAGTGACGCTTGTTTCAATACATTTTTTCTTGCCATTGTTCTTACCATGCCGACGCCTCGCATGGCCTGTCGAGCGCAATAAGGCCGCCTACACCCAACTTGCTTTAGTTCTTGGAGTGGTTGCCCTTTTGTCGTACATGCTTATCTTCGCAGCGAGCCCAAAATGCCTAGTGTGGTTGACGTTGCTCCTCCCGCTCTCCGCTCTTACATTTTCGACTCTCAAGATAAAAGAATTGACAACGGCGATCACCTGGTCAGCACTTCTCTGTGCTAGCGCCGCTGTGTTAGGCCTGATCGCCACACGATTCATCGAAAGAGGCAGTTGGAAGGAGTCACCCTATTTACCTCTGTCTTTGATCTTTATTGCTTATTTGACACTCGGAGATCAGAACTTAAAGAAGCATTCAGGAATCTGGAATTGGGTTCCTCTGCCGACGGCATATACATTTGCTAGTCTCGCTCTCCTTCTAACTGTAGCTGGTGTCCCATGTATCGCCGCCTTTAGGCTTTCATACGACTATTACGAACGTCTGGCAACTCGACGTCAGCAATTGCTTACTCTCGCAACCTTAAGTCGCAGAGAACGTCGAGTCGTCGATCGCTACCTTCCAGTAACAATATCTGGCGAAGGCAGGCCATTGTCTAATGATGTCGGGAAATGGCTTTTTTTGCGGCGGAGGCTGCAGGAACAAAACCTCGACCGGTACGACCAAGCATTCCGTAGCCAGTCGGCGGGACAAATTAACCTTAGTCATAATCCATCGCAATGGCCAGGATTTATGGCGTACGTAACCACTCATTGGATTCCCGATCGCGCAGACTCCCTCATGCCACTCATCGCATACGATTGCGCTGCAGGTTCCAAATGGATTTGGAATGAAGCCGCAGCAAACCGAATTCATGTTCAGCCCAGCCCTGTAACAGAAGAAGTCTCGCCCATCCAGGATTCATGCAGCTGTCAGCAGAGCCTTGACACGTGCTCACAACAAGACACAGGCCCTGGAATTGATGCGCCTGGCAAAGAAAAGAAAACAAAGAGCGATGCATATCAACTTCAGAGTTATTCGAGCTCAGACGATTTTGCCATGGCGAATGGATCGCCTGAAACATCCGCACTGAGCAAGCTCGCGAGGAAGGATCCCACTTTCTTAGTTCAAGATCTTACTTACGATATTGATGTTCTTCGACCTTGGGATTTTCTTCGCTTGACTGCCTTAGTTCTGATCGTGCTTCTCTTTAGCATGTTTTTCTCGGTTCGGTCGGCGCTCGCAAGTATGTTCCTCCTAAAGCGCCAAGCCAAGTTCAATCCGTGGGGCAACGAGTCGCCGAATGAGCGGCATCGCGATCAATGGCCGTCTATTACCCTCGAGGCTTCTGTCGCCGAACCCAAGAATCGGATACTGGTTGGGCTGCCAAGATGCGACCAGACAAAACCTTCGCTCAAAAATTCAGAAAATCTCTTGGTCATAGACATGACGACTGCTCCACACTCAGTTGATATTCCTCCCGACACGCGAATCGCGGTGCTCGACCACTTTGAGCACGCGATGGGACAGGAGTCAGCGATGCAGGGTAAATTAACAGTTCTCGAACGACTGCTGCATGCCCCCTTGACGGTGCTGGTCATCACGACAATCGATCCGACCTTTTACTTGAAAGATGCGGCACTGGAAGTAAATCCACCGCCAGAATCCGATGTTGCCGATCGCAACCAGGAGCGCTGGAGGAACGTGCTCGGGCAGTTTGAAACAGCCCGACTCGTGTCGGGTTCGGAGCAGGATCACCCGGAGGCCACCTATTCGCGGCTGTGGGCAAGTTGTACATTTTCAGAGAAGGTGGCCCTCTACGGGTTGGCGCGGGAAGGCTGGCCGAATCACAAGAATGATGCCGCGTTACACCATCTTTGGAATCGAGGTGTGATTGCCGCTGATCCCGTCCCCCACATTGTGGACCCCAAGTTCAAAGAATTCATTTCCGGAACGGTCACTGAACCTGAGCGGCGGGCTTGGATGAAGCATGATACGGGTGGAGTTTGGGAAGGTGTGCGAACTGCCCTTATCGTGGTTTTTCTCGCTTGCCTCGCCGCATTGCTGTTCTTCAGCCAGAAAGACATTCTCGGCCTCGTGACCGGAGCCATAGGGGCGCTGACCGGAGCAGCCAAAATCATTGCAGATGTGCGAGGGGTGCGGACAGGTGGACCGAAGGGCGGGGTACAAGCAGTATGAAAACGGAATTTGCTCGAGCGGCTCTGCAGCGAACACGGCAACTCGCTATTCCGGGCTGCGCCTGTATCGTCTTAGCCGGCCTCTTGTTTGTACTTATAACATCCGGCGATGAAATACCGCAGCTCACCATAGCTGTGAAACAAGGCGTCGAAAGTGTAGCCCTCAAGGAGCTGGCGCAAAGCTTCAGTCGTGAGACGCACATACGGGTACAGGTGCTTGAATTGCCTTACGACCAACTCTACTTGGAGGAGCAGCGTCAGCTGAAGCAGAGACCTCAGAGAGTTCGGGATTCTACGCCGCCGTTCGATGTCATTATGATCGACGACCCGTGGCTGTACGCGTTGGTATCCGACCCGAGCGGCACGGACGGTCGACGACTCACTCCTTTGAAAAAGTATTTGGAAGCCGATGGTAGCGATTTTTTTTCGAGTGTGTTGCGCGTGGCTTCTTTCTGCCCAAAGCATGATGATTGCCGCGACTACTATGCAGTTCCTATTGTGGCCAACTCACAGCTGTTTGCTTATCGCGCTGCCGACTTTCAGCACGAATCGGTGCCCACAACATGGCAGGCTGTAGCCAAAGCCGCAGCAAGAATTGAGAAGAAGGACCACATTGGCTATGTCACAAGGATCGGTCCCGGCAACTCCATTGTTACCGATTTCATGCCGATTCTCTGGGCTTATGATCCTGACAGCTTACCTTTTTTTGCCGAAAGCAAGCAGCCGCTCGTTCAGCCACGCGCTGCAATCGAAATGCTGGATCAGTTGGTAGCCACGCGGAAAAATCTTGGCAGCGCTAGCTTCGATGACTTTGATGTTTCTGCATACCTCGAGGAGGAAAGGGCTTCGATGGGCATCGTGTGGTCGGCCTGGGCGATGATGCTCGTGGATATAGATGAGAAAATGCGGCAAGCGCAACTCACTGCCTTAGTCCTCGACGCCCCCAAAGCTGAGAAGCTGGTATTCACAAGTATTCCTCAGGGATCAAATAGCGAATCTCAAGCGGAATTGGGCACGTGGCTGCTTGCGATCCCCATCAATTCGGAACAGCAGAGCTCGGCGTTGGAGTTCATCCAATATGTGGCTGATTTGGGCGAGTATTCCAATCCCAATCATCCGCACAGCCTCTTGGCTGCCAGACGAGGAACTCCACCGCCACGCCAAAGCGTCCTGAGCGAATTGGAACGAGACACGAAGTTCCGCGACCGACACCCATCATTAATTCCCGCGATCCGATGGTCTCTCGAATGGTCTCCGGAACCGAAAGGCGTGAATCACTCTCGTGCACGACCGCGCAGCGCATGCTGGAAAGAAATTGAGTCGCAGCTTGGAGGTTACCTTGAGAAGTCCATTGACCAAGAGATTGTGGCAAAGGACATACAATCCAAGGCAAACGCAAATCTGTCGCTATTATTCGATGATCAGACCTGCCGGGAATTTCTTCACTCGCAGAATGCTTACTTACCACGCACCGGTCTTGGGCTGGTCACCGGGCGGGCTGCTAACGATGTGCATTAACACGCGGAAGCATCTGCCCAATATGACGACGGAGACGAATACGTATTCACTGGGACTGGAGAACTGATTCCGAAATTCCAGCACAGCGGAGCAGTTTGGCGGGCATAATGCCACTCAAACATCGATTGACCAGTAGAGGTGTCTTATGGAATTAACGCTTCAACGAGAGCCCAGCACCGAGGAGAGTACTCCAGGCAAACTGTTTATAAATGGTGAATTCGAATGCTTCACCCTTGAGGATATGGTTCGTGAACTCCCCGGTGTACGAGTAGCAGCATGGAAGGTCGTTTCCCAAACCGCCATTCCTACGGGAACATATAATGTCACCATCGATATGTCTCAACGCTTCGGAAGAGAGATGCCTCACATCCTTGATGTTGAAGATTTCGATGGTGTTCGAATTCACAGCGGAAACACGTCGGCGGACACGGAAGGGTGTATTCTGATTGGCCAGGCGCGGAACGGCCCGGATGAAGTGATCAATTCGCGGCCCGCCTTCAATGCATTCTTTCCCAAGCTCCAAGCCGCAATCAGCAACGGCGAGCGCGTGACCATCACGATTGAAGCTGCCAGAGCGGCTGAGGTGACCGCCGTCGCGTAGATGGCGCTGAGGGTTGCTCTCGAACCGTTGCGCAGCACCGTCGTGGTCACCAGCCGCGGACATCTCTGCTTGTACAACAAGAAGATCAACCTCAGCACTTCGCTTGCAGGCCAAGCCGTCGAGTGCAGCCTTATCCTACGATCTTGAATCCATTTCACGGTGTGTTATACAATGTAGATACATGAATAATACACTGTATCATCCGTATGAGGAAGGCATGCCATTATGCGATCTCGGGTATTGAAGTGGGGGAACAGTCTGGCAGTCCGTGTTCCGAAACCAATTGCAGATCAGGCCAAACTGAAAGCGGGGGATTCGGTCGAGATCGACGTTGATACGGGAGGTGCAGTCCAACTTCACGCTGTTGGCAAAATTCCCACTCTCGCACAACTAGTAGCTCAAATCACACCACAGAACCGTTACGGCGAGATCTCCACCGGCACGGAACGCGGCAAGGAGGCGGTCGAGTGGTGACATCGTATGTTCCGGATGCAGGAGACATAGTTTTCTTGGACTTTGATCCGCAAGCGGGGCGCGAGCAGGCAACGCGGCGACCGGCGCTTGTGTTAACCGATGAGCGTTATAACCGCGCCAGCGGTCTTGCCGTGGTATGCCCGCTGACCAGCAAGCGCAAGCCTTATCCATTCGCACTACCCATTGTGATTGACCAAATCGAGGGCGCAGTCCTCGTCGATCAATTGAAGAGCCTAGATTGGGGAGCTCGCCACGCAGAATTCCATTCCAAAGCTGCGACTGTATTGGTAACGAAGGTACGACAATACATTGCTGTCCTGCTCTCGATTCGCTAGCGTCGAAGTTATGCGTTTCCAAAAATTAGTTCTCACGCTGTCCCGATTATTCTTCGCGTTACCTGTTGCCGTGTGAAGCCCTGGAGTCGAATTCATCGGCTTAGAGTTCCCGATAAAGCGATCCAAGCAATCCTGCCCCACTCGAATTGTGAATGTACGCTCGGCTACTACGTTCAAGCCGCAGAGTGATGTTGTCATTGCCGCGATGGAGAAGTTCGAAGTGGAAATGGCTGCTCAAAGCCTTCGGGACACCAATGGGACACAAAGTCTTCCCTCGGGCTCGGGTGCAATGCCAAACCTCTGTAAACTAGCCACTTTGGAAGGGATGGAGCCGACGATCGGACTTGAACCGATAACCTGCCGGACTTGAACCGATGACCTGCCGATTACGAATTCGTTGCGGCGAGTCGTTCCAAACTAACCCCATGTGTTCTCAATAACAGAACCGAATTTGAGCACATCCAGGAGCAT
>Ga0134127_10001504_pt1 | contig 17218 bp, 19 predicted proteins | sample KB31753_FD_96459 | JGI IMG/M metagenome (GOLD analysis project Ga0134127, IMG submission 96459) | Terrestrial soil microbial communities with excess Nitrogen fertilizer from Kellogg Biological Station, Michigan, USA - KB3-175-3 | ecosystem: Environmental > Terrestrial > Soil > Unclassified ... | reverse complement strand
TGCGGATGTTACAGGTTTCGGCGAAAAGGGGCCTGATGCCGAGCTGCCGGGTTTCGATATCACATCATACTGGGCACGCAGCGGTTTGCTGTCGATGACGCGGGATGCCGGCGCCCCGCCCACCTGGCCGGTGGCGGGCAGCGGTGACAATGCCACCGCGGTCGGCCTCTATTCCGCGATCGTCACCGCCCTCTATCGCCGGGAGCACACCGGCAAGGGGTCACACGTCACGACCTCGCTGCTCGCCGAGGGAGTCTGGTCCGCTAGCGTTTCAATCCAAGCCGCACTCAGCGGGGCGAAGTTCTACGGGCTGCACGATCGCAAGAACCCCGCGAATGCGGCGCTGAATGTGTATCGGGCTGCCGATGACGCCTGGTTCGTTCTCATCGTCACGCCGGACAAGTTGGCGGCTGTCACGAAAGCTATTGGGCGGTCCGACCTCCTGACCGATCCGCGATTCTCCGATCCCGCCAAGCTGATGGCAAACATGCCCCAGCTCACGGGCATTCTCGACGAAGTGTTCGGCGCGCAGCCGATGGCCCATTGGTCCGAGGTCTTCAGCAGCGTCCACGTCACGTTTGGCGCCGTCCGCGGGCCAGAGGAAGTGATCAACGACCCGCAATTGCGGTTGAATGACATCATCGTTCCGCTCGAGGGCGCGGGCGGCAAGCTGACTTCCACGATCAGCAGTCCGATCCAGGTACACGGTGTGACGAAAGTGCCGGCGAAACGCGCGCCGGAAATCGGCGAACATAACGAAGAGGTTCTCAAAGAACTGGGATTCGACACGAAGACAATTGAGGGCTTGCGCGCGGGCGGCGCCATCGGGAAACCAACCGAGCCCGCCGTGGCGGCGGCGAAGCCAAGCGAGCGTCCGGCGCCCGCATCGAAACCAAACCAACCTGCGGTGAAGGCATAGAAGGTGGGGTATGACTGACATTCTTACCGAACGTTCCGGCAGCATCTTGAAGGTCCAATTGAATCGGCCGGCAGTGAAAAACGCGATGACGTCGGCCATGTACATCGTTTTGGCCGATGCATTCAACGCGGCTGCCAAAGACGATCAAATTCGCGTCGTACTCTGGCACGGTGCGGGAGATTCGTTTTGCTCAGGGAATGACATAGGAGATTTCATAAAGCACCCTCCCGGGGCAGGTGAAAGTCCACAAGCTCTCTTAATCAAGGCGCTGATTGACTTCGACAAACCAATCGTCGCCGCGGTGCATGGAGCAGCAATCGGAGGAGGAACCACGATATTAATGCATTGCGACTTCGTGTTCGCAGGCGAGAGCGCAAAATTTCAACTTCCGTTCGTCAATCTCGGGCTGGTTCCGGAGTTCGGATCGAGCTGCACGCTTCCAGCGCGAATCGGGTACCTCCGCGCAGCCGAACTGATTCTGCTGGGACAGTTTTTCGACGCCAGGCGGGCCGCGGAGCTTGGATTGGTGACACAAGTTGTGCCCGATCAGAACTTGCTCGCGACCGCGACCGAGACGGCTCAGAAGTTGGCAGCGAAAGCGCCACACGCGCTAGAAGCTTGCAAGCGACTGATGAAGCAGCCGACGCGCGAGCAACTTCAGCAGGCGGTAAAGCTCGAGAACGAGGAATTCTCCGTGCACGTGCGCTCCGCGGAAGCCAAGGAGGCGTTCACGGCGTTCCTGGAGAAGCGCCCACCGAATTTCTCCAGAATGAAGTAACCAAGGGCGATTGCCTAGCCCGCACTCGCTCAAAGGACGAACATGAAACCACCAGCGCAGGCCGGAACGCGACGAGTTGCCACCACCCGAATGCCGACGAAATGGGGGATCTTTCAGGCCTTCGGGTTCGAGCGCGAAATCTCGAACGGCAGGCGGCTGACTGAAACCGCGCTTGCGCTCGTCCTCGGGGATGTAACCAAGGGCGTTCCGCTGGTGCGTATCCATTCGCAATGTTTCACAGGCGATATGCTTGGGTCGTTGCGCTGCGACTGCGGTGATCAGTTGGAGATGGCCATGCGGGCCATTGCGGCGGAAGGACGGGGACTGCTGATCTACGAATGTCAGGAAGGCCGCGGCATTGGCCTGATGGCGAAGTTGCAAGCTTACGCGCTCCAGGACGCCGGGTTGGACACAATTGAAGCGAATCACGCTCTGGGCTTCAAGGCGGATTGCCGGGATTTCAGCCTGCCAGTCGCGATTCTGCGTGAGCTGGGTGTCACACGAGTTCGGCTTCTCTCCAATAATCCTGCAAAGACTCGCGTGCTGCTTGATGCCGGGATCGAAGTTCTCGAACAAGTTTCCTGCGAAGTTGCGCCAACAGAACACTCCTTAGATTACTTGCGCACCAAGAAGGAAAAAATGGGCCACGCGCTGACGCTCAGCGGACAATCTAGAATCGAGGATGATGAGTTTGAGTTTGCGAGCATCGAAACCGCGATTCGCGAACTCAAGGGCGGACGCATGATCATCGTGGTGGACGATGAAGATCGCGAGAATGAAGGCGACCTGACGATGGCGGCGGAAATGATCACGCCGGAGGCGATCAACTTCATGGCCGTGCACGGACGCGGGCTGATCTGCCTGGCGATGACCGGTGAGCGCCTCGATGAGTTGGAGCTTGCTCAGATGGTGACGGACAACACCGCGTTAGGGGGCACCTCCTTTGCGATTTCCATTGACGCGACAGGCCCCGACGTGACGACCGGCATTTCCGCTCAGGATCGGGCGCAGACAATTTCGGCTGTAACCAATCCAAACAGCCGCCCGGACGACTTTGCTCGGCCGGGACACGTTTTCCCGCTTCGCGCGCGTGCCGGTGGCGTTTTGGAGCGGCGTGGCCAAACAGAAGCCGCAGTTGATCTCGCCAGTCTGGCGGGACTCCATCCCGCCGGAGTGATCTGCGAGATCGTCAACGACGATGGCACCATGGCACGCGTGCCGGACCTCATCCGTTTCTGCAAGAAGCATAACCTTGTGATGATCACCGTCGCGGAACTGGCTCGTTACCGAATGGATTTGGACGACGGCGCGGCGCTTGAAGCGCTCGAAGGATTCATTCCGGTGTGCCCACGATTTTCCGCACAAGTTGTGCGGCGGTTCGAGCCAGGTGACCTATGCCTGGCCATCGAGAATTGAAACAGGAATCAACAATGAAAGGAAAATTATGACTGGAAATCTAACTAAGCCCAAAACACTTGAATCGGGACGCGCAACGGGCGGCAGGACCGCAGTGGGCCGCCTCGTCATTCTGGACTTAAGCGGCGGTCGCGTCTTCACAGTGAATCCCGATGGCTCGGACAAAAGAGTCATCGTAACCGATTGCCACTGGCCTGACGGGGTGGTGGTGGATGTCGAGGCCGGACACATCTACTGGACCAACATGGGCGTTCCGAGCCGAAACGATGGTTCCATCGAACGCGCGGACCTTGATGGTCGAAATCGTACTACGATTGTCCCCGAAGGCCAGACCTTCACGCCCAAGCAACTCCATCTCGATAAGAAGAACCGGAAGCTGTATTGGTCGGACCGCGAGGGGATGCGGGTCATGCGCTCGAATCTCGACGGGTCAAAGCTCGAAACTCTCGTGGATTCGAGCCAGGGCGATGCGCGTCCCGGCCGCGACGCGAGGAAATGGTGCGTCGGGATCGCGGTTGATGCGGATCGCGGACAAATTTACTGGACTCAAAAAGGTCCGGACGACGCGGAGCAAGGCCGGATCTTTCGCGCGGGCATCGAAATCCCGAAAGGTGAAAACGCAGCCAACCGGAGCGACATCACAGTGTTGTTCGACGGCCTGCCCGAGCCGATTGATCTGGAACTCGACCTCGGGAATCGCCTGATGTACTGGACCGACCGCGGTGATCCGCCGCGCGGCAACACGGTGAATCGCGCGTCAATGGACGCGGACTTCAAGAAGCGCCCGACGCCCGAGATCTTGCTCACTCACTTGATGGAAGGAATTGGGATCGCTCTCGATCTCAAGGGCAATCGGATGTTCCTCACCGACCTGGCCGGCACTGTTTACACGGCGAGGCTCGATGGGTCCGAGAAGAAGCCAGTGCTCGTCGTTCAGGGGAACATCACTGGCATCGCGTACGCCGAAATCCCTTAAGTCACCAAACCATTAAACACCACAGGAGAAATAATTATGTCCTACAACAAACCCATTCGTCAAATCGCCATCGTCGGCACTGGAGTCATCGGCGCCAGTTGGGCCGCCCAATATCTCGCGCGCGGATTCGACGTTATCGCAACCGATCCCGCGCCGAACGCCGAAGCCAACTTGCGCAAGTATGTGGATGAAGCATGGGAACTGCTGACTTCCATTGGCCTTTCAGCTGGGGCAAGCCGTGACAGGCTCAGCTTCACTACCAACCTGAAGGATGCGCTGGCAAAAGCCGATTTGGTCCAGGAAAACGGGCCCGAACGTCCGGATTTTAAAATCAAGCTTTACGCCGACATGGACGACGCCACCCCGGTGGATTCGATTATTGCGTCCAGCTCATCGGGCATTACCCCAAGCGTCATGCAGTCGAAATGCCAGCATCCCGAGCGGGTTGTGGTGGGGCATCCGTTTAATCCTCCGCACATTATTCCGCTGGTGGAAGTCGTCGGGGGAGCCAGGACATCGCCCGAAGCAATCAAACAGGCGATGGCTTTTTATACTTCGATAGGCAAGAAAGCTATCCATGTGCGAAAAGAGCTTCCCGGGCACGTGGCTAACCGGCTGCAAGCGGCGCTCTACCGCGAGATGCTCTACCTCATCGAGCAAGGCGTGTTGAGTGTCGAGGAAACTGACGCGGCCGTTTGCTATGGACCGGGACTTCGCTGGGGCGTGATGGGCCAAAGCTTGCAATGGCATGTGGGGGGTGGCGCCGGTGGCATCAACCACTTCATGGAACACCTCATGGACCCGCTGACTGGCATGATGAAAGCCCTTGGGAATCCCCAAATAACTCCGCAACTCAAGCAGACCATCATTGATGGAGTCACCAGGGAAGCGGCGAATCGTTCTGTGGACGAACTCGCGCAGGAAGAAAACAAATTGATCGCAGGATATCTGGCTCTCCGTGCAAAGGCCATCAACGGCGACTCGCGAGCGACGCTCAGGCAATAGAATCAAGCGCGAAGGGAGAGTCGTATGAGCCGAATGGATCTTCAACCAACCCTCGAATGCGTTGACGCGAAGAATCATCCAGTCGACTCGGTCGCCGACGGGTTGAGTGCAACACTCAAGGCGCGGCTCGATAATCCAGCGCTACCCTCGGACTTTGCTCTCCCCGTTGGCTCAAGTGGAGCGAAATGGAAATGGGAGTTCCTCACCCGACCGCCGCAGCCATTCGCGAAAGCCTGGCGGCCCGGATGGTCCAGGCTCAACAAACTGAATGTATGAGCTCGTTTCTTCCGACCCGGCTTCGCGCTGGCAGTCGTCTATTTCGTTTTCATCTCGCGACGCTACGCGGGGAAAGCCAGCGCCAAGCGAGACAACCAGGGCTATTACGAACTTGGAGGAGAAGGAGAAACTATGAGTGAATATCTACCTCGTATTGTTATCGTTGGCGGAGGCTTTGGTGGACTGGCAGCCGCCAAAGCTCTCCGTTGGACCCCAGCCGAGGTGATTCTCGTTGACCGCACCAATCATCATCTCTTTCAACCGCTGCTTTACCAGGTGGCGACCTCCGTTCTTGCTCCGGGCCAGATCGCCGCTCCGATTCGCGACATTCTAGGGAAGCAAAGGAATACCACGGTGATACTTGGCTACGTGACCGCCGTGAACAAAGAGCAACGCTACATCGTCGCCAACTCCGCGGACCGCACGGACGTGCGCATCCCGTACGACTACCTGATCCTCGCCACGGGTGCGCGACACAGTTACTTCGGGCATGATGAGTTCGAGAAGTTCGCGCCCGGCATGAAAACGTTGGGAGACGCTGTCGCGATTCGGAACCGCGTTCTCCAAACCTTCGAGCAGGCGGAGGCCGAAGAGGATCCGACTCGGCATCGCGATCTCCTGACGTTCGTCCTGGTAGGAGCCGGACCTACCGGGGTTGAGATGGCCGCGGCTCTCGCCGTGATGGTGCAGACCACCCTTCGCTGGCAGTTCAGGCGCATTGACCCGCTCTCGGCTCGAATTGTTTTGGTGGACATGGCGAACCGCGTGCTGGGCACATTTGCGGAAGACATTTCGGTTGCTGCCAAACAACGACTCGAACGGTTGGGCGTGGAAGTGCTTTTGGGCAAGGCCGTGGAAAAGATTGACGAGGACGGCATCACCGCGGGCGGCGAACGCATCGCCAGTAAGACGGTGATCTGGACTGCGGGAGTCGCTCCATCTCCAGCCGGAAAATGGCTGGCGGTGGAGACGGATCGCGCGGGCCGAGTCAAGGTGCAGCCCGATTGCAGCGTGCCGGGACATTCAGAGATTTTCGTTGTAGGGGACACCGCCTTGCTGCAACAGGACGGAAAACCGTTGCCAGGCGTCGCTCAGGTTGCGATGCAACAAGGACGCTACGTGGGGCAGTTGATTCATCGGCGGCTCTCGGGAAAATCTGCGCCGCGTCCATTCCGCTACTTCGACAAAGGAAACATGGCGGTCGTCGGCAAGGGCTTCGCCGTTTTGCAAAGCGGCAAAATTCATCTAAGCGGATTCTTCGCGTGGTTGGCCTGGGCCGGAATCCACATTCAGTTTCTCGCCACAACCAATCTGCGAGTTAGCGTATTCGTCCAGTGGATGTGGACCTTTCTCACGGGTCAGCGGGGCTCGCGCCTGATAGTGAACCAGCGCGGGCTTGGGGACAACTCACGACCCGAGAAAGCTGTCGCCGGAGACAGCAAAGCAATCACAGAGAACCTGGTTCATCGATGAGCACCTCCGTGGCCGTGACATTCGTGCTCATCGTCCTGGCGCGGATAACCGACGTCACGCTGGACACGCTCCGCACCGCTGCCATTATCCAGGGGCGCCGAGTCTTTGCCGCCATCCTCGGATTCTTCGAGGCAGTGATTTACGTCTGCGCAGTCGCGAAGGTCCTGCTGAACCTGGACCACCCGATCTACGCGCTTGCTTATGGGCTGGGCTATGGGCTGGGGACGTTTCTTGGCATCACGATCGAGCAGCGTCTCGCCTTCGGCCTCCAAGTGGTGTCGCTCTTTACCAGAAAGGGCGCTGAACTGGCCAAGGACCTGATCTCGGCCGGCTATCGTGCGGCGCAAGTGCAGGGTCATATCCGCGATGGCGAGGCGAGTATTTTGTACGTGGAAGTGCCGCGGAAGCAGACGCGAAAGCTCATCAGCGAGGCGGCCGCTATTGATGGAACGTGTTTCTGCGTTGTCAACGACGTGCGCGCGGCAGGTTTCGCCAATCGCAGCGTCAATCCGAAATTGAGTCGCCAGCGGAAGGAACTCAGTCCAAATCTCTCCCATTGATGGACCCGAATTCCCTGACGCAAAATCCGTTTGCAGCCCTGACCTTCGTCGCTGCGCCAGCACTGCTGACAAATGCCTCCAGCGTTTTGGCCCTCGGCACGATCAACCGAATGTTGCGCACGAGGGACGCAATGCACGAACTGTTCACTGAGTCCAAAGCCGGTGGCCAAACGGCTGAAGAGCGGAATCACCTCAGGGAAGTCACCGACCGGGTTGAAACACAGGCCGCATTGCTGCTGACGGCGTTGCGTTCGATCTATTTCGCCCTCGCTGCATTCGCGTCCGCAACGCTGGTGACGCTGCTGGGAGCCGGGGTCGCTTCACTGGCCAACGGGTTTTGGGTTCATCCGCTGGCGCTGCTAGGCCTGTTGCTTGGCTTTTTCGGCGCCGGTGGCTTGGTCACTGGCTGTATAAGCCTCTTCCGAGCAACGCGGCTTTCCCTGGCGGGCATCCGCGATGAAGCCGCTTTGATTCGTGCGCGTTCGAGCGCCGCCTAATCACGAAGAGAAACGTCCTATGGGTGCAGAATAGATACAAATTCACCGTAACCGGATGCCAATGGCCGTTCTGAGTTTCCAGCTTGAGCGGTGATTAGGCCAGTTCAGGCAGCGCGGCCCTGGGCGAATGCTCCCGCCAATTGTCCGATCAGTCCGGCAAAAGGCATGTCGAGGGCGGCATACAGATCGCTGGCCTTTGGACTCGCGTTGTCCTTGAGCATTTCCACCGCGACGGTAGCGTAGTCGGCGACGATCACGCCCGCTTGCACCATGCGCAGCAAGCCGGTTATGCGCTTGGTTTCGCTGAACGTGCCGGACGCGTCGATCACGGCGTATGCATCGCAGCCAATCGCAGTCGCATGGATCGCGGGGAAAGCCAGACAGACTTCGGTTGAAACCCCGGCGATGATGAGCTTCTTGCGTCCAGTTGCCTCGACTGCTTTAGCAAACCGGGGCTCGTCGAACGCATTGACCGTTGTTCGGTTAATGATTGAAATTCCGGGCAAGGCATCCCTCAGCTCAGGGACGATGGGCCCCCACATCTCGGGTGACGTAGCAGTTACAATGGTCGGCACTCCCAAAACCTTGACCGCTTTGGCCAGCGCGACGACGTTATGCTTCAACTCCGCTACCGGAATGTCTCTGACGCCCGTGAAGAGCCCAACTTGATGGTCGATGAGGAGCAGAGCGGCATTGTCCGGCGTGAGCCGTTCCTGGTATTTTTTCGGTTCCATAGTTTGTGTAGTTTGTTGCCCCGTTCCAACTGGAACGATCGTGCTCCCATACTATCTACGCGGCAGATCAGGCGGAAATACCTTGTTGCTTGGTTCACCATACTGATCGGGTATGATTGGGCGCAAATGGAACTCCGTCATCTGCGATACTTCGTGGCGGTCGCCGAAGAACAGAACGTGACGCGCGCGGCGGTGCGGCTTCACGTGTCGCAGCCGCCGTTAAGCCGGCAAATCCGAAACCTGGAGGATGAGCTTGGTATCGCGCTTTTCAACCGCGATGCAAAAACCGTACGGCTTACCGAAGCCGGTCGTGTTTTCCTCAATGAAGCACGGATAATTTTGCAGCGCGCGGAGGATGCCGTGCAAATGGCCAAGGCCGTAGCCGGAGGAAAGCGCGGCGAAATCCACGTCGGCTACGCACCATCATTGACGGTCGAACTCCTGCCGCGCGCGCTGAAATATTTCCGGGAGTCCAACCCTGGTGTGCGCGTGCAGCTTCATGATTTGTCCACGCAGGAAATGTTGCGCGGACTGAGTGACGGAAAACTCCACGTGGCCCTGCTGGTGCAAGTGTCTCCAAAAGCTCTGGCGGGATTGGTTTTCGAGGAATTGCAGCGTCAGCCAGTTTGTGTGGCCATGCATCCGGCGCATCCCCTGGCGCGAGAACGTCGAGTCGGGCTAGAACAAATCGCCAAAGAGCGTCTCATTGCTTTCACGCATGCGGACTATCCAGAGCATCACGCATGGATTGCAGACTTGCTTGCGCCACTGAGCCGCTTGCCGCAAATCGTTGAAGAACACGACAGCATTACCAGCCTCATCGCCGCGGTCGAATCGGGCAGAGGTGTTGCTGTGATTGCACAACCGATCAATGGTCTGGCAAGTCCGCGCTTGAAAATTCGCCCGCTTCAACCCGCGCCACCGCCACTCGCGGTCGGGATCGCGTATTGCAAGCAATTCCGCTCTACCGCAACGGACAACTTTATTGATGCAGCCAAGCTAGCGAACGTGGGCTGAAGGAGAGCTTCTCGCAACCCCGCCCCTTTTTCACGACTCATCTGGCGACGTCTTTTCACCGCCGGCCTGAGGTTCCGGCCAGAGGTTATAGAACACGACAGAGGTGACCAGAATGCCGAGAAGGATTCCGACGACTCGGTTTCGGATCGTCGCGAAATGGGTATCTGGCGCGAAGCCCTGGAAGATGCACATGAAAAAAGCGAGGGCGATTTGGAGGCCCGCGTAAGAAATCCGTTTGCTGCCTGCCGCGACCCATCCAGCCAACGCAGCGCCGGCTGCGGTCAGGAAGGCCAGCGAAACGATGCTCTCCATGTGTGGCACGAGATACATGATGGCGAGGAAGCCGAGCAAACCGCCTATCGCACATCCGATGAACCGCAGGCGGGCTTTGCCTATGGTAGCTCGGTTGCTTTCGAGCGCGATGAAACAACAGGTGATGAACGCCGTGCGAATCCCCGGCCAGTCGAGCGCCATGTACAAAATGTAACAACTCATCGCAGCGAGTGCGACTTTCAGCCCGAATCGAACGTAATTGGGATTGGTGAAAGCGTCCGGGACAAACAAACTTTTCCTTGGCTTCGCGGATGCCGTCAGTTTCGGATCGGTGGGCGACAGCGTCTGATTGATGATGACCGCGATCGCGGTGGGAAAAACGATGATCACCCATAGCCAGAGCAAGCCGCGGACAAGTTCATCGGTGTTGCGCACGGATTCCGCCATGCTCTGCGTCAGCGCCAATACGAAACCTGCGGCAAACGCCACGGGGCCAATCGCGAATACTCGCGAGAAAAACATTCCGGCAAAAACCGACCCGGCCATGACTGGAATGCGAAGCTCGGGATAATCGAAGGTGTAGCGATAGAAAAAGAGGCTCATCGCAATGCCAATCGTCGCCCCCAGAAACACACCGACGCCCGTGAGCGTCGTGATTACGCGGTTTTCCTTGGTGACGAAGAAGACCATGTAGGCGGACTGCCAAGTCAACGGCGTTTGCAGAGCCATCGAGAGGATGGTCATAACCACAACGCCGAGCACCAGTCGCAGAGTCATGGTCGCGCGACCCGGGAACGGGGACAGCTCGCGCCAAAGCCAGGAGGACGAGGCTGGCCGGTGAAACGAGGCGAGGAATTCTGTTCCGATTCTCACTTGATGATGGCTACTGCAGAAGCGCCCATGCGGAACAATCCCGGGTCGGGGTTTTCGACTTCAATGCGCACGGGGAATCGTTGCGCGATGTGAACCCAGTTCAACTCGCGCTTCACGTAAGGCAGACCGTGCGGAATATCGACCTCGTCGGTTGGCTGGACCGCCCAGCCGATTCCCTGTACTTGACCGACAAAGCGACGCGTAGGCATGGCGGAGAGATAGACCTCCACCGCAGTGCCCGGTGTCATGTGGCGAATCTCACCCTCGCGAAAATTTGCGATGACGTACCATTTGCGCGTATCGAGCAGAGAGAACACGGGAATGCCGGCACTGGCGTAGGCGCCCAGGGAAATGTTCAGACTGATGACGCGACCCGGAAACGGCGCGGTGACTTTGCAATAGGAAAGTTCAAGCGCAGCGAGGTCCACCGCAGCGACAGCGCCAGGGCGTTGCGCGATCAGCGTCGCCAAGGTACTGAGGGCTGCCCGGGCCTGGTTCAATCTCTGTTCCTCGGCAGCCAGCGCGGCGGCGGCGACGTGCTTTGCCGTGGTCGCCCGGTCCACGTCGTCAGCTTTCGCGAAGCCGTTGGTCAAGAGCGGCTGCAATCGCTGGAGCGTGTCACCGGCTTGCTTCAATTCTGCTTTCGCGCGTTCCACGCCGGCTTCGGCGGCCTTGATCTGGAATTTCAGTTGCGCGTCCTGCGCTCGCGCGACTTCGATCTGCTGGTCGAGGGTAGCGAGGGCCGCCTTTGCTTTTTCCAAAGTCAGTTGGTAGTCGGCGGGATCAATCTCGAACAGCACATCCCCGGCAGCCACCGCCTGATTATCCTGCACATTGAGCTTGATGATTTGCCCTCGCACGCGCGGCGCAATGCCGACGACATTTGCCCGCGCGATTGCATCGTCGGTGCGCGGATGTTGCTCCATGATGTGCCAAACCCAGAGCGTCGACGCGATCGCTCCAAGGATCACGACGAGGCTGATGATGATGCCAATCGGCTTGCGCCATTCGTTTGGTTGCGCAGGTGTTGCTGCTGGCGTCGGCTCTGAATCCGGCGGCGCGGTCGCAGTCGAGGTGTGCATAAGGTTTTCAGTTTTGGAAGCAGACAAGCCATACGGCCATCGTCCAGAGGATCGCCATGCAAAGGTAAACGAGACCGGCGGGACGCAAATGAGCGTTGAGCTTCAGGCCAATCAGAAGTTGGCGAGCGATGACGGTGAGAACGAGACCAAGGATGATGCACACCATCCATGCCGGAAAATAGGATCCGAGAACATCAAGCATTGGCGAATGAGCTGTCATCTTAGGCGGTGGGATGAGGATGCGGGGCCTGGCTTGGCGAGGTCGCCGACGCTCAGCGCCAAAGCTGCCGCGCTGGTGTAAATCGCCGAGCGCGTGTCAACCATCACACTCCGCGAAGCGGTCACATTGCGCTGGGCATTCGCAACGTCCACGTAGGTTCCCAGGCCGTGCTGGTAGGCATCGAGGGACGCGGCGAAGGCGCTTTCCGCGGCGGCAACCAATTTTGTCGCGGAATCCTGTTTGCGAAGTGCCGTCTCGAAATCCGTCCGGGCCTTCCACACTTCGCGAATGACAGAATCGCGTGAATGGGCCAATTCATCTTCAGCGGATCGACGCTCGGATTCGGCGATGTTAAGCTTTTTGCGTCGGGCAAAACCGTCGAAGATCGGCAACTCGATCGCGACACCTGCGCCATAGACAGGATCGTTACCGCCGAAGTATCGAGAATCTTTGACGCTGACGTCCAGTTCCGCCCACCCAGCGTTCGCACCAAGAGAAACCTTCGGATAATACGCGGCGCGCGCCTTCCGCACACCGGCTTGCTTGGCTCGAAGATTGGCAAGTTTCGCAACGAGGTCCGGGCGCTGCGAGAGCGCGCGATCCAGCAAGTCATCCAGTGAGTCCGCGGATTTCTCCGAAAATGATTTTCCCGAAACGTCTGCGACTTGCAGTTTGGTGGTGGGCAAGATTCCCAGACTTTCCACGAACGCAACTTGCGCGTCACTCAGCGCCCCACGCGCCGCTTCAAGTTCGAATGCCGCCTGCGCAGACTGGTGTTCCCCTTGAAGCACGTCCGGCTTGGTCGCCATTCCATTGTCGAGGCGCGCTCGTGCTGCTTGCGCAACGGTGTCCGCTGCTCGCAGGGAACTTTCAGCGACTGCGACTTTTTGTCGCGCTGTGTTCAACTCGTAAAAGCGCCGCGTGACTGCGAAAACTATCTGCTGGTGGACAGCATTGAAGCCCACATTGGCCATCGTCAGCCCTTCCTTCGCCATCGTGGTCACGGCTTTGCGCTCTCCGAAGTCGAAGAGCAACCACTTTACACCCAGAGCGGCGCGTTCGCCGACGGCATCAGTCGAGAGCGTGCCGCCGCCTGTCACCGACACATCCGATGGACCAGGGCCTTGCTTCAGCGTTGGGAAAGGAACGAAGGCGTGTTCATACCCCGCGCCTGCGGAAGCGACGAGATATGGGAAATAGGCGCTCTGGCTGAGACCGACAGCGGCTGCCGCCTGCCGTGCGCGTTCCCACGCGATTCTCGTCTCAGGATTTGTCCGCTCCGCAATATCAATCAACTCCGGCAGGTCATAGACCCTTTCGGGGTCAATCGCAATGGGTGTGCCGGAGGGGCTTTCGCCACCTTCTCGATGCGCCAACTTTTTCTCGTATTCGTGCAATTGAGGCGGATACCACGGCTTGTCTGGGGATGGCGGCGCGAGGTCCCCGCCAAATGCGGGGAAAGTAGCTACAACGCTCGCAACGGCCGCCAGCATTCGCGGCATCGCTTTTTTCATGGCTCGACACCCTAGCCCTAGAGTGCGGTCGCTTGTATTCCACGACTGGGTGAACCGCGGATAACTCGAAAGAGCTAGCCATCGTTCACCCAGTCGAGGAATTCACGGGGCTGCCAAGGCGAGCTAGGTTTTCAACATAACGACGAAGTCGAAAAGAACATCAAGCATGGAACAAAAGTTATGAGCAAACACACTGGAACTACGGACTCTGTCTATAAAATCGTGGAAGTAATCGGCACGAGCACGAAGTCGTGGGAGGACGCCGCAAAGAATGCGGTGGAAACCGCGTCTGGCACGCTGCGTGACCTGCGAATTGCCGAGGTTGTAAAGCAGGACTTGAAGGTTGAGCACGGCAAAGTGAAGGCGTATCGCACGCGCGTACTGTTGTCCTTCAAGTACGGGAGCTGAGAGGTTCTGTCACGTCCTGGTGCGGAGCAAAATTCGAGAAAGCACTCTCGAACGCGCCGCAAGAAGGCATCCGTATAGAGCTGCGCGCAGTGTTCCCAAACAACAATTGCTATGGAAGGGCTAATGATGATTCTCTTCGCCGCCGCGCTGTATTTTGGCTGGCTATGGAACAATCGGGGTGCAAGCGAGTACCAACAGCTGCTGGCCTCGATTCGTTCCCGGGAAAGAGTGAAACGTCGAAAAGCCCTGAAGGGTCGCGTCACAAACGAATTGGAGCGCAAATCGACAATCTCCCCGCGTTTCAATCCGAACCGCTCGGCGGAACAAGAGTTGAGGGCAGCCCATTGAGCATTGCACACAAGATTGTTCGCGTGCCTGCCCTCGCTCAGATGAAGGCGCGCGGCGAGCAAATCGTCATGTTGACCGCTTACGACGCGACGATGACGCGGCTGTTCGATCGAGCCGGTATCGATCTGCTGCTCGTGGGCGATTCGCTCGGCAATGTGATTCTGGGATTGGACACCACGATCCCGGTGACTCTGGATGAAGTCATTCATCACACGCGCGCGGTGGCGCGAGCCGCGAGCCGCGCCTTGGTCGTGGCCGACATGCCGTTTCTGACTTATCAGATTTCGGCAGAGCAAGCGATGCGCAACGCGGCAAGACTCTTCCAGGAAGGCGGCGCTGCCGCGGTGAAGTTGGAAGGCGGACGCGCCGTGGCGGACACAGTTGGAAGGCTCACGTCGGCGGGTCTCCCGGTCATGGGACACGTCGGGCTGACTCCTCAGCACGTGCATCGCCTTGGGGGAATGCGCCAGCAGGCGCGCGATGACGACGCTGCCGAGGAATTGATCTCCGATGCGCTCGCACTTGAAGACGCCGGAGCATTCGCGGTTGTTCTCGAAGCAATTCCAGATCCGGTTGCCAAGGAAGTGACTTCGCGGCTGAAGATCCCCACCATCGGCATCGGAGCTGGACCGCATTGCGATGGCCAGGTGCTTGTCAGCTACGACGTTCTTGGACTCTTCGACGGGTTCGTGCCGCCGTTCGTGAAACAGTACGCGCAACTCGGGGAATTGATCCTGAACGCCGTGAAGAATTACGCGGACGACGTGCGCCAGCGCGCATTCCCCCAACCTGCGGTGGCAGGACGCGATCGCGTTCCCGTTCTTCTCGCGGAATGACTCCTGCCGATACATCCACAAACGTGGCCAGCTACGTGACGATTTGGGCTGCGATCCTCCGGAATCTTGCCCATGGTTTTCGCCCCATCCACGCGCCGACGGTGCAAGCGGATGCACTTGAGCGCCGCTTGGGTCTAATCAGTCCGGTTTTCATCCCGGTCATATTTTTCTTGGTATGACTGGCAATCCTCATTCGACGGTGGCTATTATGAAGACTCCAAATCTTCTGCTGAATATCCTTTGTGGCATCATCTTGATCGCCGCTTCAACAACACACGCCCAATTGGATCCGGAGCCCCGAAAGCTCTTGCACCTAGGTGTCAACCAATCGCTGCATAACGACGGTCCTCAAGGTCACTATCTCTTTTATTACTGGAACATGCCGAATGTTCCCTCGACGAATCAAGTGCTCCGCCTGATCATGGCACCCACTTACCTGGACGGCGAACTCGGTTTCAAAGGTCTCCTCGGCGAAAATACCGATCTGGGCCTAAGCGTCTTTGGCGGTGGGTACGCATACGACTATGATGAAGTCCGCCGAGGAAATTACTATCGCGACGAATCATTTGAAGGACATGGCGGTGGGGCCAGTGTCAGCGTCTATCATTTATTCAATCCTGGAGGCACGGTTCCTCTAAATGGACTGGTCCGCGGCACTGTGAATTATCGCACGTTCAAAGATGGCAAGGACACTGCCGATAATTTTGTTCTCCCGGACGATCAACCATTCACGATTCTCCGGACGGGTTTCCGGTACGGCGGTCAAGAGCCATTGCTCTTTCCGCGCCTGGCCATGGAACTTTCGGCCTGGTACGAGCTGGAGCATCGGACCGATAATGGCCGATACGGTTTCGCCCGAGACCGCCAACTCGAGGCCACCTCTCACCGGTTTTTCGGCCGCGCTCAATTGACCTACACGCTGCCGCGCTGGGAGCACAACATGATGGTCGGACTGATGGGCGGGACTGTTTTGAACGCGGATCGTTTCAGCGCATTCCGTATCGGCGGCGCTTTGCCATTTACGTCTGAATTTCCGTTGTATCTGCCGGGTTACTTTTATCAGGAACTCTCGGCCGAAGATTTCGGCCTCGCTTATGGCATGTACTCAATTCCCTTCGGCCCCTCCAAACAATGGAACGTTATGGCAATTGCTGGGACTGCGCTCGTGAACTACGTACATGGCCTGGAGCAACCCGGCGACTGGAATTCGGGCGTGGGCGGCGGTATTGGCTACACGGCGAAGAATCGGCGCTGGCGCATGATGGTGACATCCGGATACGGCATCGACGCCATCCGCAGCGACGGGCGGGGCGGATACAACGCCGGGATGATGTTCCAATACAACTTTGGCAAAACGGCCTTTGCTTCGGATCGCGCTTTCGAAGAATTGCGCGGGGCGCGCGTCCCTCTCCGGTAAGGAAGCGTGCGACGCGGCTTCGGTCATCTCTCACTTCCGGCTCAACTTCGACTCTTTGAAGCGACGTTCGCAACGTAACTCGGAAGAGCTAGTTGCTGTTAGCCTAGTCGAGGAATTTACGCAGCCGTAGGTCAGGTTAGCCTATCCGACATGAAAAGTTACTTGAGACATACTAACGATGATTTGACTCGTTTCGACCGCATCCTGTTACACCTGCGCTGCCTCTGCCATGACCACAAATATCGGTGGCACATTGGCGGTGTTTGGTGCGAACTCCGACCATCGCGGCGAAAGCAACCAATCTCGCCGGCCACCGCGTAATCCCACGCCCTGAATGACTCGCACCTCCATGTCATCCGCAGTGGCCACAATTTGTAGCGCAAACCAAACAAACCAAAAGAAAGCAAAACTATATGTCAAACTACCATAAGCTCTATACTCCCCAGGACAGCGCTGTCGTCTTCATTGACCACCAGCCGCAGATGACGTTTGGCGTCGCCAACACGGACCGCGCGACGCTCATCAACAACGTCACACTCCTCGCCAAAGTCGCAAAGGAGTTCAACGTGCCCGCAGTCCTCACGGCCGTCGAAACC
>Ga0134127_10001500_pt1 | contig 17264 bp, 15 predicted proteins | sample KB31753_FD_96459 | JGI IMG/M metagenome (GOLD analysis project Ga0134127, IMG submission 96459) | Terrestrial soil microbial communities with excess Nitrogen fertilizer from Kellogg Biological Station, Michigan, USA - KB3-175-3 | ecosystem: Environmental > Terrestrial > Soil > Unclassified ... | reverse complement strand
CGAGCAGGTTCGCGCCGTCGGGATCGAGCATCGCGGGCTTCATGTCGAAATAGAAATCGCTCTCGCGGCCTGAGGCGAGGGTGATCTTGCCACGGCGGAACGCACGCTCCTTCAGAAGCGCGAGCAGCTTGTCGCGCGCGTTGCTAGTTCTCTTCTTCTCGCTCATGCCTTCCCCAACTTACCTTCGTGTCATGTCCGAGCACGCGGGCATCCAGTAACCACCGTCTATGAATACAGGAGTTACTGGATTGCCCGGTCAAGCCGGGCAATGACAAGAAAAATCGGCGTCAAATGCGGGAGGCGAGCTTGAGCACAAGGCGGTCGGCAAACGGGCCTTCGAGCTCCGGTGCTTTGCGCGTGCGCCTGATCGCGTCCTGGATGAGCGGCAGCGCCTGCGCGAGCCGTGTCGCGCCCCAGCGCTTGCAGTGCGCGAGGAACTGGGGCTCGCGCTTGAAATGGGGGCGGGGCCTGAGAGACTTCACCGCGTCCTCGAAGCTGCCGCCGCCGCTTTGCGCCGAGGCGACGCGATGAAGCTGCGTGAAGTGCCGGCCGAGCGCAGCGAGCGCGGCGGCGTTGTCAGTACCGGCAGCAGCGAGGCGTTGCAGCTCGCGAAGCGCAACGGCGGGATCTCCGCCGCTCGCGGCGTAGACGAAATTCTCGAGCGCGGTTTCGGCGGCGTCGCCCACGATCGCATCGACATCGTCCTCGCTTATGCTCTCTCCGCCCGCCGCATAGAGCGCGAGCTTCGCGACCTCGGAGCGCGATAAGGCCTGGTCGGCGCCGAGCCGCGCCATGAGATAGGTTCGTGCCTCGGTGTCGATGCTAAGCCCTGCATCGGCGAGCTCATCGTCGATCATGCCGCCGAGCGCGCGCTCGTCGCTGTAGCAGGGGAGTGCGACGGCGGTCTTGTCCTTCTCGAAGACTTTGCGAAGACCAGAGTCCGGCCTGAGATTGCCGGCCTCGACGATGAGGAAGTTGTCCGAAGGTTGCGCGAGCGTGGCTTTGAGCGAGGCAGCGTCAAGCCGCGCTCCGGCTGTCACCCTGACAACGCTACGCTCGGCGAACATCGGCTGCGTGCGAAGCTCAACCTCGATGCGCGCAGGATCGTCGGCCAAGTCGCGGTCATCGAGGCGGACCACCTCGGTCCGACCAGGTGTCTCTCGGGCGAACATCTCGGCAAGCGCGCTCGCGCGCTCGGAAACGAGCCCGGCGTCAGGCCCGTAAACGAGGACGGCGCGGCAGGCCGGGTCTGGCGATTTCAGAAAGCGCGCAACGCCTGATGATTTGAGGGCGACCATCAATTTCGACTTGTCATGCCCGCGCAAGCGGGCATCCAGTAACCACTGACCTTAGTCATTTGCAGTCGTGGAGTTTACTAGATTGCCCGGTCAAGCCGGGCAATGACAAGGAAGAGACTAGGCTGCGGTGTTGAGGTACGCCGCGATCCTGGTTCGGATGCTGTCGGCGACGGTGCGGGCGGCGCGGTTCTCGGCATCGTAGCGGGCGCGCACGTTGGCGAAGATCTCCTGGAAGCGGTTATACGGCGCGCGCGAGATGGCCGTGCCCTGGAGCAGGATCTTTCCCATGGGATCCATCAGCTTGAACGTGGCGTCGACCTGGTAGACTTGGCCGGTGGCGTCGCCGGTGATCTGCACGAGCTGATCGGTCAGACTCTCCTTGATGACGATGTCGAGCTTATAGCGCGAGGGAGCCGCATAGCCGCCGCCGGTGGTGGCGAAGATCAGCTCGTTGCGGATCTTCTGGCCGACCCGGCCGGGAATGGGATCGACCTCGATGCCGGCCATTACGTCAGCGAGCTTCTGGCCTCCCACCGTGCTGCCGCCGTAAAGGGGCTGGAAGCCGCAGCCGCCAAGTGCGCAGGCTGCAACGCCCAGCGCGATGGCGATGGCTAGACTACGCCACGACATTGACGACCCTCCGTGGCACGACGACCACCTTTTTTATTTTACGTCCCCCGATGGCGCGCACGACATTGTCGAGCTTTAGCGCCGCTGCTTCAATATCTTCTTTCGCGGCGTCCCGCGCAATCGTCAATTCGTCCCGCCTTTTACCGTTGACCTGGACCGCTATGGTGACGGTGTCCTCGACCAAAAGGGCGGGATCGGCCTTAGGCCAGGGCTCCTCGGCAATCAGGCTCCTGTGGCCCAGGATCGCCCAGGATTCCTCGGCAAGATGGGGCATCATTGGAGCAACAATGCGGACAAGAATTTCCGCCCCTTCGCGCAGCGCCGCCTTGGAGGCGGTCGTTGCGGCTCCGTCGGCCGCGTCGCGCAGCGCCCCCTCCATCTGGTTCACCAAAGTATAAATGAAAGCAACGGCGCTATTGAACCTGAGCTGTTCTAGGGCTTTAGTGACCTGATCTATGGCTTTATGGGAATCCCGCCTGATGGGGGCAGAGTCGCCCAGTTGATCGCCCCCGTCCAGGGGTTCGGGCGCAAGCTTGGCGATCTCGCGGATAAGCCGATAGACGCGCTGAACGAATCTGTGGGCGCCCTCGACGCCGGCCGAGGTCCACTCGATGTCGCGCTCCGGCGGCGTGTCCGACAGCATGAACCAGCGCGCGGTGTCGGCGCCATAGCTCGCGATGATCGTGTCGGGGTCGACCACGTTCTTCTTCGACTTCGACATCGACTCGACGGCGCCAATGGTAATGGGTTCTCCAGTCTTGGCGTGCAACGCCTTGCCGTCCCGCTTCGTCACCTCCTCCGGGAGCACCCATTTTCCCGGTGAGTCCTTGTAGGTCTCGTGCGTGACCATGCCTTGGGTGAATAGGCCCCGGAACGGCTCGTCGAGATTCGTGTAGCCGGTCTTGTGCATGGCGCGGGTGAAGAAGCGCGCATAAAGCAGGTGCAGGATCGCGTGCTCCACGCCGCCGATATACTGATCGACCGGCATCCAGTAGCCGACCGCGTTGGTATCCACCGGCTCCAGCGCGTGTGGCGAGGTAAAGCGCGCGAAGTACCACGACGAGTCGACGAAGGTGTCCATGGTGTCGGTTTCGCGCGTAGCGGGGCCGCCGCAGGCGGGGCAGGTGACGTGCTTCCAGGTGAGGTGACGGTCGAGCGGATTGCCTGGCTTGTCGAAGGTCACGTCCTCGGGGAGCTTCACCGGCAGGTCTTCCTCTGGCACCGGCACGATGCCGCAGGTCGGACAGTGGATCATCGGGATCGGGCAGCCCCAATAGCGCTGGCGCGAGATGCCCCAGTCGCGCAGGCGATATTGGGTCTGCCGTTCGGCCATCGGTCGGCGCTTCACCTTCCGCTCGGTGAGGTGCTCGGCGATCGTCTCCTTGGCTTCCTCGACGCTGAGCCCGTTGAGGAAGTCCGAGTTGATCATCGTGCCGTCGCCGGTATAGGCCTCTTCGCCGATCCTGAAGTGCTTGGAATCCTCCCCGGGCGGCAGCACTACGGGGATGACCGGCAGGTCTTCGTTGCGCGCGAATTCGAGGTCGCGCTGATCGTGGGCCGGGCAGCCGAAGATCGCGCCGGTGCCGTACTCCATCACGATGAAATTCGCGATGTAGACGGGAAGCTCGGCATCCTCGATCACCGGATGGCGCACTCGGACCCCTGTGTCCAAGCCCTTCTTCTCTTGCGTCTCGAGCTCGGCTGCGGTCGTGCCTCTCTTCTGGCATTCGGCAATGAATGCGGCAGCAGCCGGGTCGTCCTCGGCGAGCGCCTTGGCGAGCGGGTGATCCGGGGCAATGGCGATGAAGCTCGCTCCGAACAGCGTGTCGGGTCGCGTGGTGAATACCTCGATCAGCTCATGGCCTTCAGGCGCCGTGGCCTTGATCGTTTCGAAGCGGATGAGCAGGCCTTCGGAGCGGCCGATCCAGTTCGCCTGCATCAGCTTGACCTTCTCCGGCCAGCGGTCGAGCCCGCGAAGCGCTTGCAATAGGTCCTCTGCGTAGTCCGTGATCTTGAACACCCACTCAGGCTGCTCGCGCTGCTCGATGAGTGCGCCGGAGCGCCAGCCGCGCCCGTCGATCACCTGCTCGTTGGCAAGCACGGTGCGATCGACGGGATCCCAATTCACTTTGCGTGTCTTGCGGTCGATCAGGCCGGCCTTCAGCATGTGCAGGAACAGCCGCTGCTGCTGGTGGTAATAATCGACGTCGCAGGTGGCGAGCTCCCGGCTCCAGTCGAGCGATAGCCCCATGCTCTTGAGCTGGCCGCGCATGGTGGCGATGTTGTCGTAGGTCCAGGCGCCGGGATGGATGCCGCGCTCGATCGCCGCGTTTTCCGCCGGCAGGCCAAACGCATCCCAGCCCATGGGATGCAGCACGTTGAGGCCCTTGGCGCGCATGTAGCGGGCGACCACGTCGCCCATGGTGTAATTGCGTACGTGACCCATGTGGATGCGCCCCGAGGGGTAGGGGAACATCTCAAGAACGTAATATTTCGGGCGCGGGTCATCCTCGGTGGCATGGAAGATACCGCGCTTCTCCCACTCCGCCTGCCAGTGCTTCTCGCGTTTCGGCGCGTCGTAACGTTCCGCCGCCATCGAAGGTCGCCTGCTTGAGGTGCTGCCTGATTGGCGCCGCGCAATCGAGCCTAAATGATTGGAACGGTCAAGTTACGCTCGGGCCAAAGCCTGATAGATAGCCGCTCATGGAGGACGAGCACCACGGTCCCGGTGAGGTGGCGGCGCGACTCCGCCTCGTCCGGCAGGAGATCGCTCTCGCCGCAGAGGCTGCTGATCGCGATCCCGCCGCCGTGCGGCTCGTCGCCGTGACCAAGACCGTTCCGGCTGACGCGATTGATGAGGCGATCAACGCAGGCCAGCGCATCTTCGGCGAAAATCGCGTGCAAGAGGCGCGCGGCAAATGGCCCGTTTTGAGAGAGCGCCACGCGGGTGTCGAGCTTCATCTCATCGGGCCTCTGCAAACCAACAAAGTGCGCGATGCGGTCGCCCTATTCGATGTCATCGAGACCCTCGACCGCCCCAAGCTCGCCCGCGCGCTTGCCGAGGAGATGACGCGCGCCGAGATGCGCCCGCGACTGTTCGTGCAGGTCAACACCGGCGAGGAGCCGCAAAAGGCAGGCGTGCTTCCCGCCGAGACCGACGCCTTTGTCGCGCTCTGCCGCGATACGTTCGGACTGGCCATCGAGGGCTTGATGTGCATCCCGCCGCTCGACGAGGAGCCAGCAATGCATTTCGCGCTGCTCGCCAAGATCGCCGAGCGGTTTGGGCTTAAGGAGCTCAGCATGGGGATGAGCGGGGACTTCACGCGTGCCATTCAGTTCGGCGCGACTTATGTGCGCATTGGCACCGCTATCTTCGGCGCCCGGCCTCCGGCCGATTAGCACGTCACTACGATTGAGGAGCCGGGGCGAAGCTGGGTGAGCACCGCGAGGAGGTCGCGGCGATGTAGCGCGACGCATCCCGCGGTCGGCGTCAGTCCGTCGCGTGCGAGATGAACGAAGATGGCGCTGCCTTTACCGCGCACGCGCGGCCTGTCGTTATAGCCGAGCACGAGCACGACATCGTAAAGATGGTCCGCGCGCATGAGCTGATCGGCAGTGCTTTGGGCTGAGAGCTTCACGAGACGATTGTAGTTGCGATTTCCGGGATCTTCGCACCAGCCGTCATTGGCGCGGATCGCGTGGGTGGGGAGCGGTATTTGCGGACGCAAGCCGCGGTCGGCGCGATAGAGCACTTGGCGAACGGGAAAACGTCCGAGCGGCGTGCCGCCGTCGCCCTCGCGCTTCAGTGCACGCACTCCTGAGCGTCCAAGCGCTGCCCGGCGCACGCCGTGGGCGAGCGCAACGCGAGCCTCAAGCGGCCGTCCCGGAGCGCGCCTGACGACAATCGGCCGCGAGCCTCTAACCCCAATTAAGGCCTTATATTTTCCACTCATTCCACGGCGTCGCGACATGCTTGTCCAAGCGCCTCCCCGCGCTTACAACTCAACGCTGCGGAATAATCTAGGGGCCGGCGATGAGCAATGCGCGCAGGATCCTCATCATCGACGATGACGACGAGCTTCGCGAGTCTTTGAGCGAGCAGCTCACGCTGCACGAGGAGTTCGAGACAGCGCTTGCGGCGACGGCGTCGGAGGGACTGAAGCAGGCCCGCAACGGCCATGTCGATCTCGTGCTTCTCGATGTGGGTCTTCCGGATCTCGACGGGCGCGAGGCGTGCAAGCTGCTGCGCCGTGGAGGCTTCAAGGGTCCGATCGTTATGCTGACCGCGCAGGTCTCGGATTCCGACACGATCCTTGGGCTAGAGTCTGGGGCTAACGACTATGTGACCAAGCCCTTCAAGCTCGGCGTGCTGCTCGCGCGCATCCGAGCCCAGCTCAGGCAACATGAGCAAAGCGAGGACGCGGTATTCACGATCGGGCCCTACACCTTCAAGCCGGCATCGAAGCTTCTCCTCGATGGCGACGGCCACAAGATCAGACTGACCGAGAAGGAGACCTCGATCCTGAAATATCTCTACCGCGCGGGCGAGCGGGTGGTGACCCGCGACGTCCTGCTACACGAGGTGTGGGGCTATAACGCGGGCGTCACGACGCACACACTCGAGACGCATATCTATCGCCTGCGGCAGAAGATCGAGAAAGATCCCTCGCAGGCCGAGCTCCTGATCACTGAGACCGGCGGTTACAAGTTGGTGCCCTGAGCGGTCCCCCGAACGGGAGGCGGGGTAGTTACTTCCCGATCACAAAATCCGCGACGACCGGGACGTGGTCTGAGGTGCGCGTCCAGTCGCGCGTCTCATCGAGCACTCGCATCGAGACGGCGGCGCCCTCGAGCGCCGGCGTTGTCCAGATATGGTCGAGGCGGCGGCCGCGGTTCGACGCGCGCCAATCGCGGTTGCGATAACTCCACCAGGTGAAGAGCTTCTGGTCTGCAGGCACGTGCCGGCGCATCACGTCGATCCAATTATGCGAGGCCTGCATGCGCTCGAAGCGCTCGACCTCTGCCGGCGTATGACTTACCACCTTCAACAGCTGCTTGTGCGACCAGACGTCGGTCGGCAGCGGCGCGACGTTGAGATCGCCAACCATGATCATGCGATTCTTGCGCTTTCCCCGCATGCAGCGAAACCAAGCGTCCATCGCCTCGAGAAAGTCGAGCTTGTGGCGGAACTTCTCGTTCAGCTCAGGGTCGGGCAGGTCCCCGCCGGCGGGCACATAGACATTATGCAGGATAAGTGGACTTCCGCCGCCGTTGGCCTCGGCGACCTTGACCGAGAGATGGCGCGCGTGCCCCCGCCCGCAAATGTCGCGGCGCTCGAGAAGCGTGAAGGGCAGGCGGGAGAGGATGGCTACTCCGTGATAGCCCTTCTGGCCGGCAACCGCGATGTGGGGAAAGCCGAGCGCGCGGAGCTCCAGCTCGGGGAACTTGCCCTCGATGCATTTAATCTCCTGCAGACAGAGCACGTCGGGTTTCTCGCGACGCGCGAAGCGGCTCACAAGATCGAGCCTCAATCTCACCGAATTGATATTCCAGGTGGCAAGCCGGAAGCGCATGGCCATGGCAATTTAGGCCTGGAGGGCCGGGCGCGTGAAACGCCTTGAAATGAAGCATCCACAAAGAAGAAGCCCCGGACGGGGGGACACCACGGGGCTTCTCCGGTTCCTTATGGGGGGAACCTGTGATGGGGAGGGAAGCCCATCACGTAAGGCGGCTTAGCACTCTGAGAACAAACGTCAACCCTTGAATTGCCGCAGGGTTAGGCAGGTAGCGCGGATCGAAATCTAAACAACGTGAGTTATTCCCCAGCGTCTGGGGGCCCCCGGCATGGCTCGCGTGTTGTTAGTCGAAGATGAGATCACAGTCCTCATCCTGGCCGAGTCCGTCGTTCAGGGATTGGGCCACTCCACATACTCGGCCGGTAGCGTCGTACAGGCTCTGGCTCTCCTAGACGATCCTGGCGAAATCGACCTTCTTTTCACCGATATCAGGCTGCCCGAAGGCGACTTGGGCGGCTTCGAGGTTGCCGAGCAGGCGCGCAGGAAAAACCCGAATCTGAAGGTTCTCTACACCACGGGGGACACCATTACCGACGGGATGAAGGTGATGTTCGTCGCGGGCGGAGAGATGCTCCCCAAGCCGTATACCGCGCCAGAGCTGGCAGCAGCGATTGCGCGCCTACTTCCGGACGAGTAGCGCCGGACTTCTAGAACACTAGGCATAAAAGAAAGGCGCCCAACCGCTGCGCGTGGTTGGGCGCCAGAAGCGCGTTTTTTTCGCGCGCGCGCCGGGAGGGAAGCCGGCGCGAGCGAACCACATCTTCGGCTAGACGGGGGGCACTACCGATGTAAATCGACGTGGTCCGCTTCTTCGCGAGAAATAAGTAGGTTTCAAACCGATTTCAACCGCGGGCCCATTAAAAATTTAAAAAGACGTAAACAGACGCCTGGGCCTCAGCCTAGGATCATGATTCTTCTCAGCTTTTCTGCCTTCGCGGCCGCAATAACAAAGCCGTGATTTTTAGCCGCAGCCGCACCCAAACTGGTCTTTGTCCTACCGGAATGGCTGAAATGAGTCCGTTGAATTGAAGAAATCGGCAGCCACCTTCCGCCCGGATATGATGTCGTTAATGGTCACTGTTGTGGTCAAACCTTGCGCGTCGGTGATTAGCCACTGCCTCAACCTCAATTCTGGTGTCGTGTCGAACACGAGCTTTATCGAACCGGCGGCGTCGCCGCCCTTGTCCTCGAGCGTGACCGCCAGTGTCCCCTGATCGCTCTCGACGCCGACGATACGCGCGTCGCGGGCGAGATCGACGGCATCGGCGAGTAGGAGGCGGAAGGGGGTGGAACCGATCGGGTACTTTTCGACCGTCTTCAGGTCGGAATCCTCGATGGCAAGGAAGTGCCCGTCGGCCACGATGCGGAGCGCGCTCGGCGGGGCATAGTCGAATCTGATCTTGCCCGGCCTCTGCACATAGAACCTGCCGGTGGTGTGCTTATCGTTGGAGTCGACCTGATCGAAGCTTCCTTGCAGGTTGGTGATGTCATTGAAATAGGCGTTGATGCGCTGGACGGCCTTGTTTTGCGTTTCGCCGATGAGCGGCGTCGGCGCCTGCGCAGCTTCCACCGCGGCTTCCCAGCCTGCGCCCTCGTCGGTGGTCGAAGGCGGTATCTCGGCGGCAGGCGGCGCCGCGCCGGTCGGTTCCTCGGCGGTCGACGGCAAGACGGCGTCTTGCGGTTCGGTCAGGCCTTGGGGAGCGCTGGGCACCGGGGCTGCGCCGATTGGGTTCGAGGGTGGAGATCTCTTGGCGACGGTGGTGCCGGGCTCGCCTTGAGGCGAGGAGCCGTCTTCAGCCAGGGCTGCGATTGAAAGACCAAGAGCAAGAGGCAAGGCAAGCAACAGCCCGGCAGCTCTGCGGCAAATCATGCACTCCCCCGTATTCCCCGGCGGCTCAAGACCAAGTAAGCGATAGATGATTCAGTCAAATCTGGTCAATTTAAGATTGGCTTACCGGGCGCTGCCGGCTAGTCGCCAATACGCTGGAATAGTGCGGTTTTTTTGGAGCGGGCCGCGTCGAAAATCCCTATGGGATCCCTCCATCCCGGCTGGTGCGGGTACAACTCCGCGTTAGGACTGCGGGTAAACGTGAGTATTGACCCGCTGACTGCGACAATCGCCGAGCTGTCGTGCTATGCGCGGTCATCGCGCTGGCGGCAAACGGCGAGACGCGCTAGCCATCCGGACTGCATGTCCATACAACGGCGAAAGAGTGCCAGTGAAGGTCATGAATCGCTTGATCATGTGCCTTACCGGCCGCCTCACACGCTTCCTTGCTAACGAAGTTGGCGGTTGTTGTTGAAGAGCCGGAATAGCCGGACAGGATTGTTAGCAAGAGCAACCATTTCATGTCTGCCTCCTATTTTGAATAGGAAGCAACGCATGTGGGCCCCCGTCTGGCAACGGGTCCCATTTAGTCAAAAGGACCGGACCTCTGCAGTCGGATTAGCGCTCCTGTCGCTGTCCTGTGACCTCACGCCACTCGCCACGAAGCATGCTAATTGCGCACATGACAGCTCTATTTCCGGGGGTTGCACCTTCGAGTGACTCGGCGGCCTTGTCGATCAGGGCGTTTCGCTTGGCGCCATCCATCCTTTTAAGGAGCTGCACCAGAATTGCACACATGCAATATGTCAGCGCGGTCTGGTCTGCTCCTGGAAACATTGAAAGCTTGGTTAGCATCACGGGCCTCCACTCAAAATTGGAGCTTACAGCAAAAGAACCCCGAGCCTGGTGATGTAGCCGCAAGAACACACTATATCAACGAGCGCCCCCGCCCGCTCGACCAACCAGCCAAAAAGCGAGGGCCTAATAGGGCGTGACTGCCTCGTCCCTGCCCACCAGAATCTCGCGCTTCCCGGCATGGTTGGCAGGGCCGATCAGGCCTTCATTCTCCATGCGCTCGACGAGCGAGGCGGCGCGGTTATAGCCGATGCCGAGCCGGCGCTGGACATAGCTCGTCGAGGCCTTGCGGTCGCGGAGCACGATGGCCACAGCCTGGTCGTAGAGCTCATTGCCTGACTCGCCGTATTCCTCGCCGCCCTCGGCGGCCTCGTCACCGTCGTCCTCTTCTTCGGTGACGGCTTCGAGATAAGCGGGAAGGCCCTGCTTCTTCAAATGCCGTACGACCTTCTCGACCTCGTCATCGGCGACGAAGGGTCCGTGCACGCGCATGATGCGGCCGCCGCCCGCCATGTAGAGCATGTCGCCCTGTCCGAGCAGTTGCTCCGCACCCTGCTCGCCGAGAATGGTGCGGCTGTCGATCTTGGAGGTAACCTGGAAGCTGACCCGCGTCGGGAAGTTCGCCTTGATGGTGCCGGTGATCACGTCGACGCTCGGACGCTGGGTGGCGGTGATCAGATGAATGCCAGCGGCGCGCGCCATTTGCGCTAGGCGCTGCACCGCAGCCTCGATGTCCTTGCCGGCGACCATCATGAGGTCCGCCATCTCATCGACGATCACGACGACGTACGGCATCACGTCGTAATCCATCTCCTCCTGCTCGTAGATGGCGCGGCCGGTCTGGCGGTCGAAGCCGGTCTGCACGGTTCGGGTGAGGACTTCGCCCTTCGCTTCCGCGTGCAGGATGCGTGCGTTGTAGCCTTTGATGTCACGCACGCCCAATTTCGACATGCGCTTGTAGCGCTCCTCCATCTCGCGGACCGTCCATTTCAGCGCGACCACCGCTTTCTTGGGGTCGGTGACCACCGGCGCGAGCAGATGCGGGATGCCGTCATAGACCGACAGCTCGAGCATCTTCGGGTCGATCATGATGAATTTGCACTGGTCGGGCGACAGCCGATAAAGCAGCGACAGGATCATGGTGTTGATGCCGACCGACTTGCCGGATCCCGTGGTGCCCGCGATCAGGAGATGCGGCATGCGCGAGAGGTCGACGATGATCGGTTCGCCACCGATATTCTTGCCGAGCGCGAGGGCAAGCCGCGCGTCGGTCTCCTCGAAGTCGGAGGTTTCGAGCAGCTCGCGGAGCAGAACGACCTCACGGCGGTCGTTGGGAAGCTCGATGCCGATGGCGTTGCGGCCCGGCACGACGGCGACGCGGGCCGCGACCGCGCTCATCGAGCGCGCGATGTCGTCGGCAAGGCCGATCACCCGCGAGGACTTGGTGCCCGGCGCAGGTTCAAGCTCGTAAAGGGTGACCACGGGGCCGGGCCTGACGTTGGTGATCTCGCCCTTGACGCCGAAATCCTGTAGCACGCCTTCAAGCTCGCGCGCGTTCTCCTGGAGCACTTCGTCTGACACGCCGCGGCCACGCGCGCCGCGCGTCTGCTGCAACAGCTTGAGAGACGGCGGATCATAAGGTTCGTCCGATCGCGGAGCGCGCGAGAGGCCGGTGTGCTTCTTCTTCTCCTTCGATGCTGTGCGGGTGATGCGATAGCTCGGCGCCGTGATGTCCTCCTCGCCCTCATCCTCGAACTCCTCAACCAGCGATGCAGGCCCGAAGGACGGCTCGATGCGGCCATCGGCGTCGACCTCCGTCTCTTCGGTCTCGAAGCGTTGTTCCTCGGCCTCGACCTCGTAATCGTCCTCCTCCTCCTGGTCGCGCGCACGGCCCGCGATGAGGCGTCTAACCTTCGAGGCAACGAGCATGAAGAGATGCATGGCGGCACCAAGCGAGGCGCTCGCCCATTCGCCTGCCACTGTGCTGCGCGGCGCCCATAGCTCGATCAGCCGCGAGGTGCTCGTGCCGCAGGCAAACAGGAGCAGCATGGTGCCTAAGACGAGGAAGGCGATACCCGCCACGAAAGACACGGCGGCCTCGGGCAGGAACGGGCCGATGACGTGGGTGGCGGCCATGAAGAAGTCGCCGAGGATGCCGCCAAGGCCGTTCGGCAGCGGCCAGCTCTTGGGTTGGGGCAACGCGGCGAGGGTCGCGGCGAGCAGCATGACCGCGCCGGGCCAGGCGAGCAGCCTCCATCTCCGCCGGCTGGGCACCGTGCCGAACAAGATGTGCCACCCCCACGCCGCAAGCGGCAGAAACAGAATGATCGCGGCAAGCCCGATCGACTGAATGGCGAGGTCAGCGACCACCGCCCCCCAATGGCCAAGAAGGTTTTGCGGCGCGGCGCGAGTGGCGTTGTTGAAGCTCGGGTCGTGCACCGACCAGGTGGCGAGGCTCGCCCAGGCGGCGCAAGCAACCGCGACGATGACAAGCCCGCATCCGCCGAGCAGGAGCCGTCGCAAGCCCGACTCGACCGCCCCTGGCAGGAGCCGCCGACGCTCCTTAGCTCTGCCCCTGCTCGCCATCCCCTCTAACCCATGTGGCGACGATGCGCGTTAACGCCTCGCGCGTGGTGTCCCTGTCATGCACGAGTGCGACCCTGACGTAATCCCTGGCGGGATTGGTTCCGTCAGGCTCGTCTCGCGCGAGATAAGTGCCCGGAAGCACTCTGACACCACACCCTTTCCAAAGGGTTGTCGCAGCTGCTTCTCCGCCGCCGAAATCGGCCATATTCAGCCAAAGAAAGAAGGCTCCTTGCGGTCTCCGGTAGCCGTAGCGGCCCTCAAGGATGGCGTCGGCGATGTCGAAATTTTTGCGGTAGACCGCGCGGCCCTTCTCGACATGGTCCTCGTTGCTCCAGGCCTTGACCGAGACATGCTGCACCGGCAGTGGCACTTGCGGACAGGCGACGTTACGGAAGCGCCCTAAGGCGGCGATGAAGTCAGGATCGCCGGCTACGAAGCCGGACCTCAGGCCTGGAAGGCCCGAGCGCTTGGACAGCGACTGGAAGGCGACGACATTCGCAAGGCTTCCGGTCTCGGCATAGGCCGTTTCGAGCGCACCGGGCGGCGGCACATCGCTATAGATCTCCGAATAGCACTCGTCGGCGAACAAGAGAAAATCGAAGCGGCGGGCAACCGCGATGGCGCGCGCGAGATAGTCGCTTCCGGCCACAGCGCCTTGCGGGTTTGACGGCGAGTTCACATAAAGTGCGGCGGCGCGCTCAAGGAGCGCCATATCGATCTTGTCGAGTTCTGGCAGGAAATCCGTCGCGGCGGTGCTCGGCAGGAAGATCGGCTCAGCGCCTGAGGCGGCCGCGGCGGCGCCATAGGCCTGATAGAACGGATTCGGGATCAGCACCACCGGCGAAGCGACCGAAGGCTTTCGCGCGAGCGCGGGAAAGATGGCCGAGAACAATCCTTCGCGCGAGCCATTGAGCGGCAGGATATGTTTCTCGGGATCGATGACGCCAGCTAGCGTCGGGTAGCGCCGGGCGATCCAGGCAGCGATCGCCTCGCGTAGCGCAGGGATACCTTTGATCGGCGGATAGCGACCGAACTCGGGCAAATGCTCCTGCAGCGTGCGACCAAGAAACGGCGGCATCAGCCCCTTCGGCTCACCGAGTGACAGGTCAATCGGCGAGGCGCCAGGCGCAACACCATCAAGCAGAGATGCGAGCCGCTGAAACGGCGAGCGGACGATCTCCTCGAGGCGGGTCGGCGCAAGGTCAGGCGGCATAGCGAAGCGTGTTACGGGATGGGAGCCGCCGCGGCAATGCCTTGACCGCGCCAAGGACGAAACAATAGGCCCCGGCGAAAGGCCGGGGCTTAAGGCGAGCTACAAGTCAAGGGAGGAGGAGACTCAGCTCTGCAAAGTTCTTGTCCCTCTTTGACTGACGCGCGACTGATTCTTACTGAACCACCTCGCCATGCAGGTTGATGTCGAGACCTTCGACCTCGACGGCCTGGCTGACGCGGAGACCCATGATGATGTCGATCACCTTGAGGATGATAAAGGTCATGACGGCGCAATACACGAACGTGCCGGCGACGTCATAGAACTGGATCAACATCTGATGGGCGTTGCCGTCGATGAGCCAGCCTTTTCCGGCCGAATTGATGGCGCTTGACGCGAACATGCCCGTCATCATGGCGCCGAGCGCGCCTCCGACGGCATGCACGCCGAACGCATCCAGCGCGTCGTCATAGCCGAATGCCTTCTTCACGTGGACAGCTGCGAAGTAGCAGAGGACTCCGGCAGCAATGCCGATGATCAGCGCTCCGGTTGGATTGACAAAGCCCGACGCCGGGGTGATCGCCACGAGGCCAGCAACTGCACCCGAGACGAGGCCGAGAATGCTGGGCTTTTTGGCGATCATCCACTCGCACACCATCCACGCAAGTGCAGCGGCGGCCGTGGCAATCTGGGTCACGGCCATGGCCATGCCAGCATTGACGTTGGCGGTCACCGCAGATCCTGCATTGAATCCGAACCAACCGACCCACAGAAGCGACGCGCCGATCACGCTGTAGACGAGGTTGTAGGGCGCCATGTTCTCCTTGCCGAGGCCATGACGAGGCCCGAGCACGAGAGCGCAGACGAGGCCAGCGGTTCCGGCGTTCAGATGCACGACGGTCCCGCCTGCATAGTCGAGTGCGCCGAGCTGACCGAGCCAGCCGCCGCCCCACACCCAATGCGCGATCGGGCTATAAACGAGGATGAGCCACGCCCCCATGAACACCATGAAGGATGAGAACTTCATCCGATCGGCAAGCGAACCGGCAATCAGCGCCGGCGTAATGATGGCGAACGTCATCTGGAAGGTCATATAGACCGATTCCGGGATCGATCCGGCGAGCGGGTTCACCGCATCGATCGTCATCGGCTTCAACATGAAGTACTTGAAGCTGCCGATCCATTTTTGCAGCGACTCACTATCGTTGGTCGTGAATGCGATCGAATAGCCGATGATCATCCACAATACGGTGATGATGCAGGTGGCTCCGAACGCTTGGCCAACGGTGGCGAGCACGTTCTTCTTGCGCACCATGCCGCCATAGAAGAGTGCAAGTCCCGGGATCGTCATCAGCAGAACCAGCGCCGTGGATGTGAGCATCCAGGCGGTATCGCCGGTATTGATCGGCGGCGTCGGCGCTGCCGGCGCGGCTCCCGCGGCCTCCTGAGCCAGCGCCGGGTCGAGCTTGAAGATCAAGAACACGGCGAGCGCTGCGACCGTGGCAAAGAGATATTTGGCAAGCTTAACCATCTTTCTTCCTCTCCCCATTAGAGCGCTGATTCGTTCGTTTCGCCGGTGCGGATGCGCACCGTCTGCTCGACGGGAACGACGAAGATCTTGCCGTCGCCGATCTGCCCGGTTTTGGCCGCCGCGACGATCGCATCCACCGCCCTGTCGACCACCGCGGCAGGAACCACCACCTCGATCTTGATCTTCGGCAGGAAGTTCACGGCGTATTCGGCGCCCCGATAAATTTCCGTGTGGCCCTTCTGCCTCCCGTATCCCTTCACCTCGGTCACGGTCATGCCTTGCAGGCCGAGCTCAGTGAGGGCTTGGCGCACCTCATCGAGCTTGAATGGCTTGATGATCGCCATCACCAGCTTCATCTTTCGAACCCCTCCATGTTTACGGCTGCCAAGTGTTGGCCATGGCCGTTCCAGCCGTGCGAACCCGAAGCCAGAGTCAAGCCGCGTGCCAACTCCGTGAAAAGCCCGGAAATCCTTGGCTTTAATGGATCTTCCTTAGGCGCGGTGCGGTGTCGCGAACAGCGGGGCGGGGTAGTACTGCACAATAAGTAGGCAAAAATTGCCAATCGCCTAGAATTTAGTCAGTTCTTGTAGCTGACCGTTCCCTGAGCAGGCCTTCTTGTGCCGTCGAGGCTACAAGCTTTCCGTCACGGGTGAACAACATGCCGCGGCAAAACGCGCGTCCACCGCCGGAGATCGGGCTGTCCTGGGCATAAAGCAGCCATTCGTCGGCCCGGAGTTTCCGGTGGAACCATAGCGCATGGTCGAGGCTCGCAAGTATCAGCTTGGGGTCGAACACAAAGCGGCCATGGGCAATCAGCGCCGTATCCAGGAGCGTGAAGTCAGAGGCATAGGCGAGCACGCATTGATGCAGGCTTTGGTCGTTCGAAAGTTCGCCGGTCGCCCTGATCCACACTTGCTGGCTCGGGTCATGGTTTCCCGGCGTGAGATAGCGAGAGAGGTCGACCGGCCTGATCTCGATCGGCCGCTCGCGTTCCCAATAGGCTTTGACCTGCGGCGGCACGCGATCGATGAGGCAGGCCTTGAGCTCCGCTTCGCTTGGCAAGGATTCAGGCGGCGGCACCTCCGGCATTTTGATTTGATGCTCGAGCCCGGTCTCTTCTCTGTGGAAGGAGGCGGCCATGGAAAAGATCGCCTGTCCGTGCTGGACGGCGACCACGCGGCGAGTAGTGAAGCTTCCCCCATCGCGAATGCGATCCACGTTGTAAATGATGGGAACCGAAGGATCGCCGGCGCGCAGGAAATAGGCATGGAGTGAATGCGCGAGGCGGCCGTTCACCGTGCGATTGGCGGCGACCAGGGCCTGGCCGATTACCTGCCCGCCGAACACGCGCTGCCAGCCGACCTGAGGGCTCAAACCTCTGAACAGGTTCTCCTCGAGCCGCTCGATATCGAGGATTGTGAGGAGCTGGTCGAGCGCGCGGCTCATGGTCAAGCCTTTCGTCGGATGGGTTCTCGCCGTTTAGCAGTTTCGCTTCGCGTACGGAACGTGGCATTGCTGGGTGATGCCTGGAGCCACTTCAGAGCGCCGCTTTTTCGATGTCGCGATTGCCGGCGGCGGATTCGCCGGACAGACGCTTGCGCTGGTTCTGGCCAAGCAAGCGCCGCGGGGCTTCCGCATCGCGCTCGTGGACGCCGAAGCTCCAGCCGCTCAATCCGGCAGAGCTCAGGATGCGCGCGGCCTCGCGCTCTCCTCGGCAACCAGGAGCCTCCTCGCAGTGCTCGGGCTGTGG
>Ga0134127_10001499_pt1 | contig 17267 bp, 13 predicted proteins | sample KB31753_FD_96459 | JGI IMG/M metagenome (GOLD analysis project Ga0134127, IMG submission 96459) | Terrestrial soil microbial communities with excess Nitrogen fertilizer from Kellogg Biological Station, Michigan, USA - KB3-175-3 | ecosystem: Environmental > Terrestrial > Soil > Unclassified ... | reverse complement strand
GGCGCGCCTGGTCGCGATCCTCGAGGCGACGCCCGACCTCGTCGGCACCAGCGACGCCTCCGGGCGCGCGCTCTACCTGAACCGCGCCGGCCGCCGCATCCTCGGCGTCGGCGACGAGGAGCCGCTCGGCGAGCGCCACGTCGCGCAGTTCCATCCCGCTCCCGCCGCCGCGCGCGTGATCGAGGAGGCGATCCCGACGGCGCTGCGCGAAGGGGCCTGGAGCGGGGAGAGCCGCTTGCGGCGCGCGGACGGGCTCGAGCTCCCGGTGCTGCAGGTGGTGCTCGCGCACCGCTCGCCGCTGGGCGAGGTCGAGTTCCTCTCGATCCTGGCGCGCGACATCTCCCAGCGCGTCGAGGCGGAGCGCGAGCTGCGGCGCAGCCACACGATGGCCGCGCTCGGCTCGCTGGTGGCGGGCGTCGCCCACGAGGTGCGCAACCCGCTCTTCGGCATCAGCTCCACGCTCGACGCCTTCGAGGCGCGCTTCACCGGCCAGGACGACCACCGCGAGTACGTGGGAATGTTCCGCCAGCAGCTCGACCGCCTGACGCACCTGATGAACGACCTGCTCGAGTACGGCAAGGCGACCGGGCTGCGGCTCGGCCACGGCCGTTTCGAGGACGTGGTCGAGCACGCGCTCGCGGCCTGCGCGCCGCTCGTCGCGCGAGCGCACGTCGCGGTCGGCACGCAGATCGCTCCCGGCCTGCCCGAGCTGCGGATGGACGCGCGGCGGATCAGCCAGGTGCTCCGCAACCTGCTGGAGAACGCGCTCCAGCACTCGCCGCCCGGCGGCACGGTCAACCTGCGGGCCGAGCTCTCGAGCGACGCGGCCGGCTCGTGGCTCGAGTGCTCGATCGAGGACGAAGGCCCGGGCTTCCAGCCCCAGGACCTGCCGCACCTGTTCGAGCCCTTCTTCACGCGCCGCCACGGCGGAACCGGGCTCGGCCTCTCGATCGTGCAGCGGATCGTGTCGGACCACGGCGGTAGCATCGAGGCGAGCAACCGCGAGACGGGCGGAGCACGCTTCAGGCTCCGGCTGCCGGCCCCCGCCGCGGCGGGAGAAGCCTCGTGAGCGCCGCGCGGCGCACGCTGCGCCTCGCCGGAGCGCTCGCGACCGCCGTGGTGCTGCTGTGGCTCGCGCTGCTCGAGGCGCGCGTGCTCCCGAGCGAGGTCGCGCAGCGGTGGAGCGACGCGCTGCAGCTCGTGCTCGCGAGCCTCGCCGCGCTCGCCTGCCTCGCGGCGTCGCGCCGGCCCGGAGCGCGCGCCTTCTGGACCGCGTTCGGGCTCGGCTGCCTGGCGTGGGCGACGGGCCAGGGCTTCTGGGTCGTCCGCGGGGTGCCGTTCGAGCTCGAGGCCAGCTACGTCGAGGCCGACCTCGCGTTCACGGCGTCGACCGCGCTGTTCGTGGTCGCCTTCGTGCTGCGGCCCGACCGCCGGGACCACCGCCGCCCGCTGCTGGTGATCGACGTGCTCGTCGTGCTGGTCGCGATGCTCTACCTCTTCTTCCAGGTCGCCTACGTGCATCTGGCGCTCGACGAGGCGTCGGTCTACGAGGCCTGGTCGACCTTCCTCTACGACTTCCGCGGGCTCGCGCTGCTGCCCGCGCTGCTCTGGGCGCTGCACTTCGCCGAGCCCGCCTGGCGACGGGTCTACGCCCGGCTCGCGCCCGCCTTCGTGCTGCTGCAGCTCGGCGGCGGCATCACCAACCAGTCGTTCGCCAACGGCATCGCGGGCCCGTACCACGCGGGCTTCTACGACCTGCCCTGGACGCTGCCGTTCGTCTGGATCGCGTTCGTGGCGCTGCGCTACCGCCTCGAGGCGCCGTCGGATCCGCCGCCCGTGCACAGCGCCTGGCAGAGCGCGCGCCGCGCGACGGTGGTCGCGTTCGTCGCGGTGCTGCTCTTCCCGCTCGTCGAGATCCTGCTCGCCTGGGGAGACGAGCCCGGCTCGCCGCGCTCGAAGCTGCGCGCCGCCGCCGCGCTCGCGGGGACGCTGACCGTGGCCGGGCTCTACCTGCTGCGGCAGCTCTTCCTGCTGAACGAGGCCCAGAAGGCGCTGCGCGAGGGCGAAGAGCGCTTCCGCGCCCTGCTCGACACCGGCGAGGACGTCGTGGGGGTGTACGCGCCCGACATGCGCGTGCTCTACGTGAGCGGCGCCCTCGAGGCCATGGGCTACCAGCCCGAGGAGCGGATCGGCAAGAACGCGCTCGACCTCGTCCACCCCGAGGACGCCGACCGCGTGCGGGCGGCGGTGCGCACCGTGGTGCGCTCGCCCGGAGAGCGCGTGATGAGCGTCTACCGCGCCCGCTTCAAGGACGGCAGCTTTCGCGACCTCGAGGTCGAGCTCGCGAACCGCCTGGAGGAGCCCGCCGTCCGCGGCCTGGTGGCGAACTTCCGGGACGTGACGGAGAGGCGCCGCGCGCAGGCCGAGCGCGAGCACTCGCTGTCGCTGATCGAGGCGACCCTCGAGTCGACCGCAGACGGCATCATGGTGGCCGACCTCGCCGGCCGCGTGATGCGCTTCAACCAGAAGTTCAGCGCGATGTGGCGCGTGCCGCGCGAGCTGCTGGCCTCGGGCGAGGAGCGGGCGCTCGCGAACGTGGTCGAGCAGCTGCAGGACCCGCAGGCGTTCATCGACGGGGTGCGGGCGCTCTACTCGCAGCCCGAGGCCGAGAGCCTGGACACGCTGCACTTCCGCGACGGCCGGGTGTTCGAGCGCTACTCGCAGCCGCAGCGGCTGGCGGGCGAGGTGGTCGGCCGCGTGTGGAGCTTCCGCGACGTCAGCGAGCGCGCCCACGCCGAGCAGGCCGCGGCGCGGCTCGTCGCGATCATCGAGGCGACGCCCGACCTCGTCGGCACCTGCGACGTCTCGGGGCGGCCGCTCTACCTGAACCGGGCGGGGCGCCGGATGCTGGGGCTGGCGGACGACGAGCCGCTCGCCGAACACATCTCGCGCTACTACCCGGCGCGCGAGGTGCGGCGCGTGCTGGGCGAGGTGATGGAGGCGGCGATCCGCGACGGCACCTGGAGCGGCGAGGTCGCGGTGCGCCAGCGCGACGGGCTCGAGATCCCGGTGCTGCAGGTGATCGTCGCCCACCGCAACGGCGCGGGGGAGGTCGAGTTCCTCTCGACGATCGCGCGCGACATCCGCGAGCGCAAGCAGGCCGAGGAGGAGCTGCAGCGCGACCAGACGATGGCGGCGCTCGGCTCGCTCGTCGCCGGGGTCGCCCACGAGGTCAGGAACCCGCTGTTCGGCATCAGCTCGACGCTCGACGCCTTCGAGGCGCGCTTCGCCGGGCGCACCGACCACCGCCCGTACGTGGCCGTGTTCCGCGAGCAGCTCGACCGCCTGACCAGCCTGATGAACGACCTGCTCGAGTACGCCAAGCCGGGGGGCGGCGAGCTCGCCTATTCCGCGATCGAGCCCGTGGTCGAGCACGCGCTTCGCGCCTGCAGCCCGATCGCCGCGCGAGCGCAGGTCCTGCTGGAGAGCCGCATCGCGCCCGGGCTTCCGGCGCTGCGCATGGACGCCAAGCGGATGTCGCAGGTGTTCCGCAACCTGGTCGAGAACGGCGTCCAGCACTCGCCGGCGGGAGCCGAGGTCAGCGTCGGCGCCGACGTCGTGCGCCGCGGCGGCGAGACGCGCGTCGAGTGCGTGGTCGAGGACAAGGGCCCCGGCTTCCGAGTCGAGGACCTGCCCCACCTGTTCGAGCCGTTCTTCACCCGCCGCCACGGCGGCACCGGGCTCGGGCTGTCGATCGTCTACCGGATCGTGACCGACCACGGCGGCACGATCGTGGCGCGCAACCGCCCGGGCGGCGGCGCGTGCATCACCGTGGGGCTGCCGGTGGCGTCGCGCCCTTCGTCCGGAGAGGGACGCCGCCACTAGCGCGCCGGCCCGTCAGGGCGGCGTGAGGGTCGGCTTCGCGTCCGCGGCGTCCGGCGCAGCCGCGCCCTCGCGCAGCGACCTCCAGGCGCCGAGCGCGCGCTCGGCGTCGGCGCTGCGACCCACGGCCTGGTAGGCGCGTGCGAGCTGGAAATGCAGGCTGCCGTCCTCGTCCACGCGCAGCGCCTTCTCGAGCTCGGGGATCGCCTCGGCTTCCCGGCCGACGAGCGCGTACGCGCGGCCGAGCGCCCCGTGGGCCTGGGCGAGCCCCGGGGCGAGGCGCACGGCCTTCTGCAGCAGCGGCAGCGACGGCTCGGGCTGCTGGCGCGCGAGCAGCACGTCGCCCAGCAGGTAGTTGGCGGAGGCGGAGTCGGGCAGGTCGCGCAGCAGCTCGCGGAGCACGCTTTCGGCGCCGTCCAGGTCGCGGGCGAGCCGCAGCGTCACCGCGAGCTCCTGGCGGCGGCTCGGATCGCCGGGCGCGAGCGCCAGCGCCCGGCGCCACTCCGCGGCCGACTCGGCGTAGCGGCCTTCGTCGCGCAGCTGCGCCGCGCGCCACTCGGAAAGCGGCGCCGACGGCGGCAGCGCCTCGAGCCGCGCGAAGGCTTCGCCCGCGAGCACGTTGGCCGAACGGGCGACCCAGTACGCCGCGGCCGGCGCGCTCGAGCTCGCGCCGGAGCGCAGCACCTCGCCGTGCTTCGCCTCGGCGAAGCGGCACTCGAGCGGCGTGCGCGCGCAGTCGGGCGCCGCGAGCCGCCGCTCGCGCTCGTCCTCGACCGCCGCCCAGTCGGGATGGCCGGTCTCGCGGTAGAGGCGCGCCACCGCGGCGTGCAGCCCGCGCATCGCGGGCGCGCGCTCGATCGCCTTGCGGTAGAGCCCGAGCGCCGCCTCGGGCTGGCCGCCGTCCTGCCGCGCTTCCGCGACGAGCGCGAGCGCCTGGGCCGACTCGGGGTCGCGGCCGACGAGCGCCTCGAAGGCCCGCGTCGCGATCGCCTCGTACGCCCGCCCGAGCTCGAGCCACACGGACGCGTCGTCGGGCGTCAGGCGCGAGAGCTGTTCCAGGTGCGGCGCGGCGTCCGCCGGGCGTTCCGTCGCGAGGAGCGACGCGGCGAGCAGCGAGCGCGCCTTGGCGTCGTCCGGGCGAAGCCTCACGGCTTTCGAGAGCGGCGCGACCGCCGTCCTGGGCTGCCCGAGCCGCATCCGTGCGGCCCCCAGGAAGAAGGCGGCGGGAAACGAACCCGGGTCGAGCCGCTCCGCCGCGGCGAGCGGCGCCAGAGCCTCGCGGTCCGCGCCGGAGAGCTGGAGCGCCATCCCGAGGTTGAGCTGCAGGCCCGCGTTGCCGGGAGCGGCGGCGGCGAGCGCCCGGTAGAGCGACGCGGCCTCCGCGTAACGGCCTCCGGCCATCAGCTCCTTGGCGCGCTGCGCCTGGGCCTGGGGATTGGCCTGCGGGGCGGCCGCCGCGGCCGTCGCGGCCAGCAGCATGCCGAGCAGCGCGCGGCCGAGGGCTGCTTTCGCCTGGTCGCGGCGACGGCTCACGCCGGCGCGCCCACCGGGCCGACGATCGCGCGGAAGCGCGACTCCTCGCGCAGCGTCTCGAGCGCCGGCTCGATCGCGGCGCGGGCCGCGGTGAGGCGCGGGCGGCGCGCGGCGGCGCGCTCGAGGCAGTCGAGCGCCGGCTCGCTCTCGCCGCGCAGCGCGTGCGCGCAGGCGACGTAGTAGGGGCTCATGGCGTCGTCGACGGCGCTGCGCAGGCGGCGCTCGTAGGCCTCGATCGCGAGGTCGAGCGCGGCCCGGCCGAGCGCGGCCTCGCCGAGGCGCAGCTGCGCCTCGCCGATCCGCTGCTGCAGCTCGATGAAGATCCGCCCGCGCAGCGCGTGGTCCACGGTGCGCACGAACTCGGCCTCCTGCTCGAACTCGGCGAGCGCCTCGGCGTGGCGTCCCTGCAAGGCCGCGGCGTGCCCGAGCCGCACGTGCGCGCCCACGATCACCATGCCGGCGCGCCCCGAGACGAAGGCCTGCTGCAGCTCGACCGCCCGCCGCGCGGCGGCCTCGGCCCTGGCGAAGTCGCGCGCCAGCGTCGCGCAGTGCGCGAGCTGCAGCGCGCTCCAGCCGGCGCGCGGGTTGAGCGCGAGCGCGCGCTCGTAGGAGGGCACGGCGCCGGCGAAATCCCCGCGCAGGATGAAGTGCACGCGCCCGATGCCCGAGTGCGCCGAGGCGTCCATCGGGTTGAGGCCGAGCGCCATCTCGAACGCGGCCACCGCCTCGTCGTCGCGGCCGAGCGTCGTGAAGGCGCCGCCGCGGTAGCGCCAGATCTCGGCCCAGTCGGGCCTGAGAGCCAGCGCCCGGTCGAGCGAGAGGAGCGCCCGCTCGCTGAGCTCGGGGGTGGACAGGTAGTCGCCCTTCAGGTCGAGGGTCGCGCCGAGCATCATGTGCGCGCGCGCGTAGTCGGGGTCGAGCGCGACCGCCCGCTCGAAGAACACGAGCGCGCGGTCGATCGCCTCCTGGCTCTCGGAGCGCAGGTTCAGCATCGCCTTGGAGAACGCCTCGTAGGCCGGCAGGCTCTGCGTCTCCTCGGGGCGCACGGCCTCCGCCGGCAGCTTCTGGCGCAGCCCGCTCGTGATCGCGGCCACCAGCCGGTCCTGCAGCTCGAAGATCCCCTCGCGGGCGCCGTCCACCTGGGGGTGGAGCAGCACGCGCCCGCTCGCGGTCTCGCACACCCGCGCCGTGACCCGGACGCGTTCGCCGGCGCTCTGGTAGGCGCCCGTCACGACGCCGCGGGCCCCCACCTCGCGCCCGACGCGCACGGCGAGCGCCGGGTCGTCGCGCTCCGCCTCGAGCCCCAGCTCGCGCAGCACCTCGAGCACCCGCTCGCGCGACACCACGACGAGCCCCGGCACGGACGCGAGCCCGGCGCTCACGCTCTCGGCGAGGCCGGTCCCGAGCCAGGCGTCCTCCGGGCGCCCCGTGACGTTGGCGAAGCCGATCACAGCGACGGTGTGGTCGCGGCCCGGCGCGCTCGCGGGGGCCTCGCCCTTGGCGAGCGCCTCGAGGTCGCGCAGCACCTCGCGCATGTCGGCCGGGCGCCTTTCGGGCTCCTTCTCGATCATGCGCAGCGCGAGCTCGCCGAGGCCGGCGGCCAGCGGACTGTCGGCCGAGATCGGCTGCGGCTGCTTCGTCAGGATCGCCTCGACCTGCTCGACGGCGTTCCTGCCCTCGAACGGGCGGCGCCGCGTCAGCATCTCGTAGAGCACGACCCCGAGCGAGAAGACGTCGCTGCGCGCGTCGACCGCGTGCCCGCGCGCCTGCTCCGGCGACATGTACGCGAGCGTCCCCACGATCAGCCCCTCGAGCGCGCCGTGACGGCCGCTCCAGGTGAGCGAGTCCTCGTGCGCCGGCGGGGCGAAGCGCGCGAGCCCGAAGTCGAGCACCTTCACGCGGCCGCGCTCGGTCAGCATCACGTTGCCGGGCTTGACGTCGCGGTGCACGATGCCGTGCTCGTGCGCGTCGGCGAGCGCCTCGGCCACCTGCTGCGCGACCTCGAGCGCCTGCTCGGCCGCGATCGGGGCCTCGCGCAGGCGCTCGGCGAGCGTCCGTCCCCGCACGTACTCCATCGCGATGTAGGCGGCCTGGCGCCCGTCCCGATCGGCCTCCCCCACGTCGTAGACCACCGCGACGTTCGGGTGCGTCAGGGCCGAGGCGACCCGGGCTTCCCGGACCAGGCGGGCCGACGCCTCGCCGTCGCCGGCCGCCGCCGAGGCGAGCCGCTTCAGCGCCACCAGCCGGTGCAGCCGGGTGTCCTCCGCGAGCCAGACCTCGCCCATCGCTCCCGAGCCGAGGCGCTCCTTGAGCCGGTAGTGGCCGAGCCGCTCCTCTTCGGACATGGACGTCTCTTCATTATGGCCCCCGGCACGGCCCCCGAAGGCTTGCCTGGTGGTTGGAGGTGTGCCTAGACTGACCACAATAGCGACGGGACAAATGGGCTGGGTCTTCGCGTACGGAAGCCTGATGGGCGACGCCGTGCTCGCCCGATACCCCGCTCGCCCTGCGCGCCTACCGGGGTACCACCGCGAGTTCGCCCACGAGTCGCGCCGCCGCTGGGGGAGCCCCGACCAGCCGTGCCCGATCCTCGGCCTGGTGGAGGGCGGCGAGTGCTGGGGCGTCGCCTACGCGGTCCCGCCCGAGGACGAGGCACGGATCGAGCGTGGTCTGGCGCGCCGCGAGGCCGCGAGCGAGCGAAATCGCGAGGTCAAGACCGTCGAGACGCCGGAGGGCGAGGTGCGCGCCTGGGTCTGGGTGAGCCACGAGGGCGCGCGCGACGACGCGGCGACGCTCGAGGCGCGGCTGCGCGCCGCGCACGGCGTCGTGGGCAACGGCACCGAGTACGTGCGGACCGTGGCCCAGGCGCTCGACCAGCACGGACTCCACGACCCGCTCGTGAACGCGCTCTGGTCGCGCCTCGCCGACTGAAAGGGCGATGCTGCTCTACATCACCGCCGAGGACGTCTTCGGGGACGCTCCCGCTCCGGGCGCGCCACGGCCGCAGCAGGGCGCAGCCGCGACCCTCGGCGCGCTCTACGACCAGGGCATGCGCCATCACGCGCGGCGTGCGGTGCTGCAGGCCGCGGAGCTTCAGGCGATGCCCGACTGGAAGCTCGATCGCCTCGTGATCCGGATCGCGCTCTACGGCCGCGAGAAGCTGGGACTCGAGCCCGGCACGCGCGCGGTCCTCTTCGGGCGGCTCGGCTGGCTCTGGCCGGCCGTGGAGTGCGCCGTGCAGGGCTTCGGCGCTGCGGCGGTGGGAATCGAGCACGACGTGCCGGACGACGCGCTCTTGGCCGCGCTGCGGCAGGCCGCTCCGCGCTTCGTCGTGGCGACGGATTCCGCGAGCGCAAAGCGGCTCCTGGAGCTGCGTGCCAGCAGTCTCGCGCCACGAGTCCCGCTGATCGCCGCCGACGCGGGCGCCGCCGCCGGCGAGGTCCTGCCGCTCGGCCAGCTGCTGGAGCTCGGCGGCACGCTCGACACCGCCGAGCGCGCGCAGGCCTTCCGGCTGCTGTGCCGCCGCCTCGACCCGGAGGCCGAAGCGCTCTGGCACGTCTCGGCCCGCGGGATGGAGACGCTCAGCCACGCACGCGCGATCGAGCACGTCGCGCTTCGGCTGCGCGCGCGGCCTCCCGAGCCGGGCGATCTGGTGTACCTGCAGCCGCCGAGCGTGACGCTCGCCTGCCGCCTCGCGCTGGCGGCGTACGTGGGCGACGGACTGACCGAGACGGCGTTCGGCGCCGACGGCGCGACGGGAGGCGAGGTCGCGCGGCTCCGGCCGCACGGGCTGCGCGTGGGCGCCGAGTGGCTGGAGGCGGCGTGCCAGGGCTGCGGGCCGCGCTGGCCGGCCGGTCTCGGCCGCCGCGGTGCGCGACGGCGCCTGCAGCAGAGGCTGGGCGACCGGCTGCGCTATATCGAGACGGAACGCCGCGTCGACGAAGCCACCGCAGCGGCGGTGGCGGCCGTGGGGATCGACCTCGTCGTGGAGCAGCCGCTCTAGCGAACGACGAGGCTCGGGGGAAAGGCAACGGAGGACGACGATGCTGCAGCAGCTGGGTCAGAGGGCGTGGCAGGCGTTCCAGGCGGTCAACGTAAGGTTGCCCGAAGGAGCCTCGGTGGCGCCGGCCTGGGCACCGGGAGCGCTTCCCAAGTCGTACGAACGGACGCTGCCGCCGCTCGGCTACCCGCGCGAGACCGACTCGCTCTGCCCCCGCTGCGTGGTCGAGACCCGCAAGGCGATCCTGTCCGGCGAGCGCGCGCTCTCCGATCTCGTGGACGGGCACCTCGGCGAGGTCAAGGCGACGCTCTACGAGAAGGGCAACGAGGTCTGGATCAGCAAGACCTGCCCCGACCACGGCAGCTTCGACGACATCCTCTCGATCGACGCGGGCTTCAGCCGGATGATCGAAGCGCGCTACCCGGGGCGCGACTTCCGGACGCTCGGCGACAAGCTCGTCCACCGCCACGGCACCTCGAGCGTGCGCTACGGCCGCGGCGCCGTGCTCACGGTCGACCTCACCAACCGCTGCAACATGATGTGCAACCCCTGCTTCATGGACGCGAACCAGGTGGGCTACGTGCACGAGCTGACGTTCGAGGAGGTGCGCAAGATCCTCGACGACTCGGTCTCCTTCAAGCCGCGGCGGCAGATGGTCGTCCAGTACTCGGGCGGGGAGCCGACGATGTCGCCGCACTTCCTCGAGGCCTGCGCCTACGCCAAGCAGGTCGGCTACACGCTGGTGCAGGCGGCGACCAACGGGCTTCGTTTCGCGATCGAGCCCGAGTTCGCCTACCAGGCGAAGGAAGCCGGCCTCGACATGGTCTACCTGCAGTTCGACGGCACGACCAACGAGTCGAACCGCCACCGCCACATCTCGAACCTGTTCGACGTCAAGCAGATCGCGATCGACAACCTGGCGGCGGCGGGCGTGCGGATCACGCCGGTGGTGACGGTCGTCAACGGCGTCAACAACGAGATGGTCGGCCCGATCTTCGACTACTGCATGAAGAACCACACCAAGATGGGCGGACCCGCGTTCCAGCCGGTCTCGTTCACGGGCCGCGACGAGGACGTGACCGACGAGGCGCGCCTGCGCCAGCGATACACGACGTCGCACCTCGCGCACGACCTGGCGCGCTACTACGACGGCCGCATCGACCCGCTGCGCGACTGGTACCCGCTCGGTTCGGCCACCGCGTTCGCCGCGCTCACCGACCACCTGAAGGGGCCGGAGGCCGAGTTCGGCCAGCTCTCCTGCGGCTGCCACCCGAACTGCGGCGCGGCCACCATGATCCTGCACAACACGAAGACCGACGTCTGGGCGCCGATCACCTCGTTCTTCGACCTCGACCGCTTCTTCCGCGACCTCGACGTCGTCGTCGACTCGGCGCGCGGCCGCGCGCTCACGCTCACCCAGCTCGGCCTTTCGTTCCTGCGCAACTTCGACGAGACGAAGGCGCCCGCGGGCATGACGCCGATGGCGCTCGTCGAGCTGTTCAACGGCAAGATGGGCGGCAGCGTCACGGGCGAGCAGCGGAAGCAGGCGAGCGACTGGCGCATCACCACGATCCTCAGCATGTGGTTCCAGGACCTCTGGAACTACGACTTCCGCCGGACCGAGATGTGCGTGATTCCCTACGGCACGCAGGAGGGCGAGATCTCGTTCTGCGCGTACAACACCGGCGTCGGCTGGCGCAACATCATCGAGCAGATGCGGGCGGTCGCCACGACGAAGGACTGGTACGCGCAGCGCGGACGGCATCAGATCTACGCCGGCGACCGGCCGGTGGCGCTCCCCGACGCGCTCAAGCGCCGGCTGCCCGTAGTGGTGGAGACGGCGGCGGGCGACGCGCACGGCGGAGGCTGCGGCACGGGCTGCGGCTGCAGCTCCTGATAGGGGGGACGCTGCGCCGCGTCCCCCCTCAGACCCCCCCGCTCCGTTCGCCGGAGTGAATCCGGCTCACTACGCAGCCTGCTGCTCGTGGCCTTCCTTCAGAACTGCTTGCCTTCAGAACTGCTTGCGCGAGTCGAGCAGGATCGTGACCGGGCCCTGATTGACGAGGGCGACGTCCATCATCGCCTGGAATACGCCGGTCGCGACGACCAGCTTCGACAGCCGCAGCCGCTCCACGAAAAGGAGGTAGAGCCGGTCGGCTTCCTCGGGCCTAGCGGCGCCGATGAACGAGGGGCGTCGCCCCTTGCGCGCGTCCCCCAGCAGCGTGAACTGCGAGACGACCAGCAGGCCTCCCCCGGTATCGAGGACCGAGCGGTTCATCTGGCCGGCCTCGTCCGGGAAGATCCGCAGGTTCAGGACCTTGTCGGCGAGCGCCTCGGCGTCGGCCTCGCCGTCTGCAACCTGGACGCCGAGCAGCACGACGAGGCCGGCACCGATCTCGCCCACGAGCTCGTCCGCGACGCGTACACTCGCTTCGCTCACCCGCTGGACCACCGCACGCACCGCTCGCGAGGGTACACCGGCTGCCGGCGCCTGCGGTTTTGGGCTACGATGCCTAGTCTACCGGGGCTGCCTGGGAGGGAGTCCACCAAGGAGGGGGTCGTTTCATGGCGTATGTGATCGCTGAACCCTGCATCAACACCAAGGACACGGCCTGCGTCGAGGTCTGCCCGGTGGACTGCATCCACCCCAAGAAGGACGCGGCCGATTTCCCGGCCGAGACAAAGCTCTACATCGATCCCGAGACGTGCATCGACTGTGGGGCCTGCGTACCGGTCTGCCCGGTCCAGGCGATCTTCCCGGTCGAGGAGCTGCCGGAGAAGTGGGCGCACTTCACCAAGATCGACGCCGACTGGTACGTGAACCGCAACAAGAAATAACCAAGAGCCCCGAGGGTGCCGCCCGCCGAGCGCCGCCGCGACCCGCGCATGGGGATGAACGTGACCGTGCAGGTGCGCGGCCACGATCCCGACGGGACCGCGTGGGAGGAGATGACGGCGAGCGACGACATCTCCTACGGCGGCGCGTCCTTCCCGCTGCGCCACGGCCACGGCGTCGGCCAGGTCCTGCTGCTCTCCGCGCCGCTGCCGCGCAACTTCCGGCGCTACGACCTCCAGGAGACCTCGTACAAGAGCTACGCGCTCGTCCGCAACTCGCGCTCGACCGACCACGGCAACCGCGTCGTCGGCGTGATGTTCCTGGGCCGGGTCCCGCCCAAGGGGTTCGAGGGCAAGCCGGGCGGGCGCTACCGGCTGCCGACCGACCCGCGCGGCGTGATCACGCCCGCCTCGAACGTGCCGGCCGCCGATCGACGCAGGAACGAGCGGCTGCAGCTGTTCGTGGACCTGAAGCTCAAGCGCGCGGGCATGACGGGCACGATGGAGGAGCAGACCGTCACGGAGAACCTGAGCCGCGGCGGGGCTCGCGTCTTCACGACGCTGCCGGTCGTCAAGGGCGAGACGCTCCTGGTGAGCGACCTCGACGCCACCGTCAACTGCGAGGCCGTGGTGCGCAACGTCTACGTGGGGGCGGACCGCGTGACGCGGCTCAACCTCCAGTTCCCCGACGTGCGCGGGTTCGAGAAGCTGCTGCTGGCGGCCGGCACGCCGCCGCTGCCTCCGGACGCGGTTTCATGACGGAGCCGTCCGCGGCCGGGCGCGTCGCGATCCGGTTCCGCGAGCCGCACGCGGTCTCTGCCTTCGGCCTGGTGGCGCTCGAGGACTACGCGCGCGAGCTGACGCGGGCGCGCTCGGCCGAGGCGGTGATCGCCCCGGGCGAGGGCGAGCGGCTGGTCGGGCTCGAGCTGGAGGCGCCGGCGATCGCGCCCCAGGGTAGCGTGCTCGACGACATCGAGGCCTTCGCCCGCGAGCTCGCGGAGCGCGCGGGCGACGGGCTCGGCTGGTCGTAGGAGGAAGCGATGCTCAAGGAATACGCCCGGCTGGCGCGGCCGTACTTCGTGCTGCTGGCGATCGTGACGCTCGGCCGCTGGATGATGGGGAACGTGTTCGACGTCCCTTACGCGAAGGGCACGGACAAGCTCAGTATCGTCACACTGACCCTCTTTGCCTCTCTCTTCTCGGCGGCATTCACCAGGCGCTGGCTCGGCTACCGGCTGGCCCAGGCCGCCGGCTTCACCATGTTCATGGCCGTGGTGTCCCAGCTCGTGGTGTTCGGGTCGACGGCCGTCTCCTATCTCCTCGGCATTTCGAGCTATTTCAACCAGCCGGTGGCCATCAGCGGCCAGCCCGAGCCGCTCGGGTTCGCCGCCGCCCTCGGGTTCCGGGCCGTCGGCCTGGTGGTGAACACCCTCATCAACGGCATCGCCGGAGCCGTGGGGTGGGCGCTCGGGGGGCTGCTGCCGGTCCGCGAGCGCTGACTTAGCACCTTGACGTGTCAAATGCTCTTTTGCTAGCGTTTGCGCCGCCCTGGCGATTGTCGCTCTGGCGCCTGTCGGCGCGCCGCCCACGGTGGGCGGCGTCGGCGTGAGCGGGCGTGCACGTAGCTTTCGCCAGGCAAGGCTAGGGAGGCCTATACGTTCATGGTCGAAGGTACGGTGAAGTGGTTCAACGAGTCGAAGGGCTTCGGCTTCCTGTCGCGCGAGGGGGGGCCGGACGTGTTCGTCCACCACAGCGAGATCAAGGCGGAGGGGTTCCGGACGCTCAACGAGGGTGACCGCGTGCGCTTCGACGTGGTCGACAGCCCGAAGGGGCCGCGCGCTGCGAATGTAACCAAGATCGGCTAAGGGACTCTTTCGAGCCACTGAACCGAAAAGCGCCCGGAGCCGCAAGGCTCCGGGCGTTTTCTTGTCTGAGGGGGGCTGCGTCGCCCCCCTCAGACTCCCCCGCCGCTACGCCGAAGTGAATTCGGCTCCGCGGCGCGCCCGTTGCCTGTTGCGGGGGTGGCTCACCGTGTCCCCCAGACGCGCGCGCTGCCGGTAACCTGCCCGGCGTTCCCGCAGACCGCTTTCTAGGAGCCCGAGGGCGTGGCGTTCGACTCGCCCCGGGGCGAGTCGGTTCAGGCCCTGATAGCATCCCCGCGTGAAGCCGGGGGCAGCGAACGCTCTTTCCGGGCGGCTCGAGTCGCTCGACGTCTTTCGCGGGGCGACGATCGCCGCGATGATGCTGGTCAACAATCCCGGCGACTGGAACACGGTCTACTGGCCGCTGCTCCACGTGCCCTGGCACGGCTGGACGCCGACCGACCTGGTGTTCCCGTTCTTCCTCTTCATCGTCGGCGTGGCGCTGACGTTCTCGAAGCGGGCCAGCTTCCGAGACGCGCTCGTCCGCGCGCTCAAGCTGATCGGCCTCGGGCTGCTGCTCGCGCTCTACTCCTACTTCCCCTTCCTCGAGCTGCGCTGGCCGGGGGTGCTGCAGCGGATCGGAGTCTGCTACCTCGCCGCCTGGGCGGCCCGGCGCTTCCTGGCGCCGCGCGGGCAGGCCGCGCTCGCCGCGATCCTGCTCGTCGGCTACTGGGCGCTCATGACGAAGGTGACGGGCCCCGAAGGCTTCCCCCCCAACCTCGAGAAGCAGACCAACCTCGCGGCGCAGGTGGATCGGATGCTGATCAGCGGCCACATGTGGGCGGCCACGAAGACCTGGGACCCGGAGGGCCTCGTCTCGACGCTGCCGGCGATCGCCACCCCGCTCCTGGGCCTGCTCTGCGGCGCGTGGCTAGCGGGCCGTGGCGCGCGCACGCCGTTTCGCACGAGCCTCGGGCTCGTCGGAGGCGGCCTCGTGCTGACCGTTCTCGGACTGCTCTGGGGGGAAGCCGCTCCGCCCGGCCTGCTCTTCCCGATCAACAAGAACCTCTGGAGCCCGTCGTTCGTGCTCTTCACCGGCGGGCTCGCCTCGGCGTGCCTCGGCGTCGCCTATGCGGTCGTCGACGTGTCGGGGTGGCGCCGCTGGGCCGCGCCGCTCGTGACCTACGGCCGCAACCCGATCGCGGTCTACGTCGCGGCCGGCATCCTCGAGGACACGCTCTACGCGATCAAGTGGCCCGCGGCGCCCGGCACCGTGCTGAGCCTCCACGAGAGGCTCTACCACCTGTTCCCGGCGAGTGTCCTGCCTCCGTACGCGGCATCGCTCGCCTGGGCGCTGATGATGGTGCTCGTCTACTACCTGGTCGCGGCCTGGCTCGACCGCCGGGGGATCTACCTCAAGCTGTGACGGCCGTCAGCCCTTGCCGGTCTTCTTGAGCTCCGCGAGCACGGCGAACGGGTTGTTGAAGGCCTGACGCCGCGGCTCCGGCCGCCTCTCGGCGGCGGGCTTCTCGCGCGTGGGCCGGCCGGCGGCCGGCGTGGGCCGGCCGGCGGCCGCGGGCGGCGCGTCGCGCCGTCCCGGGCGATCCGCCGAAGGCCGTGGGCGGTCAGCCGAAGGCCGCGGGCGCTCCGGCCTCGGCCTTTCCCTCGGAGCGGAGCGGCTCGGCGCCGCCTCGCCCTTCGGCTGGGCGGCGGTACTCGCCGGCGCCGCCCGGCGCGCTGCCGGGCGCGCGGATGGCTTGCGCGGGGGTCCCGGCTTGCGCTGGGGCGGCGGCCGCATCGTGAACGACACCTGCTTCTTCTCGAGGTCCAGCTTCAGCACGCGCACCTCGACGCGGTCGCCGGGCTGAAGCGCCTGGGCCGACGCGGCGCCGCGCGCCGGGCCGAGCTGCGACACGTGGACGAGGCCGTCGTGCTGCGCGCCCACGTCGACGAAGACGCCGAAGCTCGTCACGTTCGTCACCAGGCCGGGACAGACCATGCCCGGCTTGAGCTGATCGAGCGACCGCACGTCGTCGCGGAACGCGAACGGCACGAAGGCGGGGCGCGGGTCCCTCCCGGCCTCCTCGAGGGCCTGGACGACGTCGGCCTTCGTCAGCGGCCCGAGCTCCGCCTCGAGCTCCGGGGCCTCGCGCACGAGCGCGGACCCGGAGCCGCGCAGATCGGCCACGGTCTTGCCGTGCCGCGCCGCCACCGCCTCGAGCGCGGCGTAGCGCTCGGGGTGGACCGCGGTGTCGTCGAGCGGGTGCTCGCCGTCCTTGACGCGCAGGAAACCCGCGGCGTGGTCGAAGGCCGCCGCGGCCTGCGGCAGCTCCGCGAGCGCGCGACGGGTCGCGAAGCGCCCGTGGGCCGCGCGGTGCTCGACGATGGCCGTCGCGAGCGCGGGCGACAGCCCCGGCACGCGCGCGAGGAGCGCGCGCGGCGCCGTGTTGAGGTCGACGCCCACGCCCGCCACCGCGTCCTCGACCACGGCGTCGACCGCGCGCTGCAGCAGCGCGTGGGGCACGTCGTGGTGGTGCTGTCCCGAGCCGAGCGACTTGGGGTCGAGCTTGACCAGCTCGCCGAGCGGGTTCTGCAGCCTTCGTCCGATCGAGACCGCGGCGCGCACCGGCGGCTCGGCGTCGGGCAGCTCGGCGCGCGCCGGCTCGCTCGCGGCCCAGCCGTTGGCGCCGGACTCGCTCACGAGCACGACCGGCGCGTCGTGGGACGCGGATCGCAGCGCGGCGCGGGCCAGCAGCTCGACCTCGCGGCAGCCCGAGCCGTCGCCCACCGCGACCGCGGCCGCCTGGTGCTCGCGGGCGAAGGCGGCGAGCGCCTCGCCCGCAGCCGCCTTCTGCTCGTCGCTCGCGACCTCGATCACGCGGCTCGCGACGAAGCCGCCCGCGCCGTCGAGCGCCGCGACGCGGCAGCCGCTCCGCAGGTCGGGGTCGATGCCCAGGACCGGGCGCGCGCCGAAGGGCGCCGCCAGCAGCCGCTTGCGCGCGCTCTCGGCGAAGCCGTTCGCCACCACCGCGTCGGCCGTCTCCTTCAGGACGCGGTGCACCTCGTTCTCGATCGCCGTGCGGACGTCGTTCTTGAGCGCGATGCGGCCGGCGTGGCGGAGCACCTCGGCGCCGGGCGAGTCCGCAACGCTGCAG
>Ga0134127_10001497_pt1 | contig 17276 bp, 16 predicted proteins | sample KB31753_FD_96459 | JGI IMG/M metagenome (GOLD analysis project Ga0134127, IMG submission 96459) | Terrestrial soil microbial communities with excess Nitrogen fertilizer from Kellogg Biological Station, Michigan, USA - KB3-175-3 | ecosystem: Environmental > Terrestrial > Soil > Unclassified ... | reverse complement strand
GTGTCCAGTCTGCGGAGAAACCTCGCGAGGCTGGCAGTGCCGACGCCGCAGACTGACTGGACAGTCTACGGTACATCGGCCGAGTCTCCCACTCTACGCGGTGGGTTATCGGGGAGAGCGCACGCTCATCCCCGTCTGACTCCAGCCGGCGACCGCTAGCGCCTATTCAGTATCCGAAGCAGGGCAAGGAAAATGTTAAACGCGTCCAAGTACAGCGACAAAGCACCCGCGACATATTCGTTAGTCGGATATCGGCGAATGATGTTCGACGTGTCGTACAAAACAAACCCGGAGAACAGAAGAAGCGCCGCCGCCGAAATCGCAAAGCCCAACCCAAGCGAACCGACAAAGATATTGATCAACCCCGCCGCGATAACAACCACAAGTCCTACGGTCACCATTCCACGGAGAAAGCTGAAGTCGCGTCGTGAGACAAACACGTAGGCGGTCAACCCGCCGAAAATCCCAACTGTCAATACGCCGGCCTGAAGGATCGACCCGGGGTTGGTGCGGCCTATAACGTACAGTAGCGGCGAGATGATTATGCCGGTGAGCGTGGTGAACCCGAACAGTGCGGCGAGGTTCACACCCGGAACGTGGCGCACCGCCTGGGCGCCCATCACTCCGCCGATCATCAGAATGAGCATGATTATCGGATGCTCGACAGCCAACACCATCAGCGGCGGGAAAGTGAGTCCGAGCAAAACACCGCCGATCGCGAACAGCGTAGCAGCAAAGAACAATCCGTAGACTTTGCGGATAAAGGCCACGCGATCGCTGACGCTTGCTTCAGCGGCGGTGACGGGCTGCGCGTTCATTTCATTGCGAGCGGGCCACGGCTCGGATTGTGAATAACTGTGTTTCTGCCGATCAAAGTCGCTCATAGCGACCTCCTTGTGATTCGCGTTCCATCTTATTGCGCTTGGCAGCCAACAGCATAGCACATTGATTGCCGATTGCCGATTGCGGGCACATTGATTGGCGATTGTCGATTGTAGGGACCCGCAAATCGACAATCGCCAATCCCCTTCAATCGTCAATCGGCAATCGACAATCGACAATCCTCTTGCGTCGCTTTTTGTTTGCTGCTAGAAATTCTTCAGCTCAGTTTGAACATCTGCTCCTTCGAAGGGCCTCAAAGATTGGATCAATGTGATGCGTCTGCCGCGGAGTTTTGCCGACGACGTTAAGAGCCAGGGCGATATCGTCCGCATTGTGTCGGACTATGTCACCCTAAAAAAGCGCGGCGCCAACTATCTGGCTTGCTGCCCTTTTCACTCCGAAAAGACTCCGTCATTCAATGTTCATCCGGGTAAAGGTCTGTTTAAGTGTTTTGGCTGCGGGGCCGGCGGAAGCATTTTCGATTTCGTTATGCGTATAGAGGGTTGCGGCTTTCCAGAGGCGGTGCGAATAGTCGCCCAAAAAAGCGGAATTCCTATCCCCGAGGTCGAAGAAACCGAGGACCACAAAAAGGTCGCGCGGGATCGCGAAAACATTCTCCGCCTAAACCAATGGTCGGCGGAATTCTTCGAGTCGCAATTGCACGACACCGATGAAGGCGCCGTCGCGCGCGAGTACGTGCGATCACGGCGTATCAATGATGAAACTGCCAGGCTTTTCCGCCTGGGTTACGCTCCCGATAGCTGGGACGCTCTGACCAATCATCTAAAGGGATGTGGCGCGACCACCGACGAAATTCATGACAGCGGTCTCATGGTGTTGAAAGAGACCGGGGGATTCTACGACCGATTCAGGGCTCGATTGATGTTCCCGATCACCAATACTCAAAAACGCGTAATTGCATTTGGCGGCAGAGTGATGGGACCGGGCGAGCCCAAATATTTGAACTCCCCCGAGACTTCGGTGTACACCAAGGGTCACAACCTGTTTGGTCTCGATCAAGCGAAGAACGAGATTCGCAATCTTGGTTTCGCGATTCTGGTTGAAGGCTATCTTGATTGCATCATTCCATTTCAGGAAGGCATTCATAATGTTGTAGCGAGCCTCGGCACCGCGTTGACTGAGAATCAGGTCAGGCTGCTGCGGCGTTATATGGATCAGCCGCAGGCTGTCGTGAATTTCGATCCGGACTCCGCGGGCCAGGCGGCGACCATGAGATCGATCGATCTGCTGCTGGCTGAAGGCTTCAAAGTCAACATACTCAGAATGCCGACCAAACAGGACCCGGACGCTTTTGTTCGAGAGCACGGAGTCGAGCGTTTCCGCGAGCTGCTCAAGACAACGCAGCCCTACATTGACTACATCATCGACGTTTCAATCGCCGGACACGACACATCGAGGCCGACGGGAAAAGTCGCGGCGATAAACGCTATGCTTCCTCACCTGGCCCGCATGCGCGACAAGGTAGCCCGCGCCGACTATGCCGGCCAGATTGCAGACCGGTTGAAGGTCGACTCGAACATCGTTCGCGAAGAGCTGAAGCGAACGGCGATCAACCGGCAGCCGTCACTGGACACCAAGAGAGTTCGAGCGGCCGAAGAAATGACCATCGGCGAGCGTCAGTTGCTCGAATTGATGCTGGCGAACGAGGGCGTGCGGCGCGCGATGATTTCTGCGCTCACCGAAGACGATTACGCAGAACTCGCCACTGGAGCCATTTTCGCGGCAGTCATTGAAATGGAGGGCAATGCTATCGAACTCGATTTCGACAACCTCATTGCGCGGGTCGAATCCGAGCCCGAGCGAGGGCTGCTGCCAGCGCTGTTGATGAGCGACTTGTCGTGGGCCGGGGGCGATGATTTCGACACGTTGTTCAAGAAAGCAACCGAGGCGCTCTCATCGCTCCGCCGCCGCAGATTCGAGCGGAGACTCGATGCGATTCAGATTGAGATTGGCCAGGCGGAGCGAGAGCAGGACGCCGAACGGGTCTTGTTCCTTTACCAACAGAAGACCGAGATCCAGAAGCGAAGGCTCGCTCTGTCTGCGGTATAACTCACAGTGTTCGTTTACACGGCGAGAGAACGGGGACAACCACCTGTGCGAGCACTGGTCCGGGGCTTTCCTTCAGCTCTTTTTTGGATTTGAACTCTTGCTCAAGAAGTTAAGAAACTATTACAACGCGCGCATCGAGCAGACATATGCAACGTTGCACGGTTGTCATCTTGACAGATTTTATCAATGGGGGTACGAATTGAAGCGTCTTATGACATGTCGCCCCCACGGGAGAGCGTGAGTTGTCCGACATCAACGAAAAATATCCCGACGAGGTTGAGAAGCTTCTCGAAGTAGGAAAGGAGAAGGAGTACCTTACCTACGACGACATAAACCGTCTCCTCCCCGCGGACCTGAATTCTGCTGATGATATCGAGGCAATACTCGATGTGATCGGCGCCGAAGGAATCTCGATCTCTGATTCAGACGAGAAATTCATCGAAGCGGCCGCGGTTGCCATAGGAACCAACGGCGACGGCAAGATTGAAGACGCGCTGGATGAAGAGCTCGATCTCGATCTCACGCCGGGCACGCTCGATAAGACTAACGATCCCGTTCGCCTATACCTCCGCGAGATGGCAGTGGTCCCACTTCTGACTCGCGACGGCGAAGTTTCGATTGCCAGACGCATGGAGCGCGGGCGACAACGCGTGCTCAAGGCCATCTCGCGATCGCCGATTTGCATCGACGAGATGCTCCAGATCGGAGAACGACTGCGACGCGGTGAGCTGCATATTCGAGAAGTCGTGACCTTCAGCGAGCAGGAGGCGATCACCGAAGAGCGAATCGAGCAGTACCAGCTCTTGACGCTGGACTCCCTGGGTGAGCTCAGGAAGAGCTACCTGCGAATGCTCAAGCTACATGATCGGGTTCTGGAGGAGCCAAAGAAGTCGCCGAGACTGCCGCGGCAGCGGCGCAAGCTTGCTGTTGCGCGGGTAGAGCTGGGCCGTCGCGCTCGAGCCCTCGACCTGGTGCTCCAACAGCAGGACCTCTTTACCGCCCTGATTCGCGACAATGTCAATCACGCGCGCGAGGCGCGCGCAGGCGTCGATCGAGCTCGACGTTTGCTCGAGAGAAAGAAGTGGAACGAGGACGAGCGGGAGCTCAGGCGCAATCTTCGCGACGCCGAACGCCGGCTCTCAGATATGGAAGCGGGCTGGCACGCGACGGCTGTTGAACTCGAACGCTCACTGGCGACGATCGCCACCGGAGAACACGAGGCCAACGTTGCCAAGCAGGAACTGATCGAAGCTAATCTGAGACTGGTGGTATCGATCGCTAAGAAATATACAAACCGCGGCCTGCAGTTCCTTGATCTGATCCAGGAGGGCAACATCGGCTTGATGAAAGCCGTCGACAAGTTTGAATGGCGGCGGGGATATAAGTTTTCGACGTACGCGACATGGTGGATTCGTCAGGCGATCACCCGCGCTATTGCCGATCAAGCGCGGACGATCAGAATCCCGGTGCATATGATCGAAACGATAAACAAACTGATCCGAACCTCGCGCGCTCTGGTCCAGGAACTCGGCCGCGAACCGAGCTCCGAAGAGATAGCCAAAAAGATGGATATCCCGGTGTCAAAGGTGCGCAAGGTTTTGAAGATCGCCCAGGAACCGATATCACTTGAAACACCAATCGGAGAAGAAGAAGACTCTCATCTCGGAGACTTCATCGAAGACAAGACAATATTGAATCCCGCCGACGCAGTCATTACCTCCAATCTGCGCGAAATAACGGATGAAGTCCTGAAATCCCTCACCCCTCGCGAAGAGAAGGTCATCAAGATGCGTTTCGGGCTTGGACCAAACGGGAGCGAACACACCCTGGAAGAAGTAGGCCAGCATTTCGCTGTAACCCGCGAACGCATTCGGCAAATCGAAGCGAAGGCGCTCCGTAAGCTGCGACATCCGTCGCGGTCCAGAAAGCTTAAGGCGTTTTTGGAATCGGCCGCACGTCCCTGACGACCGAGCGATGGCTTGAGACTTACACTCCTGAAAGAATCAAACTAGTCGATTGGACGTACGGGCCCATCCGTTCGGCCTAGTGTTTTCGATTGCCCCGATGTCTTTTCATCTGCGGCGGGTTCAGCGTCGGCGTTGGGAGTCGCGGCCGGCACGGCTGACTGTTGAGTAGGTGCCTGAATCTGCTCCCCGGCGAGTCCTTGCTTATAGCGCGAAAGCGCGTCCTCAACTCGAGCGCGGGCCCGCTCGGCTTCAAGCTCGCGTTCTGCTTCGGCAACCCGGCTGTCGGTCAATGAGGCTCCAGACCGGCGCATGCGTTCCCGCATCTCGTCAATTGTCGCTGACGGATCAAGGCTGTCGAAGGGCGCCTGGATGGATGACAGGTTCTCGCGCATCGCTGTCAAGTGAGTATCGGTCACCAACTCGTCGCCTTGAAGGCGCCGCTCTTCGCGCAACGCTCTGGCACGTTCTGCAGCCGAGTTGGCCTCGCCAATCTGCCGCATGATCAGGTCTCGTTCCTCACTCAGAGTGACGAGCTGGCTTCCTGCAGCCGCGGCTGCTGCTTCGTCACCCCGCTCTCTAAAAATTTTCTCTCGTTCGGCAACGCCCAGTATCTTCAACCCGATCTCGGCAAGTTCCCTCTCAAGTACCTTGGCGGAAGCGCGCGTCTGAACCTCCAGTTCCTGGAGGCGAGCGATCTCCGCGCGGGTGATCCCGCGCACATCTCGATCAGGACTGCTTACGCGCTGGATCAGATCATCGAGATAGGAGTTGATAAGTCGTTTTGTACGATGCCACATGATTTGGACTCGGGGCGTGTCGGAACCAGGTTTGTGGTTTCTGGTTTGTGGTTTCTGGTTCAACCTGCCCTAAAGATGGCGAAACCAGCAACCAGGAACCAGAAACTATTTACCCAAGGGGCTTTCGGTCAAACGGGGGCGGTTTCGTCTCATCTTGCTGGATTGAGCGTGGCGCGCTTCCCGGCTGCTGAACGACCGGCAAGGTCATCGGCTTTACAAACTTCACACGAAAAACAGCCCCGGGATTAACTACCACTTCTCCCCCTTTGGTCAGGAAGAGGCCTGCAAGCAGTCCACCACCCAGAGACGCCGCGCCCGCGCCGTAGCCACCGCCTGACAGAATAATCACGCCCGCGCCGGCCCCGCCAATTGCGCCTCCGCGCGTTACGTTTTCAGCAGTTTTGTCGCCTTTATGTCCACCCTTCACTTTGCCTTCGCTGTCCGCATTCAGCTTTTCGTTTTTGTCCCAGTCGTCAACCGCCGTCACGACCACCGATACCGGCTCCTCGCCCCACGGAAGACCAACCCGTTCGAACGCGATTCCAATACTACCCTGCTTTTGCCCGCGTTTGGCCGGAGTCACCTGCGTTACTCGTCCAATGAATTCCGTTCCTCGCGGCATCACCAGCTGGCTGTTGACGGAGATCGGTTCATCCAGGACGGCCTTGACTGGGTCGCCTGGCTCGCTCAACTTCGAGCTCAGTCGGGTCTGGAGGATCACCTTGGCCTTGGTTTCCGGTTCAATTGTGGCCTCACGCGCCGCTTGCGAAAAAACGGGCGCTGCCGAAAGCGCCAGACAAATGACGAGAGCGAGAGAACAGAATGACCTTATCATCTAGTACCTCCAGGATGGCCCGTATGCGGTCAGTTTGATGTTAGTGCAGTAGTTTGATCAGGGTCAAGAAGAAGCTGCGTCACAATGAGTTGTAAGCTGGAAGCCTCACTATTCGCCGATTGATTTCCTGATCGCTTCGGCGATTCGGTTCGCTTGTTCCCGGACCCTTGTCTCATCCTCACCTTCGATCATTACGCGGGCCAAGTTTTCAGTTCCCGAATATCTGACCAGCAGCCGGCCTCGGCCATCCAATTCGCGTTCTACTAGTTCGATTTCTCGTGTGACTTCCGGTAGCGTTTCCAGCGGCGGTTTGGAGTGAACCCGAATGTTGAGCAGCAATTGCGGGTAAGGGGTCATCTGCGCCGCCAGTTGACTGAGCGTACGGTTGGAGTCACGCATCGCTCGAAGCAGTTCGATCGCTGTAATCATCCCGTCTCCCGCAAGGGAAATATCCGGAAAGATTATGTGACCCGATTGCTCGCCGCCAAGTTTCGCGCCAAGTGCCGTTAGTTCTTCAAGCACGTAGCGGTCACCCACTTGTGCGCGAACCAGATCGATTCCTCGCTCGCGCAAGGCCATCTCCAGCCCGATGTTGCTCATCACCGTAGCGACTACTAAATTGCCGCTGAGCTTCCCGCGCTTCTGTAGAAAGTCGGCCAGGATCATAAGAGTCGCATCGCCATCCACCAGCCTTCCACCGTCATCTACAAACAACGCACGATCAGCGTCGCCATCGAATGCTACCCCCAGGTCAAGACCTCTTTCCGTAACCAGCCGCTGCAGGCCTTCCTGATGAAGCGATCCACACGCCTCATTGATGTTCCTACCGTCGGGTTGGGCCGACAGCACTTCGACTTGCGCGCCCAGGCGCTCGAATAACGCCGGCGCGATCGCCGACGCCGCGCCGTTTGCACAGTCGACCGCAAGCCTCAACCCATTCAGATTCACGCCCAAACCCACCTCGGTCGCCAGGTAGTCGATATAACTGCGTTGAAACGCTTGCTCCCGCTCCGTCTGGCCTTGGATCCAGGCAAAATCATCTCGCTGCCGGTCCATCGCTGGCTGCTGATCGATTGCCTCAGCGACATCCTCTTCAATCCTGCGCTCCACTTCATCCGCGAGTTTTCTTCCTGAGGGAGAAAAGACTTTTATGCCGTTGTCTTGATAAGGATTGTGCGATGCTGAAATCACGATGCCGGCGTCAAAGGGCGTCGCTCGCGTGATGTAAGCCACACCGGGCGTCGTTATTACCCCGGCTGACTGCACGGTCGCTCCGGCGTCCATCGCGCCGCGCGCGAGCGCCAACTCGATTTGCGGCCCCGACTCGCGAGTGTCTCGCCCGATAATAATGCGTGGCGCGCGGTCAAGCTTGCCGGCCAGGTTCAGAACCAGCGACCTGCCTATGATCGCTACTGTTTTCTGGTCGAGGGGAAATCGACCTGCTTTACCCCTTATGCCATCTGTCCCGAACAGTCTTTGTTCCTGCGTCTTCGGCATCAAACAAATGCTCCTCCGTAAAAATGTACTGCAGCCTGTCCAGTCTGCAGATTGCGGGTCGAGGCGCAGCCCGGGCGCAGACCAGGCGGTAAGGTCAGTAATCGACATCGGGCGCAGACTGGACAGTCTACGCTACATTACCTTACGCGGACTGTTTGGGGTTCAACTGAACGCACGACGACGCGGTCGGCGAATATCGGCGACAGCGTTACTCTGGGAGTGAACATCGTGGGGCCGCCCTGGTATTCGACGCCAACGCTGACATCGGCAACCGTCATTTCGGCAAGTGTGGAGCGGGCGCCGTAAACGGTCACCTTGACGAACCGCGGGATCGCTCGCGCACCAGGATGGGCGCCAAAAACCGCAACCGGAACGTTGTCGATGACGCGTTCGGCACGAACCTCAGCGATGTTCACGACAAGCATGACTTTGCGCGGACTGTCCTCGCTCAAGTTGATGTTAGGCGCTCCGATGTCGATTGCGACCTGCTCGCTGAATGTTCCCGGCCGATCCGTTAGTCTTACGGTTTCGGTTGAGACGCCTGTAACTTCTCGCAGCTGGCTCTCCGCCCCAACAATCTTCACCGTAGGAGGAATGATTTGCCAATCGATGACTTCCGACCCTGTGGGCGGCTCGCCTTCCCATCTCGGGGTGATCGGAACTTCCCTTTCGCTCACCCGCTCGATGGTGACGCGAATAGTGCGAGGCTCGATATCGATTACTTTAACGTTCGACGGCAGCCCGTTGCGATTGGGCTCGACTTTTAACGGGATGACTCGAAACCCCGGTTCGACCGCGGACATATCGGCGGTCACGCTCAGCTGTCCTGAACGAAGCGCATCCAACGATTCGCGAGGGCCTTCCAGGTACACTCGGGCAGTCAGAGTATCGTACTTGGTGACGGTTAAATCGGGAGACTGCGGCAAGCTGAACTCGATCGCGCCGTTAAGGGACACCTGGCTCACCGGGCGTGATGCGACCGAGAGCCACAGTACACCGGTAATCAGCAAAGCCAACACTTTCAAGCCGGTGTTCTCGAGCACGTAGTCCCGCGCGTACTCCTTAAGCCCCTTCAGATAATCGTTCATCCAGTCCATTACGTCGGCACTCACTTGATATAGGTCTCGCTGACCTGCTCTCTGGAACCATCGGTGGCAGCTTCGGCCTTGCGGCGGATCCGACGAGCGGGTCGCACAGCTTCGACGAACCCCCGCTGCGGCTCGATCGCGTTGCGAATCAGCTCGCGAAGCGAACTGCTGTTGAGGTATCGAGTAATCTCCCCGTTCTGAACGAACGAAATAACGCCCGTCTCTTCGCTGACGACCACGGCCGCGGCATCAGTATCCTCGGTGACGCCAATGGCGGCACGATGACGCGTGCCAAGCTCTTTGGACAAACGAGGGTTCAGCGTGAGGGGAAGAAAACAGCTCGCCGCTTCGACTTTGTAGCTACGGATGATCACTGCCCCGTCGTGCAGCGGCGTGTGCGGATCGAAAATCGTGACAATCAGATCGTACGACAACGCTGCCCTGAGCAACACGCCGGTGTCGATGTAATTCTGGAGTCCCACATTTCGCTCGAGAACTATGAGCGCACCTACCTTACGGGATGAGAGGGTCATCGCGGCCAGCACGATATCATCGTAAGCTTCGCGGCTGGCCTTCGCGTGCCCAAACCGGAACGGGAGATTTGACCCAACGCGCATTAATGCAGAACGTATCTCAGGCGCAAATATTACGAGGATCGCGAAACCGAAATACAGCAGCGTATTTCGCATGACGAACTGAAGCGTATCAAGACCCAGCAGCACCGAGATCTGATAGAGCAAGCCAACACCCAGCAGTCCTACCGCCATCTGCACCGCTCGCGTTCCGCGCACGAGCTTGAGCAGGCCGTAGATTATGGCCCACACGATCACGAAATCGATCAGATCTGTGATTCGGAGTTGGCTCAGAAATCTAAGAAGCTCTGCGGATCGACTCATGTCGGTGTCACTATCCCTTGCTAACGTCAAACAGTCGAGAGCCTGCAAGACACGAGGGGGTCTCTTTCGTCCGGCACATTACCCGGAGTCTCTTGCGGCACTTGATCTGAACCGTTGAGGGCGCCACGCGGACGGGGAGAGCTGCGTATTATGGGCGCCTTCCCTGTTCTATCGTCCAACAAAGCGGCCTGCTGCAAATCCCAAAGACTCGCCGCAAGCCTGCTCCACATACTTCGTGTGGTTGCGGCCGGCTTATCTGCCGAGATCCTAGCGATAGACTCTATTCCGTATGGTATCCGGCGAGTCGGCCATAATCAAGCAAACAATCCAAAAACGTTGCGGAATAGTTCAGTATTAACCTCTGAGTTGCCCCATTTGGTTGTCGGAATGAGTCTTTTGCGGACACTGTGAACGTCCGGCCCGACGCAAGCAACGAACTCTTGCTATGCCCTTATGTCGCGGTTTCATCTGAAAACGAAGCCTTTTCGGACGTTTTCAGACATCGGTGGCGAATTTCGAAATTCCGGGAATCAATACGAAAGTGTGGCCAGATGTTTGGCATCGAGGTTGCTCATACAACTGGCGCAGGATTCTTAAGACTCGGTGAAAAGTTATGACTGTACGGCTTGTTAAGCGAAAACAACTTCGTGCTTCGGATGAAAAGAGGTCGCAGCCGGCGACGCCGGCTAAAATGGCTTTGACGACTCAAGGTTGGATCGAAGAATTCCGTGCCCGCAAAGCGAGAGATCAACAAAGCCTGCACGGCATGCTCAAGCGCGGCTGATCGATAGAGTCATTCACTCGTCGCCGCGCTTGCGGCACTGAAGGGCCACTCGCCGCGACGGCGCGATCTTAGAAGATAGATAACCGAACCAATCGCCACCAGCGCGAGCGCCAGCCAGATCGGCTGCATCGAGCTGGGCCGCATCACCAGGACATAGAGGAACCCCAGGAACGCAAGCACCGAAGGAAGCGGATACAACCACATGCGAAACGGCCGCGGCATATCAGGACGCCGAATTCGCAACACAACTACCCCAATAATCTGCGCCAGGAATTGAACCGTGATTCTTATGACTACTAGCGCAGTGATCACGTCTTTGAGTCTCAACAAACAGCACGCGCCCGCAACCAGGCCCATCACCAGCAGGGACACATATGGGAATCTGTGCTTGGGATGAACTCGTGCAAACGGGCGGAAGTAGTTCCCGTCGATCGCCGCAGCGTACGGCACACGAGAATAACCAAGCATCAGCGAGAATACCGAAGCGAATGCCGTCCACATTATCAGCAGACTCGCCAGCACGCCGGCCCAATTGCCATAGAGCCTCTCCATCAGAGTCGAGATAATGTGACTTCGCACCGCTTCGTTCTCGGGCTTCGCGGTTTCGTTTAGCTCCTGCCACGGAATCACCCCAAGGATGCTGATGTTCATCACGATGTAGATCGCAGCCACGGCGATTATCGAATATATTATCGCTCGCGGAATCACACGGCCGGGGTCTTTCACCTCCCCGCCAAAAAAACAGACGTTGTAGTAGCCCCAGTAGTCATAGACCGCTACAAGCATCGCCAACCCAAGTCCCTGAAAAAAAGCGAGCGACGGGGTGAATGCATTCGGAGGAAAATCAAGAGCCCGCGATTTGTCGAAGTTCGAGATACCGGCCACTATTACCCAGAGAACTGTCACCAGAACGCCGACCCACAAGTATCTAGAGAGCCGTCCGATAATCGTTATTTTCCGGTAAAGCAGGAATACCGCAATGACCACCGTACCCATAGCCACAAGCGTCGCGGCGGTGAGCGATACGCTGGCGTTGAGGGTCCCGATCAGCGGCAGCTGGACTTGAAAGTTCCGCGAAAAGTAACTCGTGTGCAACCCGGGCCAGATGAACGCCGCGTATTGTGAGAAACCGATGCAGCCGGAAGCGATCGACAGCGGAGCACTGAACGTCAGCTGCCAGATGAACAAAAACGAGATCATACGGCCAAGTTTCGCAGGGTTGTAAATCTCTTTCAGATAACGATACGAGCCGCCCGACCGCGGCATCGCCGCCCCAAGCTCGGCCCATACCAGTCCATCGCACATAACCAGGACGGCTCCGAAAATCCAGCCGAGCATAGCCTGGGGCCCGCCCATCGCCGCTACAATCAAAGGGATAGTGATGAAGGGACCCACCCCGATCATGTCGATCATGTTCAGCGTGGTTGCACTGGTGAGGCCGACGCCGCGAATCAACTGTGTGTCGTGACCAGCTGCGTCAACCGAGGCTGGATCGACTTCGCTTACGTTTTGATCGGAGACTTGCGCGTTGGTTGTATTAGACATGTAGAGCCTGTGAGATCAGAATGATTTCACCGTTCCCCAGCAGCCTGAGAACGAAGCGTCCTGCCGGCTGCTCAAGATTGCATTGAAGAGGGCAGACCGGATGCTCCCAGTTCTCTAGCGCTGGCTATGGAATGGCGGAGAGAGTTTAAACCAAGAGTGCGGCTGTCCAAAAACTGATTTGGCGTACCGGCTATTGGCTGATCTGAGGGGGCCGGAGTTGTTGACCTGGGGGTACCGGAATCGCACCACCCTGTTGTTGGTTCACCGGAATGAAGATGAATATCCACTCATCGTAGTTCGCAAGACCGAAGTAGGTGTTTGTTGCTTTGCCCTTCTTCTTCGGCGCGACTCCCACAATCGGCGTACTACCCGAACCCGGTCCGCTCAGATCAAAAAGACTCGCAAGCGGGTCGGGGATCTCAACGTCGTCGTCGGGATCGTCTGGGTCAGTGTCCTGGCCCGGTCTTCCAGGTGGAGCCCCCGGATTTGCTGGATTGACAATCGGCGGCGCCTGAGGCCCCGTCTCTGGGGATACAGGGCGCTGGGGGCCGGCTGGCTCGGGCGAGATCTCCGACCGACCGAAGACGCTCCTGGTCGGGGGGCCTGCGATCAACAGATACTGGGTCGGGATCGGAACCAGGGTTTGTGCGGCCCAGGCCTGCAGGAACGGCATGATTCTTGGATCGCGGGCTCGGACAGGTTCCCAATCCGAGTTGGAGATCGGGTCTATCAACGCCGAGGGCCTGATGAATTTTCGTTCATTAACCCCGATGGTTACTCCGTCACGCAGTTTAGCTAGTTCGAGCAAGTATCCGTATGGAGGTCGCTGGAGGAGGTTGATCCCACGAAGGGCGCCGTTGTTATAGTACCGGGCAATCCCTTGAGCCATTTGTTCGCCGCGATACAACATCTCGAGTTCCTTGTCGCGCTGAACCTGCATTTGCACGTTTGGAACAACGGATGAAGCGAGCACGATGGCCATCACTCCCAGCGCCAGCAGCAATCCAAGTAATGCCCATCCTTCCTCGCCGCGTTGCCGGTCGGGGCCCGGTCGAAGTGTTGTGATTCCGAGCGACATTATTTCGGCTTCTCCTGCAACTGAACGCGCCGCTTGATGTCGTATTGAGTGAGCGTGACGTCGATTGAATTCTCCGATATGGCGTCCACGCGCCACACTCCCAGGATCGTATCGCCGACTTTTACGCGCTTGATCTCGCGGGAGGAGGTGATCTCGATCACGGCGTAATTGTACTGCGGCTGACCGAGTGATCCGAGCCTTCCCTTGAAAACAAACTGGGGCTCGGGAGCAGGTTGGACGACGAACTGGATCTTGTTGGAATTCTGGTGCTCAGGGTCGCTCTTCGATTTGACCTCGACGGTAATTCCTCGGGCCATCGAGTAATCTCCGGCGGAAATCTCGGTCGTGAGTTGAGTTTCGTTCAACCGCTTCGTAGGACGCGGCATTCCGTCGACCAGGATCTGCCCATCAGCTGGAATCTTGTTGCCGGTGATCTGGAGCGTAACGGGCCTCGGAGTGCCAGCCACCGCCGATTGTGGCGTCACCGAGATCAGCTGGATCGGAGGGGGTGGCGGGGGCGGCGGTGCAGGCGTTGGCGGCTCAACGTAATAGGCAAAGATATTCCCTCGGTTGCTCGGCTTGCTGCTGCCTGAACCGGCAGACGCAAACCTGAAGTTCAGAGGCGTCGTGTCGGAAAGCAACGCCTGCATCAAAGCTTCCTGTTGTGCGGCAGCTCCGAGTTGGCGAGTTCTTGGCGCTGAATTGGCGGTGCCGGACGACGTGCCCGACACACTCACGTTGGAATTGGTTTGAGCGTTGCGCCTGGGTCTCTCGGCGGGGCCGCTCAAGAAAAAGCTGTATATGAGTGCCGCGAGGAACCCGACGCCCAGCACCACCAGGAACATCTTTTTCTTTTGCTCAGATGAACTTCTCTTCGCCATCGGTGACTTCTCGTAAAGATCCCTCTGCCCTCGCGCGCCTGCGAGCGCAGGCATCTTGCCTGCCTTCTTCGCTGGTTGGAACCGAACACACTGCAGGCAAGATGCCTGCGCTCCCAGGGCTACAGGGGTTGAAAGTATGCCGACATCTCGATAGTCAGCATGATCCCGGATGCTCCCTCGCCTCCGCGAGCGCGCCTGCTTGACGTTCTGGCTTCCTGATTCGTCAGGTTAACCGAGTTGACCACTACAAACTGTTTCGCGCGCTCCAGTTCATTGATGAAGGTTCGCACATTTGTATATTGCCCGAAGACGGTAAATCGAAACCCGACACTTGGAAAGGCGCTCAGGAGGTCGTCGGTTTTCTTTCGCTTAGTGACCTTGTTCTCGGCGGCCTTATCACTGGCGTTTTCCGATTCACCGAGATCCGCGCCCATGTCTATCCCGCTGGTGAGGGTGACATTATTCTTTTTCGCAAGGGCGTTGATCTCCCTAATCAAGGTGATGCGACCGGATGAAAATGGTTTAAGCTGAGAGCCCCTGAACGTTTCAAGGCTTTCGAGTGCAATCTTTGCTTCGTCTACAAAATTTGGCTCTGCCGTGCCTGGCGCTTTGGCGTTAGCGATGATGCTTCGTTGTTGCGCGTCCAATTCGGCCTCAAGCGCGCGCAAGCGATTCTGTTCGGGTTTGAGCGACGAAAAGTATTGGGCAACGACGATCACGAGGAAAGCTGCCGCAATAAGAAACGCGACAGCCTCGCCAAGGCTTAGACCAAACGGGATTCTCGCCACGCCGACCGGGCGGACTACCGCGCGAGATACTCCTTCCCTAACCTGTGTGCTCAATGGGTTCCACCCCTCAAAGGCTTGTAAATGAGATTCAGGGTGAAAGGAGTTTCGCCGCTTTCGGCTGGCGCTTCCTGCCCAGTCTCGCCGACAAAAAAAAGACCATTTGACTTTTCGAGGTTGGTCATCATCGAAGTCAGTTCGTCGGCGGTAGTGCCGAGCGCTTTCACCTGAACTTTCGCCGTCACATCCTCGGAGGTGTTTACAATCTCCTCGACCTTTATGCTCATGATCCGAGTCTTGTTTGGGACATAATCTTCGATATCGCCGATCATTCTATTCCAGGAAAACGCCTTGCGCTGGATCAGTTGGCGGGCGGCTGCAAGTTGCATTGCCTGCTGTTCGCTGAGGACGATTCTCGTTTGCTCAAGCTTGCGGCGTTCCTGTTCGCGGGCCGCCTCCGCCGCGGCCTCTTTCTGCGCTTCGATCCGTTGAGTTATTTCGGCTTGCTTTGCGACGACGCTGCTCTTCTCACTCAACATCCACAGGAACAGCCAGAACGCGGTGAAATACACCGTAATTACGGCGATCCAAAACAGGCGATGGTTAGTAAAAGGCCGCCTCGAGAGGTTTATGTATGTTCGCATTCCGTCCAAGAATAACCGACAACCGACTGCCTTTGCCAGCTTTCATTCGACCTGACCAACCCATCTCTGGAACACTCGGCGCCGGTACTGTCTTGCGGTCTACCGGGGGCTCTTATGTTGAGTCATTACGGGCAACTCCTGTCGAGGGCAAACGCATCTGGATAACAGAAGTTCCAGTTGTTGAGCTGCGCTATCCTTATTTTCAAATGTTCGGTTGTGAGGGTATAGATGAAAACTTGCCCAGTCTGTGCGCTCGATTTGGAGGACAGCTATCTGTACTGTCCTGATGACGGGTCGACCTTAACTTCCTTGTCTGGTGGATTGTCTGACCGCAAAATAGCGAGCGACGCGAGCCCAGTCAATGAATCCGGCGTGGTCCTATATTGTCCGATGTGCGCGGCTGAATACCCGCTTACGTTTTCATCGTGCCCGGTGCACGGCGTTACGCTCACCAAACACAGCATACCGAAACCGACGAGCAGTGAATCAGACCTCCGCGAACCCAACTCCGGTTCCCGGGCAACCGATTCAGCGCCACGATTTCGAAAAGATGAGCCCAAACCCGCGAAGCCGCTCACCGTGCTTGAACTTAACCGACCGCAGACAGATAGTCCGCGCCAGGCTACCGCAAGTTTACGCGATAGCCTCGACGAAGAGCCCAAGTCCGCGAAGCCGCGCACCGTGCTTGAACTTAAGCGCCCGGAGATCGAAGGTCCGCGACAGGCTACCGCAAGTTTACCCGATAGCCTCGACGAAGAATCAGCGCCACGATTTCGAAAAGATGAGCCCAAATCCGCAAAGCCGCGCACCGTGCTTGAACTTAAGCGCCCGCAAATAGAAAGTCCGCGCCAGGCTCCCGCAAGTTTACGAGATAGCCTCGACGAAGATTCAGCGCCACGATTTCGAAAAGATGAGCCCAAACCCGCGAAGCGGCGCACCCTGCTTGAACTTAAGCGCCCGCAGATAGAACGTCCGCCTGAGGCTCCCGCCAGTGCAGTCGATGGCTTCGATGACCCCCTAGAGGATTTTCCAGTCTCCGACTACTTGGATGGGATCGACCACCGTGATTCGGGTGGCCCGCTTCACGAGCGAAGGTTGGAAGGCCCTGGCTTTCGGATGGCTGCGATTGCGACCGTTATCTTGCTTGCGGTTTTAGGGTTGGCGGCGATCTATAGTCTGTTTTCGAACTTCTCGCGTAGATCGACCCCCTCACAAATCAAGGCTGCAAGCGCGATCAAAGACACGCCCGAGCAGCTACCTTTCGTTGCTACACCAAAGGAAGCCCAGGAGTATAAGGAAGAACCTCCTGCCGTTTCACCAACATCGGAGCCCTCCTCCGAGCCGGCCATCGAGCCGGAGCGTCGTGACGAGCCGGAGCGTCGAGAAAGGATCCCCACTTCGCCAGTCGGGCCCGGTGATCGAGTGAGCCCGAGTACCCATCCGATGCCTAAAACGAAAATCGCAGCGACGCCTGCGCCCCCTTCTGTCGCGCCGCCCAGGATTAGCCCGCCAATGCCGGCATTACCG
>Ga0134127_10001495_pt1 | contig 17286 bp, 20 predicted proteins | sample KB31753_FD_96459 | JGI IMG/M metagenome (GOLD analysis project Ga0134127, IMG submission 96459) | Terrestrial soil microbial communities with excess Nitrogen fertilizer from Kellogg Biological Station, Michigan, USA - KB3-175-3 | ecosystem: Environmental > Terrestrial > Soil > Unclassified ... | reverse complement strand
GAATCGCATCACTGTTGCCGAGTGCGACCGACATCGTATGCGAGCTGGGGCTCGCGGGGAGCCTGGTCGGCGTGAGTCATTCGTGCGACGCTCCGGAGGTCGCTGGCTTGCCTCGCCTAACTCGGACGCGTGTTCCGGTGGGTTCAAACAGCCGGACGATTGACTCTGCTGTTCGCGAGGCGGTTGCCCAGGGCATTTCACTGTACGAGATCGACAGCGAGCGGCTGGGCGCGCTGGCGCCCGACCTGGTCCTAACCCAGAACCTGTGCGATGTCTGCGCGGTGGGCGAGGCGGAGGTGACCGGCGCGCTCGAGGCCGCTTGTCTGGCGCCGGCGGTGCTCACGCTCGGGCCGACAACCCTCGCTGAAGCGTGGGAGACCATTCGCGAGATCGGGCGGGCTACCGGGCGATCGCGGGAAGCCGATGCGCTGGTTAGCGGGTTGGACGCTCGAGTCGCCACAGTAACCGCAGCCGTCGCGTCTGTACCTTACCGCCTTCGGGTGGCGCTACTCGAGTGGATCGATCCGCCAATCGCAGGCGGACACTGGAACCCGGAGCTGATCGCACTGGCGGGGGGTTGCGACGTATTGGGCACCCAGGGCACACCAAGCCGTACCATCACTTGGGAAGAAGTGGCGGCGTCCCAGCCTGACCTCATCTGTATTGCCTGCTGCGGCTACACCGCGACCCAGGCTCGTTCTGATCTCCAGTTCCTGCGACAGAACGACTCGATGCGCGACCTGCCCTGCGTTCGGGAGGGGCGAATCGAGGTCTTCGACGGGGTCCGGCTGTTCAGCCGCCCCGGACCGCGGCTGGCCGAGAGCCTGGAACGACTGGCCGCCGCGCTCCATCCTCAGCGCTTCGGCGCTTCCGCCGCCTCCTCGCCAACCCTGAGCGGTATCACCTGAGGCGATCCATCCAGGAAGGTGGTCACCGCCACCGGCCACTGGAACACGTCGCTCAGGATGTCGCGCTGGAATACCTCCGCGGGGGTGCCGTCGGCCACGACCTTTCCCCCATTCAACAGGACCACCCGGTCGGCGAACCGGGCTGCCAGGTTGAGCTCATGCGTGACCACGAGCCCGGCAAGCCCATCCGCGACGAGGGTGCGAACTAACTCGAACACCTCCATTCGGTGCCGCACGTCGAGCGACGAAGTCGGCTCGTCCAATACGAGCACGCGCGGTTGCTGTGCGAGAGCCCGAGCGACGCGAACCCGCTGCCACTCGCCACCGGAAAGGGTGTCCACTCGGCGTGCGGCGAGGGCTTCGATATCGCAACGGCGAAGAGCCTTCAGCGTGGCCTCCCGATCGTGAAAGCCAATGGGCGAGAGGGGCCCGAGATGCGGGTAGCGGCCGAGCATCACCGTCTGGGTGACGGTGAGGGGGAACACGACCTCCTCCCGCTGCGCCACGACTCCTACCACCCTGGCAAGCTGCGCGCGACGCCATTCGGAGACCGGCTTGCCATCCAGCTCTGCCGACCCTTGCTCCAGCGGCAAGTGTCCCAACAACGCGCGGACCAGTGTGGTCTTGCCGCTGCCGTTGGGGCCCACCACTGCAACCAGTCGGCCAGGCTCGAGGCTTACGGTCACCTTGTCGAGCGCGCGGCCGGCTGCGCCGGGATAGCGGACGGATATGTGCCGCGCAGCCAGGATCACGTGTAGTTCCGCCGAAGCAGAAGGGCGAACAGCGGCACACCCACGATCGCGGTCACCGCGCCAACCGGAAGCTCCAGCGGACGGACGATCGTGCGCGCCAGTGCGTCGGCTAGCACGAGAAACCCGCCGCCCACGACAAACGCAACCGGCAGAAGCTCCCGGTGCATCGGCGTCGAGAGCCGGCGTATGGCGTGGGGCACGACTAGGCCGACGAATCCAACGATTCCGCAGACCGCGACGCTCGCGGCCGTTAGAAGCGAGGTTGCCAGGTAGACCAACCGTTTGTTGCGCTCCACGTCAGCACCGAGGTGCTTGGCGCTTTCCTCGCCCAGAGCGAGCAGATCCAGAGCGCGGCCGCTCATGAGCAGGAGGATCAAAGGGACTGCGGCATAGGCCGCAAAGACCCAGACAGCACGCCATGACGCGCTGCCGAAACCGCCCAGCAGCCACAGGAAAGCCCGGCGTAACTCGGCCGCCTCCGAGAGCGAAACGATCGTGGTCATGATGGCGCCGGCGAACGATCCCACCACGACGCCCGCGAGCAGTAGCACGCGGGGATCGAGACGCCGGCCGGAAACGACGCTCAGGCGATACACCAGCGCCACCGCTCCGGTGGCGCCGGCAAAAGCGGCCGCCGGCACGGCCCAGGGCCAATTGGGATTGAGGGCGATGGCAACCACGGCCCCGAGGCCGGCGCCCCCCGACAAGCCAAGCAGGTACGGATCGGCAAGGGGATTGCGCAGCAGGGCTTGCAGCGAGGCTCCGGTTACGCTGAGACTCCCCCCGACCAGAAAGGCAAGAAGCACCCGGGGCACGCGAATCTCCCGCACGATGGCGGCCGCATCGGCGGTGGGGTGGAGCAAGCCATCCAACACCTCGCTCGGAGACAAGGTCACCGGGCCCGCCCACAGGCCTACCACCAGGCTCAAGGGCACCATCAGCAGCAGGCCGATCCTTTTCATTGTCTGGCCTCCGCCATCGCCTTCTGGAATTCCCGGATCGCAGCCGGGGCTCGGGGGCTCGGGCGACTGAACTCCGATCCTTCCTCGCGCACCAGCCGGCGGGCCCTTACCGCCGGGACAACCTGCCATTCCGGCCGGGTCAAGAACGCAGGCGGCTCGGCTCCGAGCGCGAGAATCACATCCGGATTCCTAGCCGCGACCGCCTCAATACTCACGGGAGCGGAGGATCCGGCCACGTCGGCGAAGAGATTCTCCGCGCCCGCCCGCTCGAGCAGCTCCGTCAGGAAGCTGCCTCGACCCACCGTCATCGGCGGCTGGTCCCAAACCAGGAGAAAGACGGTCGGCCGGGCTCCCTCCGGGTGAACGGTGGCCTGGGCCAGCTCGGCCTCGAACGTCCGGACGACGGAATCGGCTGCAGCGGTTTCTCCCGTCAGGCGCCCGAACAGACGGGCAAGGCGCGGGATGTCGCTGAGCGAATCGGTCCGGAGCCTCAGCGTGGGAATGCCGAGCTGCTTCAGGCGCCGCACGGCCTCGACATTCTGGGCCGAGTAGTAGAGCAGGACGAGGTCAGGCTTCCGAGCGACGATCGCCTCGAGGTTGGGATTGATCCCGTCGCCCAGACTTGGTACCGCCAGGGCTTCCGGGGGGTAGTCGCACCACGTGGTGCGGCCCACCACGTCCTTCCCCGCCCCGATCGCAAACAACAGCTCGGTGGCTGCCGGGTTGAGCGAGATTATACGGTGCGCCGGCAGCCTGACCTTGACGCTGTCTCCCGCGTCGTCGGCAATCGCGACCCCGGCCTGAGCGACCGGCGCCGCTCGGCAGCCGTGCAACATCACGAGAGTGGCCGCGAGAGCGGCCGCTAGCATGACAGCGGCTCGAGCGAATCCCCGGCGCCCGGGCCGCTCGCGGTCAAACGTTCCGGGATCGGCTTGCAAGCAGGGCCCCCAGCTGCGATTTGAGTGACGCCCGCTCTGCCTCGTAGCGCTCCCACTCGGCAGGTGCCGTCTCGGCTTCTCGCTCCGCATATCGTGCATCGAGCTGCGCCAAACGCTCCAGAAGAACATCGGCCTCGGCAGAGCCGCCCGCCTCAGGCGGCACGGCAGGTCCTCGAAGCCCCCGGGTCGCAGCAACAATTAACGCCCCGCCGAAGCCTGCCACCAGCGCCGGCAGCAGCCAGCCGGGCGCGAGATCAGGCTGATTGAGACGGATTCGAACCACCGCGCCAGCGGCTACCGGACCCATCCAGCGCTGATACGTGCGTCCTTGAATGACCTCGGTGTCGGCCGGCGCCAAGCCACCGCCGCTCACGCGAGCCCCGCGATCCCCGATGAGGACGTTCACCAAATCAGCCGGGCCCTCGAACGGAAGGTCGAGGCTGTGCGCCGATGCCGGCAGAGCGTACTGGAGAACGAGCTGCTTCTCCCCCGGCGCGATTGGCGCGAGCAGCTCCACCCGGTTGCCGACGCGTCGCAGCGCATCAGGAGACACATCGCTTTCCCCTGGCTCGAACCCGAAGGTTCCGCTCGGCAGCGGGGCCGACCAGGACGGCAGGCTCGTGTCTGACGAGACCCGCGTATGGTCGCCGCGGTTGCGGAGAATGATGAGGTCGAGCACGCCGCGGCTTCCGTCCTCACGTGGGTCGGCGACCACCAGGTGGCGCGCCTCGAGCTCCACGCTTGCGGAAGACGACGTGTCGGACACGACGATGAAGAGCGCGGTGTCCGGGAGCGCAGGGTTGGTGTGCACGGCGGGAGAGAAGTACTCGATGCCCTGATGTCGAGTGCTGGTGAGGTACACCGCGTTTGTGTCGGGCACGAACCGAAACCGGAACTCCCCGTTCTTGTTCGTCGTGGTGGAGTCAACCGGGCCTTGTGCCGCCCGGCCCACCCGATGAAGAAGGACGCGCGCCTGCGCCTCGGGCACCGAGTCCCTCCCGACCATCCGGACCACGTGACCTTCGGCTCGCACCGGGGTTTGGGCGCGGAGCGGGGCGATGCTGATAAAGAGGGCCGGCGCGGACAGAAGCAGGCGGGGGCAGGCGGGCAGCAACTGCAACACCCGGCGGAAGTGCATCGGCAGCCGGTGCGGTGTCACCGTGCCCGTCCGCTCCCGCCCGACCTCGCCTGCGCCAGTTCTAGGGATTGGACTTTCCTTGGCCAGTGATGCCCCATAACGACTTAGCGCCCGAATTGTGCCCGTTCTGTACCCGTCCACTCGGTCGACACCCCAGCTTCCCGCTCCGCCTGAGCGCGAGCTTTCACCGCGGCGATAGAATGCTGCGATCAACAGGTGCACCTTAGCCGGCCCGAAGCTTCATCGCATCGACTTGCTTTCCTGTGAACGCGCATAGCGTACACAGGTCCTTGTCGTCGTTCGTGCCCGTTTTAAACCATCCGGCGCGTCGAGCCGGGACGCAATGAGGCATTGTTCCCAGGAAGGCTGACGAAAGAGCAGCAGTTCTAATCGGGGACACGCCCGCTGGCCAGCACCGGCGGGCGTTACGGGCGTTAAATGTTAACGACTGGCGGATGGCAGCGCTGCTGGACGCTCGCGAAAGCGGCCCTCCGCTGTTACCACGACCGTTGAGGTCGGCGGGCCTGACGGCATAGGTTTCCCTCGCGGTAAGCAGAAGGCTCAGCCAATAGCGGAGGGACTTCACGATGTACGCATCACAAATGGTACCGTTGCCAAATGGCCGGGCACTCGTGATCGAGCGGGCCGCGCATGGCACCGCGTCGACCGACGAGGTGATAATTTGGATTTCGCGGGACCAAGTTGTGCCGGAGGGCGGCGTCATTCCGACCCGTGATCGCGCCCTCGGGGAGGGCATTCGTGTCCCGCAGGCCGCGCTGGCCGAGATCAACGTGGCGCTTGCCGCTTTCGCCGCTTGAGCAATCGCTACCGGCTGCACGTGGAGGGATGAAACCATCGGATTCACATTGGCCAGATTATTCATGGATCGGCGAGGGGTCGTCGAGCTGATCAGTGACCCCACCGTCGGCAAGCTGCGAGACGCCTGAGGAGCTTGCTCGTCGGTAGGCGGGTCCGCCGCCGCAACCAGGTCAACCTCTGGGCCGGGTTCTCAGCATCTCCCCTCGAAGACGCGCAGCGCCAGCCGCTGAGGGAGTCAATGGCATCACTTAGGGGACTTGGCGAGCCGGCATCACTCCTGAACGCTCGGTGTAAGTCCAGCAGGTAGCGACATGCCACGGCCGCTGAGGTGCCCGTTTTGGGCCCGTTCAATCGCAAACAAGCCCAACTATCGCCGAAACGCCCGGCCAGGTGCCGGGCGTTAAGTCGTAGAGATGATTGGGCTTGCTTGACGAGGTCAGAGGATTCTCTCAGCCCGGTTACGGATTGAACTTTCCGAAGTCCTGGGGATCCATCTTCTCGAGGTACTGCTTCAGCTTGTCGGCCTCGAGACCCGGGTCTGGAGAGGGCTCGTCGGTCTCGACACCGGACTGATCGAGCAGATGATCGTTGGTAAAGATTGGCGCGTGCAGCCGCAACGCCAGCGCGATACTGTCCGAAGGACGTGCATCCACCTGAAACACGTGATCGTCCCGCCGGATCAGAAGCTCGGCAAAGTACGTGTTCTCCTTCACGGCGCTGATAACCACCCGGCGAAGCTCCCCACCCAGGCCGACGATCACCTGCTTGAGCAGGTCATGCGTCAGCGGGCGCTGCGCCTTCATGCCTTGCAGCTCCATCGCGATGGCGCTCGCCTCGGCCGGCCCGATCCAGATGGGCAGCACACGAGAGCCATCCTTTTCTCGCAGGATCACCACGGGGGTGTTGGTGGTTCGATCGAGCCCCAGGTGCGCCACAGTGACTTCGATCATGCTCGAATTGCCAGTCCTCAGCGCGCGGCGGTCTGGAGATCCTTCACGCGATTGGTCTCTTCCCAGGTGAACAACTGAACCGTGCGACCATCATACCTTGCGGTCCGCGGCCGCCGGCCGAAATGGCCGTAAGTAGCGGTCGCACTGAAAATTGGCCGCTTGAGCTTGAGGGTGTCAATGATTCCGCGCGGAGTGAGGTCGAACACGTCCCGGACGACCTGCTCCAGCCGTCGATCGGGCAGTGCGCCGGTCCCGAAGGTATCCACCATGACCGACACCGGCTCGGCGACGCCGATCGCGTACGCGACCTGGACCTCGCAGCGCCGGGCGAGCTTCGCTTCCACGATGTTCTTCGCCACCCACCGAGCCGCATAGGCAGCCGAACGGTCCACCTTGGAAGGATCCTTTCCGCTGAACGCACCGCCGCCGTGGCGCGCCATGCCGCCGTACGTATCAACGATGATTTTGCGTCCGGTCAGGCCGGCGTCGCCGTGAGGCCCGCCGATCACGAATCGGCCGGTGGGATTGATGAGGATTTTGGCGCGGTCGTGATCCAGCTGAGTGGACTCGAGCACCGGGCGAATGACTTCCTCGACGATCGCTTGGCGGATGGTTCCATTTCCAAGCGTCCGGCCAGCGTGGCGTTCGGCGTGCTGAGTGGACACCACCACCGTCCGCACAGCTACCGGCCGATCGCCTTCGTATTCCACCGAAACCTGCGACTTGCCGTCGGGACGGAGCCAGTCGATGCGGCGCAGGCCGTCGAGCCCCTTGCGCACTTTGGCCAGGCGCTCGGTGATCCGGTGCGCCAGGACGATCGGCACCGGCATCCGTTCCCGCGTTTCGCTGCTCGCGTAGCCAAACATCATCCCTTGATCGCCAGCGCCCTGCTGATGGTGGTACCCCTCGTCGACGCCCATCGCGATATCGGGCGACTGACGGTCGATGGAGGCAAGCACCGCGCAGGTTCGGCAATCGAAGCCGTAGGACGCGTCGGTGTAACCGATTGCCTCAACTGTCTGCCGGACGACGTCGGGAATGTGCACGTACGTCTTGGTGGTGATCTCGCCCGCCACCACGGCCATGCCGGTGGTCACCAAGGTCTCGCAGGCGACTCGGCCCTGCGGGTCCTTGGCAAGGATCGCGTCCAGCACTGCATCGGAAATCTGGTCGGCGACCTTGTCGGGATGGCCTTCGGTTACCGACTCGGACGTAAAGACGTGGCGCTTTGAGAGGGCCATGGGAGACGGGTAAGGGTGGTGAGAACGAAACTGCGTCAGGTCAACGAAGAACCGGGAGGCAAGCTAGCCACCCGTGCACGACCCGGCAACGCCGCGTGCGGATCCAGCAGCCTGAGGTCGAGGTATCGGCCGACCGCGCTCCGGAGGGCATCGAGCACGTCGCCGGCCGTCGCAGCCCGGAGCGCGGCAGCCGCCGCTTCTCGAGCCGCCTCTTCCGGAACCGAGCGCACGACCCACTTGACCAGCGGAAGCGCGGGTGGGCCAACGCTCAGGCTCCGGTAGCCAAGGCCGATCAGCAGGACAACCGAAAGGGGCTCGGACGCCATCTCGCCGCAGACGCTGACCGGAACATTGGCCGTACGACCGACATCGATGATCTGCTGCAGCTGCCGCACGACAGCCGGATGGTGCGGCGTGAAGCGCTCGGCCAGCCGGGCATTTCCCCGGTCCACCGCCAGCGTGTACTGCGTGAGATCGTTGGTCCCCACGCTGAAAAACGCGCTCACTTCGGCCAAGCGATCGGCGATGACAACCGCAGCGGGCGTTTCGATCATGACGCCGACCGGCACACTGGCGGCAGCCCGCACGCCTTCCTGCTTGAGTGCCGCGGCCTGTTCCTCCAGCAGTTGCTTCGCTTCCAGCACCTCCTCAACCCGGGTGACCAGCGGAAGCATCAGCTGCAGATTGCGGTCGGCAGCGGCCCGGAGCACCGCGCGCAGCTGCGTGCGGAAGACCTCAGGTTGATCCAGGCAGACTCGAATGGAGCGCCACCCCAGGAACGGATTTGCCTCGGCCGGCGCCTGAAAAGACGCTGGGAACTTGTCGCCGCCGAGGTCGAAGGTCCGGATGATGACGGTGTGATCGGCGAAGGCGTGGGCCACCCGCCGGAAGTACTCAGTCTGCTCGTCCTCCGTCGGCAGACTGGTTCGGCCGGTCAGCAAAAACTCGGTTCGCAGCAGGCCGACGCCCTGGGCGCCGAACCGAAGCGCCGGCTCGATCTCCTCCGGCAGGTCGACGTTCCCCATCAGCAAGACGGGGGTGCCCTCGGGAGTGACGGGAGGCTGGTCGGTAACCATTTCGAGCTCGAGCTCGAGGCGATGCCGCCGGCTGATCTGGGTTTTCGCCTCTTCCAGCTCGTCGCGGCTCGGCTCGAGCACGATGGTGCCGGCGTGCCCGTCGAGCAGGAGCATCCGCCCGTCGGGAATCCAGGCCATCGCCCCCACCGCCCCCATCACCGCCGGAATGCCGAGCGAGTGGGCCAGGATCGCCGCGTGAGATGTGCGGGTGCCCTCTTCGCTCACCAGCCCGACCACGTGCTCGCGATCGAGCTGGACCGTCAAACCGGGAGAAAGCTCCTTCGCTACCACGATGACCTGCTCGTCGGACGACACGTCCATCAACTCGTCCAGCTTGCGACCGAGCAGGCGGTGCAGCATGCGCATCTGGATCGCGTGCAAGTCGGCCAGCCGATCGCGCAAGCGAGCGCTGGGCGAATGCGACCAGAGGTTGCGAATCTCCAGCGCCTTGAACTCGTACGCGCTCTCCGCCGCCAGCAGGTTGTTGCGTATGAGCTGCTCGACCGATTGCAGGAAATACTCGTCCTTGGCCATCTCGATCTGAGCGTCGAAGATCCGCGACTCCTCCGGTCCCGCGCGCTGGAGCACCCGCTGCCCCAGCTCCTGTAGCGAGGCGGCCACCGAATCGACCGCTTCCCGGAGCCGTCGGATCTCGTGCTCGACTTGCGACGGAGGTACGGCGCGGTCGGGGACGTCGGGAAAGTCCACCCGAATCAGTACGGCCGGCGCGCAGGCCACGCCGGGCGATACGCCCACACCGCGAATGACATGCGGGGCGCTCACGGTCACATCTCTCCGAAGCCGGTCGCGACAAGCTCGGCGATCGCTTGCACCGCCTGCTCCGCGTCCGGTCCGGTGGCACGGATGATCAGACTGCTCCCGCACTCGGCCGCAAGCATCATGACACCCATAATGCTCTTCCCGTTCACCTCGACGCCGTCCTTACTGAAGTAAATGTCCGAGCTAAACGTCGCCGCGAGCCTGACCAGCTGCGCCGCGGGCCGCGCGTGCAGGCCCAGCGGATTCACGATCTTTGCCTCCCGCTCCGCGACGGGCCCCGTCATCAGCGAAGAATCAGCCGACAGACAAGGGTGAGGAGCACGGCGACCAAGGCAAAACGGCCCCCCGTCATCCGGGGTCCGAACAGCCGGCCGCTGACAACACCGAGGGCGGCAACCAGCAGCACGGCAACGACACTCAACCGCCCAAAGGGGTCCAGGTACCAGTTGGCGACGATGGGCGCTGCCAGGCCCACGGCGAAGCCTGCCGCGAGGCCCACCCGAGGAATAGAGCGCGGAACCCAGGAGCTCCCAATGGCGGCGCCGACTCCCATCCCGGCTGCCAGGCCCGTGCGCAGGGACCAACTCGCCGTCCAGACGTGTACGATGTTGTATGCGACCAGAAACCCGATGATGCCCCACAGTCCACCGCCGAGCACTACAACGACGAGCGCGGCCCCCACCAGCGCCGGCAGAAGTCCCGCCCAGAACAGCTGATCGCCGAGGGCGCCGAGCGGGCTGCAGAGAGCGGTTCGAAGGCGAGCGATCTGCGGACCCGGGGCGGAGTCATACTCGGCGCGCACAGTGGCGCCGACGGCGAGACCGGCCAGGTTGGGGTTGCAATTGAAGAACTCCGCCGAGCGCACGACGGCTTCCGAGTGCCTCACCGGGTCTTTCGCCTTGAGGTCTTCCAGCAGCGGCTCGGCGGCATACCCCACGCCGACCCCGAGCATGCGCTCGTAGTTCCACACCCCTTGCACACTGAAGAGGCGCAGTAGGGCCCGCCCGGTTCCGTTCATAGGAAGGCCGCCACCGCCGCCCCGACAACCAGGCCGGCTGCGAGCCAGTTGCGCCGAGGGCCACGGCCGGCGCTCCTGAGTGCGCCGCCGATCGCGGCGGCAAGGCCGGCGCCGATCACTACCAGCGTGAGCGCCACTGCCGTCCGTCGGTCGAGCGTAAGCCAACGTTGCGCCCCCCAGGCTCCCGCAAGTCCGACGGCGGTGAGCAGGGCGCTCCGAACTGCGTCGCGGAGGATTCCGGCGTACTGGAGCCGGCGAATCGCAGCGCTGTCGCCCGCGGCGAGAGCAGCCGCGTGACGCTGCACCGCTTCCGCATTCATCCGGCGAAGCTGTTGAAGACTCCAGCCACCGAGCACGGAGACCAGCAGCCCGATCGTGCCGGCGAGTCCGAGGCTCAACTCCCAGGGGGCACCCGCGAGAACCACGGTCGCGGCAATGGTCGCGGGCCCATAGTCGGGGTATCGAGCCGCGCCGACCGGTAGAACGTCGAGCGCGAATAACTCGAGCAGCACCCCCGCCCGGAGGCCGGCCATGGGGTCGCCCAGCAGCACGCCGGCGACCCCGCCAGCCACGAAGGGGCGGGCGATCATCGTTTGCGCGACGCTCACGAGGTCGAGCCCCACGAGGGTGCCCCACACGATCAGCGAGAGCAATACCAGTGGCGTCACAATCATCCGAGACTCCGAAGCGGCACCGCTACCGCCGTCGGCAGATCCTGTGCTGTGACCTTGGCGCCCCGGGCCTCCAGCTGGCGGAGGCACCCGAGTTCGTCGTCCGTCAGGTACAGATAGGGCAACCGCTGGGTGCGGCCCGGGCGGTGGTGCACGCCGCCGATGTTGATCGACCGCACCACCGAGCCATCGGCCGCGTGCAGGGCGGCCATGGTCTGAATGTCACCCGTGAGCAGCAGACTCCGCCGCGGAGCCGCCTGCCACGCCGCGAGCGAGCCTGCTGCCTCCGCGATGCTGGCGAAGCGCAGCTCGATCTCCGGCGGTACGGCCATGCGGTAGAGGTCCTGTTCCCAGGAACTCTCGGACACCTGGTCGTCCACCAGAATGATCAGATCGATTCCCAGGGGGCGCCCCCAGCCGACGACGACCTGCCCATGGATCAAGCGATCGTCCACCCGACTGAGCAGGATTGGCATCAGGGAACCTTGATGGCCTTTTCCCCGGCGCTCGCAGCGCGACCCGCGGCTGCCTCGGGGGTCTGGGCCAGGTGAAACACGAAGTCCACCAGCATCGCCAGATTGACGCCGGTAACTACCTTCACGTCGGGCCGGGTGCGAAGCTGAGCAAGCGTGGCGATCAGGCAGGACCCGCTGGCCATGTCGACGAAGACCACGGTCGGCCGATCGCCGACCGCCGCGACGATGCGCTCTTCCAAACGGCCCCGATCACACCCGGAATTCGATACGGCGACCAACGCCCCACGAACCCCACTCACTTGTTCCACTGCGTCTACCAGAGCGCCGGCCAGAGCACCGTGGCAAACAACGACCCCTTGCAAATCACTCATAGTCGTCCTGCAGATACTCCTTCACCCCGCTCCGCTCCTTCATGCGCCGGATCAGGCGCTCGTTGAACGCTGCCGCCACATCCACCCCGGAGTATCTGAGCAGGTGCATCATTGCAACAACCTCGGAGATCACCGTGATGTTCTTTCCCGGGTTGAGCGGCACGACCACCTTCGGGACCGGCACGTCGAGAATCAGCGTTTCCTGACGGGCGAGCCCAGTTCGGTCGGCGTCCTTGGCGGTTTCCCAGTCTTCCAGCTGCACGATCACCTCGATCCGCTTCTGCTGCCGGACCGCGCGCACCCCGAACAATGCCGGAATGTCGATCAGGCCGATGCCGCGGATTTCCATGTGATGCGCGGCCAGCTCGTGGCCCCGGCCGATCAGCACGTCCTGGCCCCGCCGGGTCACCTGCACGACGTCGTCGGCCACGAGGCGATGGCCCCGCTCAACCAGATCCAACACGCACTCGCTCTTGCCGATGCCTGAGCGCCCCACAAACAGGAGCCCAACGCCGTAGACATCCGCTAATGAGCCGTGTAGCGTGGTCCGCGGCGCGAACGCGTCTTCGATGATCGGCTTGACCCGGCGGTAGAATTCGGCCGTCTTCAGCCGGCTCCGCAGCACGGAGACGCCACGCTGCTTGGCGAGATCGAGCAGCTCCTGTGGTATTTCCTGCCCCTTGGTGACGAAGACACACGGCAGGTCGAAGGTGAAGAAGTGCTCCAAGCGATTGAGCCGTTCCGCTGGCGGAAGCGAACGGAGATAGGTGATCTCGGTCTCGCCGAGGACGTGGAGGCGGTTGGGCGCGAAACGGCCGGTGTACCCCGCCAGGGCCAGCCCTGGGCTCGCGACTTCGGCGTCGGGCAGCTGGCGGTCGAGTCCCAACTCGCCGGTGAGCGCCTCGAGCTGGAGCGGGTCGCCGCGGCGGGTGAGGAAGTCGCGCAGTCTAAGCATCAACTCGTCGGCGTCGGCGGGGTACGCTTGCGGCGGGGCCGTCCGTTGGTCTTCTCGAGCTGACGACGCAGCTTGTCTTCGGCCCGATCCAGGGCCGTGCGGTGATCCGCCGCCTCGCCCTTGGCGATGAGGATCTCCCCCCGCGAGACGTGCAGGCGGAGCTCGACTACGCGCTGGAGGCCGTCCTCGTCGAAGACGAAGGTCGCTTCGAGCGGCCGCGGCGCGAAGGTCGCGAGGCGGTCACTGACGGCGAGGGCACGCTCCCGAAGCGCGTCGCTGATATCGCAATGGCGCGCCGTGATCGTCGTCTGCATGCTCCCCTCCTTCTGGCCTAGGCCGAGCCTGCGATGATGTCCTGCAGGTGCCGCTCGGTGGCTTGGGCCGTTCGCTCCCAGGTGTGCGCCTCGGCGAACCGCCGCGCCGCCTGGCCTAGCTGTTCGACCAAGGGCCGGTCCGCGGCGAGCTGCAGCATCCGCTCCGCCAGGGCCTGTTCATCGCCGTGGGGTACCAGATAGCCGGTCTCTCCGTGCCGCACCGAATCCCGCAGACCCGGGCTGTCGGATGCCAGAGAAGGGGTACCGCACGCCCCGGCCTCGACTACGGTGATGCCCCACCCTTCCTTCGGCGACGGAAACACATTGGCCCATGCCTGGCGCAGCAAGCGGATCTTGTCCTCCTCGCTCACGAACCCATGAAAGGTGACCGCCGACCCAACCCCGAGCCGATTGGCCAGAGCGTGGAGCGTCACCGCGTAGTCTCCGGAGCCGGCGATGTCCAGCCGCAAGTCTACACGGGTGCGCCGCGCTACTGCCAAGGCCCGGATCGCCACGTCTACACCTTTATAACGCTTCAACCGCCCAACATACAAGAACGCCGGGGACGATGCCCGCGCCCCCGCTGGACCCGGCGAAAAGTGTTGGCTGTCTACCCCGGGATGTATCACCCGGATCCGATCGGCACGAACACCACGGGCGACCAGATCGTCGCGGGTGCTTTCGCTGATCGCATGAAACCCCGCGCGACGATACGCGCGGACCAGGGGCCGCTCCGACAACCATACGATCGTCGCAGCGGGCCAGGAGGCCTCCTGATAGGCGGTGGCACCGAACAGGTGCGGTACCATGGCGCAGAACGGAAGCGACGTGAGGTTCGGGAGGAAGAGCGGCAGCTTGTTTATATCCTCGACCACCACGTCGAACGCCTCTTCCCGGAGGATCTGACGCACCGCCCCCCGCCCTTTGAGAGCAAAGCCGTTTCGGGTATCGATCCGCCGGACCGCGATGCCCTCAACCGTGGCCTCAGGCTGAGCACCGGCCCAGCCCGAGGAGACCAGCCGGACTCGGTGCCCCGCGGCAGCGAGCCGCTTGAAGATCTCGAGGACATGCAGCTCGGCTCCCCCGGCCAAGGGGTTCTCGGGGTCCAGCCAGTTGACGACGAGGATGTTCACAGCCGGCGGAGCGTGTGGGCGATCCGATCCAGCACGCCGTTGACGAAGCCAGGCGCCCGCGCACCGGCGAACCAGTGAGCGAGCCTTACGGCCTCATCGATGGCGACCTTGGGAGGGACTTCCGCCTGTTCCAGCTCGTGGATACCGAGGCGAAGGATATTCCGCTCGACAGTGGCGATGCGGCTCAGGCGCCAGTTGTCCGCCGCGGCTGCGGCGTGGCGATCCAGCGCGGCCACGCGCGTGACCACCTGCTCCGCCAGCTCCTCGGCCCTGTCCAGCACCGAGGTTTCGCGGCAGCCGGTGAGTCGGACGAGGCCGATTGCGATGGCAGGCACGGAGGGGCCACCCTGCAGCTCCCAGGCATAGAGAAGCTGGAGCGCGCGGGCCCGCGCCTTGGTCTCAATCCGCAGCATGGGATGCCCGCAGGCGGGCAATCACGTCGGCGGCCTCGATCGCGGCGGCCGCGGCTTCGTAACCCTTGTTGCCCGCCGCCCCCCCGGCGCGCTCGACCGCCTGGTCCAATGTATCCACCGTGAGCACGCCGAACCCGACCGGCAGTCCCGACTCGACCGAGACCTGCCCCAGGCCTCGCGTGGTGCCTTCGGCGACATACTCGAAGTGCGGTGTCTCTCCCCGGATCACCACCCCAAGCGCGACGAGACAGGCGTACCGTCCCGTGCGGGCCGCGGCTGCGGCGGCGACGGGCAACTCGAACGCACCGGCGACCCAAATGACATCGACGTCTCCGCGAGGGATTTGCGCGGCGTCCGTACAGGCGAGCGCACCCTCCAGGAGCCGTGACGTCACCGCTTCGTTATAGCGGCTGACCAGGATGGCCACTCTGCCGACGGGTCGGAGGCGGCCGGAGAGCTCAGGCATGAAACAGGAATTTAGTGCGCCAGGAGGTGGCCGAGCTTGTCGCGCTTGGTGCGGAGATAGTGCTGGTTGTCCTCAGTCGGGCTGGCGACCAGCGGCACTCGCTCCACGATCTCCAGGCCGTAGCCCTCCAGACCTACCAGCTTCCGCGGGTTGTTCGTCATGACCCGGATAGAGGAAAGCCCGAGATCGCGCAGGATCTGTGCGCCGATACCATAGTTCCGGAGGTCCGGCGCAAATCCGAGCCGCTGGTTGGCCTGCACGGTATCGTCGCCCGAGTCCTGGAGCGCATACGCCCGGATCTTGTTGAGCAGGCCGATCCCTCGGCCTTCCTGGTCGAGATAGACGATGACACCGCGCCCCTCGCGACCCACCAGCTCCATGGCTGTGTGCAGCTGGAAGCCACAGTCGCAGCGCTGCGAGGCGAACACGTCGCCGGTGAGACACTTGGAGTGCATCCGTACCAGCACATTCGGCTGACCGGAGACGTCTCCCATCACCAGCGCCACGTGCTCCGCCCGGTCCACGTCGTTGCGATAGGCGATGACGGTGAATTCACCGAACTCGGTCGGCAGACGGGCCTCCGCGACTCGGTGAACCAGTCGCTCGGTCCGCAGCCGGTACGCCACCAGCTGGGCCACCGTGATGAACGTGAGATTATGCTCGCGAGCGACCACTTCCAGTTCGGGCCGCCGCGCCATGGTACCGTCGGGATTGAGTATCTCGCAGATCACCCCGGCGGGCACGAGGCCCGCCAGGCGAGCCAGATCGACGCTCGCTTCGGTCTGACCAACCCGCTGCAACACTCCACCGGGACGAGCGCGGAGGGGGAAGATGTGCCCGGGACGGCGCAGGTCGGTGGGGACTGTGGCGGGATTGATCGCGACGTGAATCGTCGTCGCTCGATCGCCCGCGGAAATTCCGGTCGTGACCCCGAACCGCCGCTCTGCGTCAACGCTGATCGTGAACGCCGTCGCCTGATCCTCGGTGTTCCGCTCCGTCATCTGCGGCAGGCCAAGCTGGTCGCAACGCTCGCCAGTGAGGGCCAGGCAGATCAAGCCCCGCCCGTGCAGGGTCATGAAGTTGATGGTCTCCGGCGTGACCAACTCCGCGGCGCAAACGAAGTCGCCCTCGTTCTCGCGATCCTCGTCGTCCGCGACGATGACGAGCTTGCCGTTCTTCAGGTCGTCGATCGCTTGTTCGATGGTGCCGAAGGTCATGAATCCGAACTCCGTTTACGCTCCTCCATAAAGGCCCGCACATACTTCCCAATCGTATCCCCCTCGAGATGCACCGGATCGCCCGCCACGCGCTCTCCGAGGGTGGTGTGCTGTAAGGTAAACGGAATCAGCGAGACCTGGATGACGGAGGCGGACGGGATCGCATTGACGGTAAGGCTCACCCCGTCCACCGTAATCGAGCCCAGCGGTATCGACACGGCAGCAATCTCGGCCGGCGCAACGATGTCGAGCAAGCGGGCGTCCTCGCGCTCGGCGACCTGCAGCACTTTGCCCACGCCATCTACGTGGCCCTGCACTAGGTGCCCACCGAGCCGATCGCCTACTTGCAACGCGCGCTCCAGGTTCACCCTGAAGCCGACCGGGCAGCGGCCGAAGCGGGTGCGCTCGAGTGATGTATCGATCACGTGAGCGGCGAACGCTCCGTCAGCGAGCCCCGTGACGGTGAGGCAGGCTCCGTCTACTGCGATGCTTTCGCCGAGCGCCAGGTCCTGGTAGGGTGCCTCGATCGTGAGGTCGAGCCCGCCGCTCTCCGGCCGGGCTTCGATCACGCGACCGACGGCGGTGACGATGCCCGTGAACATCAGACCCGGTCCAGCACCAGTAGCGTGTCCTCGCCCAGCGAGCGGCGCTCCGCCACCTGCCAGCGGGTCGCGTCCTCGAGCGGCAT
>Ga0134127_10001492_pt1 | contig 17319 bp, 13 predicted proteins | sample KB31753_FD_96459 | JGI IMG/M metagenome (GOLD analysis project Ga0134127, IMG submission 96459) | Terrestrial soil microbial communities with excess Nitrogen fertilizer from Kellogg Biological Station, Michigan, USA - KB3-175-3 | ecosystem: Environmental > Terrestrial > Soil > Unclassified ... | reverse complement strand
TGAGCGCGGCCACCGTCTCGGCCACCGTCCGGGGCGCGAGGTAGTCGAACGGCGCCGGCTTCATGGCCGGCCTCCGGCCTGGCCGGCCCTGGCGCGCGCGGCGCTGATCAGGTCGAGCACGGTGGAGGGACCGAGCGGGGCGCGGGTCACGCGCACGCCGAAGGGCGCGAGCGCGTCCTCCACCGCATTGGCCAGGGCGGCGGGCGGCGAGATCGCGCCCCCCTCGCCGATGCCCTTGACGCCCAGCGGGTTCCGCGGCGACGGGTACTCGAGGTGCACGGTCTCGATGGGCGGCAGCTCCATGGCGGTGGGCACAAGATAGTCCATGAAGGTGCCGGTGAGGAGCTGGCCCTGCTCGTCGTACACCATCTCCTCGAGCAAGCCGCCGCCGATCCCCTGGGCCACGCCCCCGTGGATCTGGCCCTCCACGATGGTGGGGTTGATGAGCCGGCCGCAGTCGTGCGCCACCACGTAGCGCAGCAGCTGGACGGCGCCGGTGCCCGTGTCCACCTCCACGTGCGCCACGTGCACCGCGCTCGTATAGGTGACGGTCGGCTGGTGGTGATACACCGTGGCCTCGAAGTCGGCCGAGACCGCGCCGGCCCTGGCGAAGGTGGGCAGCGAGCCCTGGATCACGCGCGCGAGGGGCAGGCCCGATCCGGGCGCGCCGCGCACCGAGGCCACGCCGTCCACGATCTCCACGTCGGCGGGGGCCGCCTCCAGCAGCGCGGCGGCGGCCTCGGTGAGCTTGTCGCGCACCTTGCCCGCGGCCACGTGGATGGACGAGCCCGCGTTGACGGCGCTCCGGCTGGCGAAGGTGCCGATGCCGAACGGGATGGCGGCGGTGTCACCGCCCACCACGGTGACCCAGTCGAGCGGGATGCCGAGCGCGTCCGCCGCCACCTGGGCGAAGGACGTCTCGTGCCCTTGCCCCTGGCTGCAGGCGCCGGTGGCCACCACCGCCCGGCCTGACAGGTCCATCCGTACCGTGGCGCCCTCGTAGGGGCCGATGGCGGTGCCCTCGACATAACCCGAGATGCCGATGCCCCGATGGACGCCCTGCTTCCGCAGCTCGGCCTGCTCGCGGCGGAGGGCCGGATAGTCGATGGCCTCCAGCGCGGACTCGAGGTTGGCGCGGAAGTCGCCGCTGTCATAGACGAGGCGATTGCCGTCGCGATAGGGAATGTCGATCTCGTAGGGCAGGTCGGCGGCGGAGAGGTAGTTCTTCCGGCGCAGGTCGGCGGGGTCCATCCGGAGCGCGGTGGCCAGGCAGTCCACGATGCGGTCCATGGCGAACACCGTCTCCGGCCGGCCCGCCCCGCGGTAGGGCGCGTTCGGCGTCTTGTTCGTCACCACCCCGCGGCACTCCACGTCCAGCACGGGCACGCGGTGCGGGCCGAGGAGATGCGCCACCGTGTTGTAGGGCAGCACGATGCCCCACGAGTTGTACGCGCCCAGGTCCACCCAGATGCGGTCGCGCACCGCCACCATGGTGCCGTCGCGCCGGGCGCCGATCTCGATGTCGTGGATCTGGTGGCGCGCATGCGCGGCGGCCATCATGTGCTCGCGGCGGTCCTCCGTCCACTTCACCGGCCGCCGGCAGGCGATGGCGGCGGCCGGGATGAGAAGATCCTCCGGATAGCCGGTGGCCTTGGTGCCGAATCCGCCGCCCACGTCGGGCGCGATGACGCGGATCTTGTGGGCGGGCAGCCCCAGCGCCGCCACCAGGCCCTGCTGGACGAAGTGGACCACCTGGGTCCCGTTCCAGGTGGTGAGGCTCCCGTCGCGCGCGTCCCACTGGGCGACCACCCCGCGCGTCTCCATGGGCATGCCGACATAGCGGTGCACGTAGATGCGCTCGCGCACGCGCACGTCGGCGGCGCGCAGGGCGGCCTCCGCGTCGCCGAAGCCGGCCGCGAACTCCAGGGCCACGTTGCTTCCCCACTCGGCGTGGATGATCGGCGCCCCCGCCTCGCCCGCCGCCACCATGTCGGTGACCACCGGGAGGGGCTCGTAGTCCACCTCCACCAGCTCCGCCGCGTCCTCGGCCAGCGCGCGGCTGTCGGCGATGACCATGGCCACGATCTCGCCCACGAAGCGCGCGGTGTCCCGGCACATCGCGAGCTGGCCCACCTGCTTCATGCTCACCTTGACGCGCGCGGCGAGACCGGCGGGGATGGCGCCAAAGAGCGGGAGCGGCTTCATCCAGCGCTCGAGATCCGTGAAGGTCAGCACGCGGATGACCCCGGGACGGCCCACGGCGGCCTCGGTGCGGAGCCCCGTGATCCGCGCGTGCGCATGCGGGCTGCGCACGAAGGCCGCGTGGAGCAGGCCGGGCAGCTTGATATCGTCCACGAAGCGCCCTTCCCCGCGCAGGAGGCGCGGGTCCTCGCGGCGGGGCACCGATGCGCCGAAGTACTTGGCTCCCATGATCCGATCAGCCTCCCAGATAGGCCTTCTTGACGTGCTCGTCGTCGAGCAGCGCGCGCGCGGGACCCTCCAGCGTGATGCGGCCCGTCTCCATGACATAGGCGCGCGTCGCCATGCGGAGCGCCATGTAGGCGTTCTGCTCCACCATGAACACCGTGGTCCCGTCCTTCTGGATCTCCCCGATGATGCGGAACGTCGTCTCGATCACGGTGGGCGCCAGCCCGAGCGACGGCTCGTCGAACATGATGAGCCGGGGGCGCGCCATCAGCGCCCGCCCGATGGCCAGCATCTGCTGCTCGCCGCCCGACAGCGTGCCCGCCGGCTGGCGCCGGCGCTCGGCGAGGACGGGGAAATGCGCCAGCACCCGCTCGAGGTCCGTGGCCACCGCGGCGGCGTCCCACCGCACATAGGCGCCCATGGCGAGGTTCTCCTGCACGGTGAGATGCGGGAACACCCGCCGGCCCTCGGGACAGTGGGCGATGCCGAGCCGCAGGATGTCCTGGGGCTTCCGGCCGCCGATGTCCTGGCCGTCGAAGACGATGCGCCCCGCGGAAGGCCGGAGGAGGCCGGAGATGGTCTTGAGCGTGGTGGTCTTGCCGGCGCCGTTCGCGCCGACCAGACAGACGAAGTCGCCCTCGCGCACCTCCATGCTGACCTCGGACAGGACGCCCACCCGGCCATACCCCGCCGACACGGACTCAAGCCGCAGCATGGGCGGTGCCGAGGTAGGCGCGAATCACCTCGGGATCCCGCTGCACGTCCGCGGGCCGGCCGTCGGCGATGAGCCGGCCGTGATTCAAGACGAGCACGCGGTCCGAGATGCCCATCACCATGCGCATGTCGTGCTCCACCAGCAGCACGGTGACGCCCGTCTCGCAGATCTTCCGGATGAGAGCCGCGGTCGCGGTCTTCTCCGCCGGGGTCATGCCGGAGGCCGGCTCGTCGAGGAGCAGGAGCCGGGGGCGCGCGGCCATGCCCACCGCCAGCTCCACCAGGCGCTGGTCGCCATAGGAGAGGTCGCCCGCCAGCTCGTCGCGGCGCCCCCGCAGCCCCACGAAGTCCAGGACCGCCAGCGCCTCGTCACGCAGCGCGCGCTCCTCCACCGCCACCCGGCCCCGGCGCAAGAGCGCGGCCGCCAGCCCCGTCCGTCCGCGGAGATGCAATCCGGTGAGCACGTTCTCGAGCACGGGCAGGGCGGGAAATACGCTGGTCTTCTGGAAGGTGCGCACCAGCCCGAGCGCGGCGATCCGGCACGGGCGCCAGCCGGTGACGTCGCGGCCGTCCCAGGTCACGCGGCCCGAGGTGGGCAGCTGAAACCCCGTGATCACGTTGAAGGCGGTGGTCTTGCCCGCGCCATTGGGACCGATGAGGCTCGTCACCCCGCCCGGCCGCACCGTGAAGCTCACGCCGGCCAGCGCGGTCACGCCCCCGAAGCGGACGACAAGATCGGTCGCCGCCAGATCCCCCGCCCCCGCGAGGCTCACGCGCGCCGCCATCGGTCGCGCACCGCGGGCACGATGCCGCGCGGCATGAAGAAGAGCGTGGCGATGAGGAGCACGCCGTAGAGCAGCATCTGCCACTGCCAGGAGGTGAATTCGCGCAGCGTCTCCGGCAGCACGGTGAAGATGACCGCGCCCACCACCGGTCCGGACAGCGTTCCCTTCCCGCCCGCCACCACCATGATGACCATGGTGACGGTATAGGTGAAGAGAAAGACCTCCGGGCTCACGAAGCGCGTGTAGTGCGCGTAGAGCCCGCCCGCGGCGCCTGCCATCCCCGCGCTGATCACGGCCGCCACCACGAGATAGTGCGTGCCGTCGATGCCCACCGACTGCGCCAGGGTCTCGTTCTCGCGCAGCGCGACCAGCGCCCGGCCGATGCGCGACGCGATGAGCCGCCGGCACAGTGTATAGGCCGCCACCACCGCCACCAGCACCACGTAGAAGAAGGCCGCCTTGCTCCGCAGCGACAGCTCCGGCAATCCGGGCAGCGCCACCGCGAGGGCGGGCACGCCGGGAATGCCGAGGGGGCCGTTGGTCAGGTCCATCCAGTTGACGCTCACCAGCGAGACGACACCCGCGAAGCTGATGGTGAGGAGCACGAAGTAGGCGCCGCGCAGCTTGAGCGCGAGCCGGCCGATGCCCCAGCCGGCGAGGGCGGGAATGAGCACGGCGGCGAGGAGGCCGATCCAGGCCGACCACTCGAGCTTCACGGTGAGGAGCGCGGAGGCATAGGCGCCGATCCCGAAGAAGGCGGCGTGCCCCAGGGAGAGCTGGCCCGTATAGCCGAGCAGCAGGTTGAGCGAGAGCGCCAGCACCGCGAAGATGCCCGCCATGATGAGGGTGTGGAGATGGTAGGGATTCCACACCCAGAAGGGGGCGCTGGCCGCCACCGCCAGCACCAGCGCTCCCCGCGCCGCCGCCGCGCGCCGCATCAGCCCACCCGCTCCGCGCGGGCAAAGAATCCGGAGGGGCGCACCAGCAGCATGGCCACGATGATGACGAAGCCCACCGCGTCGCGGTATCCGGAGGATACGTAGCCCGCCCCCAGCTCCTCCGCCACGCCGAGGAGGACGCCGCCGATGGCGGCGCCGACGAAGTTGCCCAGCCCGCCCAGGATCACCACCGAGAAGGCCTTCTGCGACGCGAGGTCGCCCATGGAGGGGTACAGGAGGAAGACGGGCCCCAGGAGCGCGCCCGCCGCGGCGGCGAGGCCGGCGCCCAGCGCGAAGGTGACAGTGTGTATCCGCTCGATGCTCACCCCCATGAGGGCGGCCGTCTCCCGGTCCTGGAAGGTGGCGCGCATCGCGCGGCCCAGCCGGGTGCGGGCGAGGAGGAGATGCGCGCCCACGATGAGGAAGATGGAGGTCACGAAGACGAAGACGCGAAGCGTGGACACCGAGACGGGCCCCAGCGCGAGGGGCGTGGTCGAGAACGGCGTGGGCACGCTCTTGGCCACCCCGCCCCAGGCGAGCAGCTCGCCGTTCTGGAGCGCGATCCAGAGCCCGATCATCACCAGCATGGTGGTGTCGATGGAGGCGCCGCGCAGCGGCCGGAGCAGCAGCCACTCGCACAGCGCCCCCGCCAGCGCGCCGCCCGCGATGGCGAGGGGGATGGCGAGGAAGAAGTTGACCGACAGGCCGACCAGCACCGCGAAGGCGGCATAGGCGCCCAGGGTGTAGAACTCGCCGTGAGCGAAGTTCACCACGTTCATCAACCCGAACACGAGCGTGAGCCCGATCCCGAGCAGGCTGTAGGTGCTGCCGAGCAGCAGCCCGTTCAGCAGGTGCTGGAGAAGCTGGTCCAAGCCCGAGGCGCCGCGACCCGCCTCACTTCTTGGCGGCGAAGCTCGGGAGCGCGATCTTGCCGTCCTTGATCTGGACGATGAAGATGCTGGGCTTGCTCTGCCCGCTCTCCTTGCCCGCAGGCCCGTCCTTCTCGAACTTGATGGGCCCGTTCACGCCCATCACGCTCACCTGCCACATCGCGTCGCGCACCGCCTTGGGCTCGGCCTTACCCGCGAGCCGGATCGCCTCCACCGCGGTGAGGACGCCGTCGTGGCCGCGGAAGCCCTCGGTCAGCCCCTCGAAGGGATGGCCGCGCTTGTTCCACTCGTCCACGAAGGCCTTGGCGAGCTTCCCGTCCGGCATGGCCTCGGGGAACCAGGGCAGGAAGAAGAGGATGTGCAGCGTGCCCTCCGCCGCCGCCCCCGCCTGCTTGATGAGCTGGCTGGGCGAGGAGGAGCCGCCGGTGGTGATGACCTTCCGTACCAGGCGCTGTTCTTGCGCCTGCTTCAGCACCAGGGTGATCTGCTCCACGCTGGTGGTGAGGAAGAGCGTGTCGGCGGAGCCGGCCTTGACCTTGGTGATCTGCGCGTTCATGTCGGTGGCCGCCTGCTCCATGAACTCGACCGCCCCCACCGTCGCGCCGCTCTTCTTGAGAAGATCGCCGAAGGCGGTGACGGAGCCGCGGCCCCAGTCGGTGTTGACGGCGAGGAAGTCCGCCTGCTTGATCCCGAGGTCCTTGAGGTACTTCTCGAGACCCACCGCCTCCATCTCGCTGGGCGGGCTGATGCGGAACACCCAGGGATTGCCGCGCTTGGTGACGGTGGCCGCGCTGGAGGTTTCCACCACCATGGGCACGCCGTACTCCTCGAGCTTGGGCATGGCGGCGAGCGTCATCGAGGAGCCCCACGCGCCCACGATCACCGGCACCTTGTCGCGCACGATGAGCTTCTCGGCGGCGGTGGCGGCTTCCTTGGGATCGGACTTGTTGTCCTCGATGAGGAGCTGGACCTGACGGCCGAGCACGCCGCCGCGCCCGTTGATCCAGTCGCGGCCGATCTCGGCGCCCATGCGGACATAGTTGCCGGAGGCGGCCACGGGGCCGGACAGCGGCTGGATGAGTCCGACCTTCACCGTCTCCTGCGCCCAGGTCGCCGGCGCCAGCGCGCCCAGCAGCATCGCCATGACCACCGCCACACCGACCGCAGCTCGCCTCATCATCGACCTCCTGTTGGTCCCATGCAGGTTCAGGGGGATTTGTTCTCCGGGGTGAACGGGAGCGGGTCGACTCTGATCCGCTGTCGCGGGTACTTATATCATAGAACCGATTGACTTTGCTGCGCGGCCCCCACGAGAATACGCCCGTGACCATCTCCCCTCGCGACTACGACTTCCGCATCGCCCGCCGCCGCCTCGAGGCCAAGCCCAAGAGCGCCGGCGAGAAGCTCGTCTCCCTCGAGGACGCCGCCGCCCGGGTGCCCGACGGCGCCATCCTGGCCTTCGGCGGCATCCTCTACAGCCGCACGCCGCTGGCGTTGATCCGCGCCGTCCTTCGCCGGCGCCCGCGCGGCCTCACCATCGCGCGCAACCTCATGTGCTACGAGGGCGAGTGGTGCATGGTGGCGGGCGCGGCGGACAAGATCATCACCGCCTGGATGGGGATCGGCCTTCCGTGGGGACTGTCGCGCATCATGCGCGAGTACGTGGAGTCGGGCCGCGTGCCCATCGAGGAGTGGAGCCACCTCGGGCTCGGCCTGCGCTTTCGCGCCGCCGCCATGGGGCTGCCCTTCCTGCCCACCCTCACCATGCTGGGCTCGGACCTCATGAGCGTGGGCGGATCGAAGACGGTGGAGTGCCCCTATACCGGCGAGACGCTCCACGCCGTCCCCGCGCTGTACCCCGACGTCGCGCTGCTCCACGTCCAGCGCGCCGACCGCTTCGGCAATTGCCAGATCGACGGTTACCCGCACATGGACGCCGACATCGCCTTCGCCGCCGCCACCGTGCTGGTGACGGCGGAGGAGATCGTGCCCGAGGAGGAGATCCGGCGGCATCCCGACCGCACCGTCATTCCCGGCTTCGCGGTGGACGCCCTCGCGCACGTGCCCTGGGGCTCCTATCCCCACGAGTGCTACGGGCTCTACGACTCCGAGCCGGGCCACTTCGGCGAGTACGTGGCGGGGATCCAGGCTCACGGCGCTGCCGGCGTGGAGCGGTATCTCGAGCGCTACGTGTACGCGCCGGCGGCGCACGCCGACTATCTGGCGCTGTTCCCCGACGCCATGCGCGCGGACGCGGAGCGGCGCGGCCGGGAGCTCTGCTCGTGAGCGCGAAGGCGTCGGCGACGGGCGCCGTCACCCCGAACGAGCTCCTGGCCGTCATGGGCTCGCGCGAGCTCCGCGACCATCAGACCGTGTTCACCGGCGTGGGCGCGCCCATGATGGCCTCGGTGCTGGCCCAGCGGCTGCACGCCCCGCGCCTCACCATGGTCATCGAGGGCGGCATCATCGGGCCCCAGTGGCGGCCGGGCTGGCTCCCGATCTCGACCAACGAGATGCGGGCGGCCTATCACGCGCAGATGCTGCCCGGGATCACCGACGCCTTCCTCATCGCCCAGCGCGGCTTCCTCGACGTGGGCTTCATCGGCGGGGCGCAGGTCGACCAGTACGGCAACCTCAATACCAGCGCCATCGGGGGCTATGACCGGCCCAAGGTGCGCCTGCCCGGCTCCGGCGGCGCCAACGACATCATCTCGCTCTGCCAGCGGGTGATCATCCTCACCGTGCACGAGAAGCGCCGCTTCATCCCCAAGGTGGACTTCATCACCAGTCCGGGCCATCTCACCGGGGGCGACTCGCGCGAGCGCGCCGGCCTCCTGTTCGGGGGCGTGGCGCGCGTGGTGACCACCCTGGGCCTCTTCGGCTTCGAGCCCAAGTCCCGGCGCATGCGCCTGGAAGCGGTATATCCTGGAGTCACGGTGGAGCAGGTGCGCGACCATACGCCGTTCGATCTGCTCGTGGCCGACCAGGTGGCCACCGCCGCCGCGCCCAGCGACAAGGAGCTCGAGATCCTCCGCGCCCTCGACCCCGACCGGCAGTTCATCGGCTAGGAGACGCCCGACGCCATGACCGACTTCGCTCTCGCCATCCGGAACTTCGTGGGGCCCGGCGAGGTGCCCGACATCCCCGGCCTCTACGCGTATGCCGAACGGGCTGAAGCCCTCGGCTTCGAGTCGCTCTGGGCCTGGGACCACGTGCTGCTGGGCGTCGAGCCGTCGTTCCCCATCGTGGATTCCATCACCATGCTGGGCGCCATCGCCGCCCGCACGCGGAAGATCCGCCTCGGCACCGGCGTCCTCGTCCTTCCGCTCCGCAATCCGGTGGTGGCGGCCAAGGCCCTGGGCAGCCTCGACGTGATCTCGGGGGGGCGGCTCATCCTCGGCGTGGCCGCGGGCTGGTACGCGCGCGAGTTCGACGCGGTGGGCGTGCCGTTCAAGCAGCGCGGGCGCCAGTTCGAGCGCAACCTCGACATCCTGATGCGGCTGTGGACCGAAGACCGTGTCACCCTCAAGGTGGACGAGTTCAATCTCCGCGAGGCGGTGATGGTGCCGCGCACGGTCCAGCGGCCGCGCCCGCCCATCCTCGTCGGCGGCTACGTGGACGCGGTGCTCAAGCGGGCGGGCACCGCGGGCGACGGATGGCTCACCTACTTCTACACGCCGGAGAGCTTCACCAAGGGCTGGGAGAAGGTGAAGGCCTTCGCGCGCGAGGCGGGCCGCGATCCCGCGAAGCTCACGTCCACGAACCAGCTGGCCATCTATGTGGGCGAGTCGCGCCAGCAGACCGCCGCCGACATGCGGCAGTGGCTCTCCACCGAGTGGGACACCGCCGCCTGGAGCGAGTCCACCATCGAGCACGCCGTGCACGGCAGCGCCGCCGAGTGCGTGGAGCAGCTGCGCGCGCACGTGCGTACCGGCGTCAATCGCATCATCCTGATCCCCTACCGCTATCAGCCGGAGCAGGTGGAGCGGATCGCCAAGGAGGTCTTGCCGAGACTATGAGCACCTATATCGACATCAACTGCGACATGGGCGAGAGCTACGGACGCTGGACCCTGGGCGCCGACGACGAGATCATGCCGAACATCACGTCGGCCAATATCGCCTGCGGCTTCCACGGGGGCGAGCCTCACGTGATGGCGAAGACGGTGGAGCTGGCCCTCCAGCACGGCGTCGCGGTGGGCGCGCACCCGGGGCTCCCCGACCTCATGGGCTTCGGCCGCCGGCGCATGGACGTCTCGCCGAAGGAGCTGAAGGAGATCCACCGCTACCAGATCGGCGCGCTGTGGGCCTTCGCCAAGGCCGCGGGCACCACGCTCCAGCACGTGAAGCCTCACGGCATCCAGTACCACATGTTCGAGGAGAACCTGCCCCTCGGGCGCGCCACCGCCGAAGGCGTCAAGGAGCTGGACCCGAGCCTCATTCTCATGACCATGGCCATGACCAAGTACGACGCCGAGGCGCGCAAGGTGCCCGGGGTCAAGGTGGCCGCGGAGGGCTTCGCCGACCGGGTGTACGCCGACGACGGCCAGCTCGTCTCGCGCAAGCTGGGGAAGGACGCGCTCGTCTCGGACCCGGCCAAGGCCGCCGAGCAGGCGGTGCGCATGGTGATGGAGGGCAAGGTGCGCACCATCAGCGGCAAGCTCATCGACGCCAAGATCCAGACCATCTGCATCCACGGCGACAGCCCGGGCTCCGAGAAGATCGTGGCCGCAGTGCGCGAGGGCCTCGTCAAGGCCGGCGCCATCGTCAAGCCCCTGCGCGACTGGTTCGGCAAGTAACTTGTCGCCGATCTGGGATCGCTACTCGGCCGCGCTGCCGTCCATCTCGGCCGCGGTCGGGAATACGCCGCTCGTCCGCCTCAACCGGGTGACGAGCGGCGTGACGCCGCCGATCTTCGTGAAAGTCGAGTGGTACGGCGCCACCGGCAGCCTGAAGGACCGCATCTACCTCCACATGTTCGAGCGCGCCGAGGCCAGCGGCAAGCTCAAGGCCGGAATACGGGTGCTCGAGTGCTCCACCGGCAATGCGGGTATCGCCTGCGCCTGGGTGTCCGCGGTCAAGGGCTATCGCTGCACCATCGTGATGCCCGAGGGGATGAGCGAGGAGCGGAAGAAGATCATGCGCGCCTATGGCGCCGAGCTCGTCTTCACCCCGGGCGGCGAGAGCGACGTGGATCTGGCCCTGGAGCGCCTGCGCGCGATCCGCGACGCCGAGCCCGGCCGGCACTGGGTGCCCGGCCAGTTCGACAATCCCGACAATGTCGAGACCCACACGCTCTCCACCGGGCCCGAGATCTGGCAGCAGATGGGCGGGCGCCGCGGCGGTGTCGGCGCCTTCGTCGACTCGCAGGGCTCGGGAGGGCTACTCACGGGAGTGGGTCGATATCTCCGCCAGCAGGACCCCGCCGTGCGCCTCTACGCCGTCGAGCCCGCGGAGTGCGCGCTCCTGGCCCGGCGCGAGTGGGGACACCACGGCATCGAAGGCATCGGCGACGGCTTCGTGCCGCGCAACCTCGACGTCTCCCAGCTCACCGGGGTCATCACCACCACCACCGAGGAGAGCGTGGCGACGGCGCGCCGCCTGGCCGCCGAGGAAGGCATCTTCTGCGGCATCTCCAGCGGCTGCAACGTGGCCGCCGCGCTCAAGCTGGCCCGGGCCCACCCGGAGCTCCCGTCCATCGTCACCGTCATCAACGACACCGGTCAGCGCTACTTCACCACCGCGCTCTGCGGCGAGGACAAGCACGTCGACATCCCCGAGCGCGAGCACCCGATGGACGAGTACACGACCAAGCAGCTCGACCGCTACCAGAGCGGCTGGGAGATTCTCACCTAGGTCCTCACCGAGGAGGCGGCTCATGAAGACGCTCGCGATGGTGCTGGCGGCAGCGCTCTCCCTCTTGGCCGCGTATCCGGCCGGCGCCCAGGGCCTCGCCGCGGCCAAGCCGGAAGAAGTGGGGCTCTCCTCCGAGCGGCTGGCGCGCATCGGCGCCATTCTCCGTGATGACGTCGAGCGCGGGCGCATCCCCGGCGTCGTGATCATGGTGGCGCGCCGCGGGAAGCTCGCCTATGTGGAGACGGTGGGGTTCCGCGACAAGGCGGCCGGCGCGCCGATGACGCGGGATGCGATCTTCCGTATCGCGTCGATGACGAAGCCGATGGTCTCGGTGGCGGCCATGATGCTCTACGAGGAAGGCCGCCTCCTCATGGCGGATCCGGTGTCCAAGTATCTTCCCGCCCTGGGCAAGCGCCAGGTCGGGATCGAGAAGGTCGATCCCGTCACCGGCAAGACGGTGTTCTACACCGTACCCGCCGAGCGCGAGATGACCGTGCAGGATCTCCTTCGCCACACCTCCGGCCTGCCGTACGGCGCGCGCGGCACGAGCCGGATCCACGCCGAGTACCCGGCCTCCTCGAGCGCCGCCGCCCGCGAGCTGACGGGCACGGAGTTCATCGACCGGCTCGCCAAGGCGCCCCTCCTCCATCAGCCGGGCAGCAACTGGGAATACGGCTTCTCGTCGGACGTGCTCGGCCGCGTGGTGGAGGTCGTCTCGGGCAAGACGCTCGGGCAGTTTCTCGAGGAGCGCATCTGGCGGCCGCTGCGCATGCCGGACACCGGCTTCGTGGTGCCGGCGGACAAGCACGCGCGGCTGGCGGCGGGCTTCGCCACGGATCCCGATACCGGAAAGCCGGTCACGCTCCCCGACGCCAAGACGGCGCCGAAGTTCGAGTGTGGAGGCGGCTGTGCCGTCTCCACCGCCGGCGACTACATTCGCTTCGGCCAGATGCTGGCCAATCGCGGCATCCTGGACGGCACGCGACTCCTGGGGCGCAAGACGGTGGAGTACATGACCGCCGATCACCTGGGCACCGCCATCGGGACGGGCACGGACTATATTCCGGGCCCGGGCTATGGCTTCGGCCTGGGCTTCGCCGTGCGCCGCGCGGCCGGGGTGGCGGATCTCAACGGCTCCGCCGGCGACTTCAACTGGGGCGGCGCCTACGGGACCTACTTCTGGTTGGATCCCAGGGAAGAGCTCGTGGTGGTCTCCATGACCCAGGCCCCCGGCCCCATCCGGGTCTACTACCGCCACATGATCAAGAGCCTGGCGCTGCAGGCCATCGCCGACTAGCGAAGCGCGTTACCCGGCGGGCGCGGCCGCGAGCTGGCGCGAGACGAGGCGGGCGTAGAGGCCGCCGCGCGCCAGCAGCGCCGCGTGCGGGCCCGCCTCCACCAGGCGGCCGGCGTCGAGCACGATGATCTCGTCCGCGCGCCGCACCGTGGAGAGACGGTGAGCGATGATCACCGTGGTCCGGTGCCGCGCCAGCCGTTCCAGGGCCTCGTGCACCGCCTGCTCGTTGACCACGTCGAGATGTGAGGTGGCCTCGTCGAGGATCAAGATGGGCGCGTCCTTGAGAAAGGCGCGCGCGATGGCCACCCGCTGGCGCTGCCCGCCCGAGAGCCGGGTCCCCCGCTCGCCGACCACGGTGTCGAGCCCTTCCGGCAATGCAGCTACGAACTCTCCCAGCGAGGCCCGCTCCACCGCCGCCGCGATCTCGGCCTCGGTGGCGCCGGGCCGCGCGAGGAGGATATTGTCCCGCAGCGTCAGGTGGAAGAGATACGTGTCCTGGGCGACCAGGGCCACGCGGCCGCGCAGATCGTCCAGCCGGTAGCGGCGGGCATCGGCGCCGGCCAGGCGCACCGCCCCGCGGTCCGGATCCCAGAAGCGGAGGAGCAGCGCCGCCAGCGTGCTCTTGCCGGCCCCGGAAGGGCCCACGATGGCGGCCGTGGTCCCCGCGGGGACCGACAGCGAGACATCACGGAGCGCGGGCTCCACGCGCCCGGGATAGGTGAATCTGACGTCCAGGAGCTCGATGCCGAGGGCTCGCGTCCCGTCGCCGGTTGCGGTCGGACTCACGCCCTCGCCGTCGCGCACCGGGACGGGCTCCGCGTGAATGGCGTGCAGCCGCCGCGCGGCCCCCAGCGAGTCCGCGAGCTGGCGGCCCACCTGCGCGATCTCCCAGATCGGCACGAAGGCGGACATCGCGAGCAAGGTCAGCAGCGGCAGCAGGCCCGCGTCGAGCCGCCCGCTCGTCACCAGCGCCGCGCCCGTCCAGATGACGGCGAGCCCACCCGCGCCGGTCGCCATCTCCTGCCAGGAGGCCTGCCGCGCGAGATCGCGGAGCAGCGGCAGGCGCGCCTCCGCGTACTGGCGCGCCAGCGCGGTGAAGGCGGCGCCGCGCGCGGCGGTGGCCTGGAAGGCGAGAAGCTCGCCGAGCCCCTGCACCGAGTCCACCGCGTGCGCGTTCATGGCGCCCGACGCCTCGCGCGCGGCGGAGCCCAGCCGGTCGATTCGCGAGCGGCCGAGGATGGGGCTGGCGAGACCCGCCACCAGGAAGGGCAGCAGCACCAGCGCGAGGGCGGCGCCGTGCCAGCCGAGAACGACGAGAATGGCGCCGGGAATCAGCACCGCCACCAGGGCCGGCGCCACCGTGTGCGCGAAGAAGTACTCCACCAGCTCGACGTCCTGGGTGGCCACGCTGACGAGATCGCCGCTGCGCCGGCGCACGAGATACGCAGGCGCCAGGCTCTCGAGCTTCCAGAACAGCGCGAGGCGCATCCGGTCGAGCAGGCGATAGGCGGCATCGTGAGCGATCCAGGACTCGGCCCAGTGCAGCAGCCCCGCCATCGGCGCCACCACCGCCAGCGCCACCACGAGATACGCGAAGGGCTCACCGCGCCGCACCGCCGCCACCACCAGCGCCCCCAGCACGCCCACGCCGATGAGCGCGGCGACGCGGATCACACCCAGCACGAAAGCCGAGGTGAGCCGCGGCACCTCGCCCCGCGCCTGCCCGAGCAGTACCGCCAGCGCCCGCGGCCAGGGCAAGGCCCCCGCGGGGACGAGATCGTCGGCCTTGGAGTCCTCCGGCCCCGGGATGGCATCGGGCGCGGCGGCGCCGTCATCGAGGATCAGGCGATCGAGGGCCGGTCCGGCGACGCCGATCTGCCCCGCCATCAGCCGCGCGTAGACGCCGGCGCGGGCGAGCAGCCCGGTATGGGTGCCGGACTCGACCACGCGCCCCTGATCGAGGACCAGGATGCGGTCGGCGCCGATCACGCTCGAGAGCCGGTGCGCGATCACCAGCGTGGTCCGGCCCACCATGAGCCGGTCGAGCGCCTCCTGCACGAGGGCCTCGCTCTCCGCGTCCACCGAGGAGAGCGCCTCGTCCAGCACCAGGATGGGCGCGTCACGAAGCAGCGCCCGCGCGATGGCGATGCGCTGGCGCTGGCCGCCGGAGAGGCGGACCGCGCGCTCGCCCACGCGCGTGGCATAGCCCTGCGGCAGGCGGCGAATGAACTCGTGGGCATTGGCCGCGCGGGCGGCGGCCTCCAGCTCCGGCTGGGTGGCGCTGGGCTTGCCCAGGCGGAGATTCTCCTCCACGGTGCCGTGGAAGAGATAGGTGTCCTGGCTCACCAGCGCGATGTGCCCGCGCACCTCGTCGGGAGCGAGCGTGCGGAGGTCGCGTCCTCCGAGACGGACCGCGCCGCCCTGCGGGTCGTGGAAGCGGAGGAGGAGTCGCACCAGCGTGGACTTCCCCGCGCCGCTCGGTCCCACGATGCCCACGCGCTCGCCCGCCTTCACCTCGAAGGTGAGCCCGTCCAGCGCCGCGCGGCGCCCCCCCGGATAGCGGAAGTGGACCGAGTCGAACGCCACCGTCGGCGAGAGCCGCGCGGCCCCGTTCGGGCTCGCCGCCGTGTCCGGCACCTCCGGCCGCAGCGCGAGGAGCGCGAAGACGCCCTCGGCCGCGGCGCGACCCAGCATTCCCTGGTGGAGAACCGCCCGCAGCTCGCGCAAGGGGCGGAACACCTCCACGCCCAGCATGAGGATGATCATGAGCGCGGGCAGCCCCAGCTCGCCATCCCGGACGCGATAGGCGCCCCAGGCCAGCGCCGTCGCCGCCCCCACCGCCAGCCCCACGTCGGTGATGCCGCGCGCGAGCGTATTGGTGCCGAGCACCCACATGGTGCTCTCGAACAGCGCGCGGCTCTTCCCGGCGAGCCGCTCGCCCCAGGCGCGGCTCTGCCCGAAGGCCTTGAGGGTGCCCAGGCCCTGGATGGCGTCGAGCATCTCCGCGCCCAGCGTCGCATAGGCGCGCGAGCGCGCCAGGCTCCCCGCCGCATCGCGCCCGTGCCAGAGCACCGGCGCGACCAGGGTGAAGAGCGCGGCAGCCAGCATGACCAGCGCGATGCGGAGATCGACGAAGGCCACCGCGCCGAAGATGAGCAGCGGCGTCAGACCCGACACGAAGAGCTGGGGCAGATACTGGCCGAAGTACACTTCGAGCTGCTGCACGCCCTCGACCAGGGAGAGCGTCACGTCGCCGGTGCGGCCCCGGGCGACCTGGGCCGGCCCCAGCGCCACCAGGTGGTCGTAGAGCCGGGCGCGCAGCCGCGCCTGCACGCGGGCCGCCGTCTCGTGAGCGATCATGGCGCGCGCGTACTCCAGCCAGCCGCGCAGCGCGGTGACCGCGGCCGTGGCCAGGATCGGCCACGCGAGGGCGCCGGGTCCCGCGCCGGCCGCCACCTGGGCCAGGAGCCAGCCGAGCAGCGCCAGCCGCGCGATCCCCGCCACCACCGCGAGAAGCCCGATGAGGACAGCGGCGGTGATGCGCGAGCGGACGCCCGCGGTCAGCGCCCAGAGCCTACGGTCGATGTACATGGGGCGCTGCCGAGTATACGGCCCGCGGGTGCAGCACGTCGATCGCCCAGCCCAGGTCCAGCCGCTCTCCGAGCCAGCCGGGGCGCGTCGTATGCGCATTGAGGTGCAGGCCCTCGGCAGCATGGTGCGCCCGGAGATTCGCGACCGGATCTCCAGGCACTTCCGGAGATATCGGCGCTTCGGGTAGCGGGCGACCATCTGGGCGCCTGAACTGGAGCGTCCCGTCGCGCCCGCGCGCGACCTGATAGCCTTCCTCGTGCACCGCGCGATGGTGCCGGCGGCAGAGCAGCGCGAGGTTCGACAGCGTCGTGGGCCCGCCCTGCGCCCAGTGATGGAGATGATGCCCCTCGGCGACGCGAACGCCGCAGCCCGGGAAGCGACAGCCCCGGTCCCGGTGCTGTAGGGCCCGCCGCAACGCGGGCGGGATGGTCCGGGTCCGCGCTCCGATGGCCACGACATGCCCCCGCGTGTCGTGCCGCATCACGGTGCGGCTCGCGTCACACGCCAGGCGACGAGACGTTCCCGCGGGAACGTGTGCGCCGTCTTCGAGGGCGGACTGGCCCGGCTGATCCGGATCGGCCAGCACCGCCGCGTCGACGTGCACGACCACCTGGTATCGCTCCCCCGGCGCGCCGGGATCGAGCTCGTGGTGCAATGCCGCCTCCGCTACCAGTCCCAACGCATCGGCCTGCTGCTGGGCCAGGGTCGGGCGCTCCCCCACCGGCCCGGCCGGCTCCGCGCCGGCCGCCGGTTCCCGCCGAGCCCGCTGATAGAGCACCTCCCGCCCGGCCTCCAGCGCGCGCTTCAGCAGCGCTCCCGCTT
>Ga0134127_10001488_pt1 | contig 17362 bp, 21 predicted proteins | sample KB31753_FD_96459 | JGI IMG/M metagenome (GOLD analysis project Ga0134127, IMG submission 96459) | Terrestrial soil microbial communities with excess Nitrogen fertilizer from Kellogg Biological Station, Michigan, USA - KB3-175-3 | ecosystem: Environmental > Terrestrial > Soil > Unclassified ... | reverse complement strand
TAGCGGGCCGGGGCCACGGGCGCCGGGATCCCCGACGCCCGTGGGGCATGCCGGTCAGGCCGCGGACGTGACCGGCACTGCCTCGATCGCCCACTGGTTACTGCGCCTGTACAACGCAAGAGGCGTGCCGGATAGCGAGGCACGTGGCGGCGCGCACTTAGCGATGACGTCGGAAGTTGCTGGTGGGAAATAGTTAACCCGGTCGACACCCGGCGGCCGTCTCGAGCTAGATCCGGATGCCGAGCCGCAGCGCGACGGCGAGCAGGGCCACCTTGGACACCGACTCGGTGATGCCGTCCCCCAGGGCCATGGCCACCGCTTCCCGGAGCGGCATGACGCGCCGCTCGAAGAACTCGTCGTCGTCGCTGGGCAGGGGATCGGCGGTCAGGTCCTCGCCGATGAAGCAGTGCGCCTCCTCGTCGAGGTACGCGCTGGAGGGAAAGAAGCGCGTGAGGAAGGTCAGCCGACCGGCGCGATGGCCGCCTTCCTCGCGCAATTCGCGCTGGGCCGCCGCCTCCGGGGTCTCGCCCGCCTGCCCGCCGCCGCCCGGCAGCTCCCAGGAGTGGGCGTGCGCCAGATGGCGGAACTGGCGGACCAGCAGCACGTGGTCGTGGTCCACCATCGGCACCACGCCGACGGTGAGTCCCACGTGCAGCACGGGATAGGCGCGCTCCTGGCCCGTGGGCAGCCGCCACCGGTCCTCGCGCAGCGTGAGCCGTCCCATCGAGCGAAGAGTGGTGGTGCGCAGGAACTGCCAGTCACCGGGCATGGGCGCGCCCTCCTCGCCCGCAATCTTACGTGATAGAGTTGGGACCATGTCGCCCGAGCCCCACGACGCGCTGATGGCCAAGCTGCTCCAGGCCATCGAGGTGTCCTTGCGCGCCACCGAGGCCTCGCGCGAGGCGGTGCAGGAGATCCTGCGCCGCGGGGCCGAGACCGGCATCTTCTTCGCGGGCGCGCGGAAGCCGGACGGCGGGGACGCCTTCGATCTCACCGAGCAGGATCGCGACTTCCTCCGCTCGCTCTCGATCCGTCCCGAACCGCGCGGCTGAGCCGATGCGCGGGCTCCTTGTCCTCGCCGCCCTGGCCGTGCTGATCCTCACGGTGTGGCCGCTGGTCCGGAGCGCGCTGGCGCGCATGGGCGGTCCCCGGCCGGTGGAGGGCGCCGGCGCGCGCGACGAGCTGGTGAAGGATCCGGTGTGCCAGACCTATGTCGTCCGCTCGCGGGCCATCCGGAACGAGGCGGGCGGGCGGTCCGTCTACTTCTGCAGCCCGCGCTGCGCGGAGCAGTTCCGGGAGCAGGAGCGCTCCGCGTGAGGCTCGCGCTCTCGGGCGCCTGCGCGCCCGACTGGCCGCTCGACGAGGAGCTCGCCGCCGCCGCCTCCGCGGGCTACGAGGCGGTCGAGCTGTGGCTCCCCAAGCTCTGGGCGGGGCTGGAGCGCACCGGACCCGAGGCGGTGGCCACGCTGCTCAAGCGCCGGCGTCTCGCCGCCGCCGCCCTGGCCCCCATCGCGGGCGCCACCTTCCGGGATCGGGCGGGGCTCGAGGCGGTGACGGCGGCGGTGCACGGCGCCGCCGCGCTGGCCCGGGGTCTCGCCGCTCCGTGGGTGGTGGTGCAGCCGGGCGAGCGGCCCGACGGCGCCGACGAGCGCGATGCCTTCCGCGAGGCGCGCCACACCTTCGGCCAGCTCGCCCTCGCGGTGGAGCGTTACGACGTCGGCCTCGCCATCATGCCCATCGGCCATGCCTGGTCCTCGCTGCGCACCATTCGCGAGGCGGGCGACGTCATCGAGACCGTGGGGCGCCGCTCGCTCGGACTGGCGCTGGACACCTTCCACATGCACCTGGCCGGCTCGCGGCCGGAGGACGTGGGCCGTCTCCGCGCGCGCTGGATCGGGCTGGTGCGGCTGGCCGACGCGCCGGCCGGCGACGTCGAGACGCTCCGCGATCACCACCGCCTTCCGCCCGGCGACGGCGTGATCCCGCTGGGCGACATCCTGGCTCGGGTGCGGGCCCTCGGCGCCGACGCCACCGCGGTGGTGGCCTGCCCGCTGCCGGGCGGGCCCAGCGAGGCGGCGGGCTGGGTGACACGGCTTCGCGAGCGCGCCACCGCCGTGCTCGGCGCGCCGGCGACGGCGGGGCGACACTGAGCATGGCCTGGGACCTCCTCGTCTGCGACCTCGACGGGACCCTGGTCGCGAAGAAGGCCGAGCTCGATCCGGCCCTCGTGGAGGGATTCCACCGCGCGCGCGAGCGCGGCCTGCGCATCGCGCTCGCCACCGGGCGCATGCCGCCCGGAGCGGAGCGCTTCCGCGAGGAGCTGGGCCTGACCGACCCCTGCATCTTCTACAACGGGGCGCTCATCCGCGATCACGAGGAAGGCCGCGATCTCTTCTCTCTCACCCTCCCGCGCGGCCTCCTGGCCAAGATCTACGACGAGTTCGTCCACGCGCCCGTCCACCCGCTCTTCTACCGCGACGACCATCTCTACTGCCTGGAGCAGACGTTCCCGGTGCAGGAGTACGCGGATGAGCAGCGCCTCCGGGTGGAGGTCATCCTGGATCCGGCGGATTTCCTCCGCCAGGGCTCGTTCGTGAAGAGCCTCTTCATCGGCCATCCCGCCACGCTGTCCCTGCTCCGCGCCGAGCTGGAGGAGGCGGTGAAGCCGGATGCGCGGCTGGTGATGACGCGCGCCGACTACCTGGAGCTCATTCCCGCCGCCGCCTCCAAGGGCGTGGCGCTCGCTCACCTCTGCGAGCATCTCGGGGTGCCGCTCGGCCGGACCATCGCGGTGGGCGACCAGGAGAACGACCTCGAGATGATCGAGGCGGCCGGGCTGGGGGTGGCGATGCCGGACGCGCCCGAGCGCGTGCGCGCCGCCGCGGGGCGGGTAGCGCCGACCACCCGGGACGGGGGCCTCCTCGCGCTGTTCCGCGAGCTGATGCCCGAACGCTTCCGCTGACCGGTGCGCGCGGCGGCCCCATGCCCCGGATCCTCATCGTGGACGACGAGCCCGACATCGGGCGCATCCTGGGGCTCATTCTCGGCGGCGCCGGCTTCGAGGTCGCCGCAGTCGACGGCGGGCGCGCGGCCCTCGCGCACCTGGCCGTGTCCGCGACCGATCTCGTGCTCCTCGACGTGACCATGCCGGAGCTGGACGGCTTCGAGACGCTGCGACGCATCCGTGAGGCCCCCGCAACCGCGACGCTGCCCGTGCTGATGCTCACCGCCAATGCCGGCGCGGCCGACCGGACCCGGGCGGCGGGTCTCGGCGCCGACGGCTTCATCGGCAAGCCCTTCGACCCCGACGAGGTGGTGGAGCGCGTCCGCGCGCGCCTCGGAGCCTGAGATGCGCCGCGCGATCCGGATGGTGATGCTGCTCGCGACCCTCGCCGCGGGCGCCGTTCCCGGCCCCGCGGACGCGCAGACGCGGGAAGTGGTGGTCCTCACCTCATTTCCCAAGGAGCTGTTCGAGGCGTACAAGGCGGCCTTCGAGGCGAAGACGCCCGGCGTGAAGGTGGTGGTCAAGCAGCAGCAGACCAATGCCGCCGTCACCTATCTGCGCGAGACGCGCAACCGGCCGGAGGCGGATATCTTCTGGGTCTCCGCGGTGGACGCCTTCCAGACGCTCAAGGGCGACGGGCTCCTCGAGAAAGTCACCCCGGGGAAGGATTTGCTCGCGCGCATCCCGCCCCGGATCGGCTCGTTCCCGCTCCACGATCCGGACGGCTACTATCTGGGCTTCGCCGTGTCCGGCTACGGGCTCATGTGGAACACGCGTTATCTCGCCTTGCACAAGCTGCCCGCCCCGCGCGAATGGACGGATCTCGCCGATCCGCGCTATCACGGGCACCTGATCATCTCGGCGCCCTCGCGGAGCGGGACCACCCATCTGACCGTCGAGGTCATCCTCCAGGCGTATGGATGGGACAAGGGCTGGGCGCTGCTCACCCAGATGGGCGGCAACATGGGCTCCATCACCGAGCGCTCGTTCGGCGTGCCGGAGGCGGTGATCTCGGGCCAGTACGGGATCGGGGTGGTGATCGACTTCTTCGGGCTATCCGCCATCGCGTCCGGCCACCCGGTGGACTTCGCCTATCCCGCGCTGACCTCGGTGGTGCCGGCGTCGGTGGCGGTGGTCAAGGGCGGACCCAATCCGGCCAATGCGCGCGCCTTCGTCGAGTTCCTGCTGAGCGATGAGGGACAGCTCCGGCTCTTCTCGCCGGAGATCGGCCGGCTTCCGGTGGTGCCCGCGCTCTACGACCGCGCGCCCAAGGGCTATCCGAACCCGTTCGCCATGAAGCTGGGCAGGGTGGCCTTCGACGACAAGCTCTCGTCGGCCCGCCGCAACGTGGTCAACGCGCTCTTCGACCAGGTGATCACCTTCCGCCACGCCGAGCTCAAGGCCGCCTGGGGCGCCATCCACGCCGCCGAGGCGCAGGTGGCGCGGGCCCGGGCCGCGGGCAAGAACGTGGACGCGGCGGCGGGGCAGGTCGCCGACGCGCGCCGGCTGGCCAGCGCGGTCCCGCTCGACGGCAAGCGCGCCGCCGACAAGGACACCAGCGAGGCCTTCAAGGGCAAGGCCGAGGTGAAGTCGCGGATGGAGACGGAGTGGGACACGTTCGCCAGGAGCAATTACCTCAAGGCGCGCGAGCTGGCGGATGCCGCCGCTACCCGCGCCCGCTGATCCGGCCCGCTGATCCAGGAGGAGACCAATGCCCCGAGTGCGCGAGATCGAGGACGACGGCGGAGACCCGATCCTCAAGGACGTCTTCGCCAAGGAGACGGAGATCTTCGGCTACGTCCTCAACACCACCAAGGTGATGGCGCATACGCCGCCCATCCTCAAGGCGGCCAAGCAGCTGGGCGCCTCCATCGAGAAGTCGGGCCTCCTGCCCAGGCCCCTCGTCCCGCTCCTCAACCTCCGCGTCGCCCTCATCAACGGATGTCCCTTCTGAATCGACATCAATGCATCCAGGGGGATGCAGGCGGGGGCGTCCGACGAGAAGATCCGCGAGGTGCCGACCTGGCGCGAGAGCAGCCTCTTCTCGCCGGTGGAGCGCGACGCGCTGGAGTATGCCGAGCGCATGACGATCACCGGCGAGAAGGTCACCGCGGAGCTCTTCGCGCGGCTCCGCGGCCACTTCAGCGAAGCCCAGATGGTGGAGCTCACGGCGGTGGTGGCGCTCGAGAACTTCCGCTCCAAGTTCAACCCGCCCCTGGGCATCGAGGCGCAGGGCTTCTGCGTGCTGCGCTGAGCGGGACGCCGCGGGCGTGAGCGGCGGGCGGGGGCTTTCCGCCGAGGGCGTCCTCGTCGGCGGCCTCTTGCTGCTGCTCGGCGGCGGCATCGTCTACCCGCTGCTGCAGGTGCTGTCGGTGGCGTTCGTGGAGGACGGCCTGCCCACCCTGCGGCCCCTCCTGGCCTTCTTCGCCCGCCCGCTGTTCCGCGAGGCGCTGGTGAACTCGCTGCTCTCGGGCGTGCTCGCGGTGGCGGGCGGCACCCTCATCGCCGTGCCGCTGGCGCTGCTGTCGGTGCGCTATCGCTTTCCCGGCCGCTCGCTGCTGGGGGTGCTGGGCGTGCTGCCGCTGGTGATCCCGCCCTTCGTGGGCGCGGTGGCCTTCCAGCAGATTCTCGGGCGCAGCGGCACCGTCAACCTCTTCCTCCTCGAGCGCTTCGGGGTCACCATCCCCTTCATGGAAGGGCTCACGGGCGTGGTGCTCGTGCAGACGCTGCACTACTTCCCCTTCATCCTCCTCAATACCGCGGCGTCTCTGGCCACGCTCGATCGCTCGCTGGAGGAGGCGGCGCAGAACCTGGGCGCCTCCGGCTTCCGGCTCTTCCGGCGGGTGCTGCTGCCGCTGGCGCTGCCCGGGTATGTCGCCGGCGCCCTCCTGACCTTCATCCGGGTCATCGACGATCTCGGTACCCCGCTGATGCTCAACTACACCAAGCTCCTCGCGCCGCAGGCCTATGTGCGGGTGACCACGGTGGGGCTCACCGACGTGGACGGCTACGTGATCTGTGTGGTCCTGGTTGCCCTGTCGCTGCTGGCGCTCTGGGCCTCCAAGGCGGCGCTGGGCCGGGGCGAGTTCACCCAGTCGCGCGGGGACGCCGACGCGGACGCGGTGCCGCTCGGCGCCGGCGGCCGGCTGCTGGCGTGGGGGCTCGTGCTCGTGCTGCTGGGGCCGGCGCTGCTGCCCCACCTGGGCATCGTGATCCTGTCCGTCTCCAAGGTGTGGAGCCTCTCGCTGCTGCCCAGCGTCTATACCTCCGCGAACTATGTGGAGATCCTCGTCCGCGCGCCCCACTTCATCTGGAACACGCTCCGCTATGCGCTGCTGGCCGCGCTCCTGGACGTGGCGCTGGGGGCGGTCATCGCCTGGCTCCTGCTGCGCGGGCGGGTGCGCGGGCGGGCCTGGCTCGACACGATCGCCACGCTGCCGCTGGCCATTCCCGGCGTGGTGATCGCGGTGGGCTATCTGCGGGTCTTCCACGGCTGGAACGTGCCCGGCCTGGGCGAGCCGCTCACCTCGACGTGGCTGATCCTGGTCATCGTCTACGCCATGCGCCGGCTCCCGTACACCGTTCGCGGCGCGTATGCCGCGCTCCAGCAGCTCCCGCTCGCGCTCGAGGAGGCGGGCCAGAACCTCGGCGCCAATCGCGCGCGCACGTTCTGGAAGATCACCCTGCCGCTCATGACGCGGGGCCTGCTGGCGGGTGGGCTCCTGGCTTTCGTGACCTCCGCGGTGGATCTGTCCTCCACCATGCTCCTGGTGCCGCGGGTGGAGCTGGGCCCGCTCTCCTACGGCATCTATCTCTACATGCAGTCGGCGGTGGGGCGCGGACCCGGCGCCGCCCTGGGCGTGGTCGCCATCGTGCTGGTGGCGGCGGGCACCTGGCTGGCGGTGCGGCTCTCCGCCCGCGCCGGCGGCGCGCTCTTCCGCGCATGAGCGTCATGGACCGCGAGTTCCGGGCGCGCTGGGTGATGCCGTTCTCGATGTTCGTGGGCACCTTCGCCTGGTCCTTCGTCTACGTGAGCCTGCCGTTCTACATCCACCGGCTGAGCACGCTGGACGAGGTCTCGACCATCCGGTGGACGGGGTGGATCCTGGGCATCAGCCCGCTCATCACGGTGGTGATCGCGCCCATCTCGGGGCGGCTGGCGGGACGCGGCGATCCCAAGGCCTTCTACATGCTCGTGCAGCTCCTGCAGGGGATCGGCTTCGTGCTGATGGCCATGGCGCGCACGCTCCCCGAGATGCTGGGCGCGCGGCTCCTGCTGGGGCTCATGGGCGCCTCCTCGACCTTCGCCTTCATCATGGCGGGGCAGCGGCCCGGCGCCGACATGCGCCGCGACATCTCGGCCATCCAGTCCGGGATGACGCTCGGGCAGGTGCTGGGACCGCCGGTGGGTGCGATGGCGGCCTCGCGCGTCGGCTTCCAGGAGTCCTTTCTCCTCGGCGGCATGCTGCTGTGGGGCTGCTGCATCATCGTGGGGCTGGGCACGCCCGCCGTGCGCGCGAAGGCCGCGACCGACGCGCGCCCGGGCCGGACCTCGCTGCTCGAGGTGTCCACGGTCTGTCTGCTCGTGCTCGCGGGCTCCACCCAGGTGTTCTTTCTCACCGCGATCCTGCCCCAGGTGCTGCCGCCACTGGGCATTCCCCTCGCGGACACGCTGGAGATGGGTGGCATCATCATCTTCGTCACCGGGCTCGCGGCCGCGGTGGGCTCCCTGCTGGCGCCGCGGCTGGGCGAGATCCTGGGCGACCTGCGGGCCATCGTGTGGTTCCTGGGCGCGTCGTCGCTGCTGCTCGCGCTGCAGGCCCTGGCCCCGGGGGTGTGGACCTTCAGCGTCCTCCGGTTCCTCCAGGTGCTCTGCATCGCGCCGATCTTCCCGCTCTCGGTGGCGGCCATCGCCCAGCGCTCGTCCGGCGCCGCCATCGGCTTCGTCAACTCCTCGCGGATCGGCGCCGCCTTCGTGGGGCCCGTCATCGCCACCACCCTGGTGACCGTCGCCCCCATCTGGACGGTCTTCGTGACGCTCGCCGCCCTCGGGCTGGCCGTGGTGCCCCTGCTGTTCCGGGCCTTCGGTCGCCGGGCCGCGTCGGAGGGAAGCCTGCCGTGAGCCCCGAGTCGCTCGTGCGTCTGTCCGAGGTCAAGATGGAAGGGGTGGGGAAGCGCTACGGCGCCACGTGGGTGGTCAGCGACGTCACGCTGTCCATCCTGCCCGGCGAGTTCTACACCTTGCTCGGGCCCTCCGGCAGCGGCAAGACCACGCTCCTCCGCATGCTCGCCGGGTTCGCCCGGCCCGACGCCGGCCGCATCATCGTGGACGACGAGCCCATCGACGCGGTCCCGCCGTGGAAGCGCAATCTCGGCATGGTCTTCCAGAGCTATGCGCTCTGGCCGCACATGACGGTGCGGGAGAACGTCGCCTTCGGCCTTCGCGAGCGCGGTGTGCGCGGAGCGGAGCTCGCGCGGCGGGTGGGAGAGGCGCTGGAGCAGGTCGGGCTCCGCGGCTTCGACGCGCGGCGGCCCTCCCAGCTCTCCGGCGGGCAGCAGCAGCGGGTGGCGCTGGCGCGGACGCTCATCGTCCGCCCCCGCCTGCTCCTGCTCGACGAGCCGCTCTCGAGCCTGGACGCGCAGCTCCGCGGCCAGATGCGGCTCGAGCTGGCGCGGCTGCACCGCGACGTGGGGATCACCACGCTCTACGTCACTCACGATCAGGCCGAGGCCCTCGCGCTCTCCACGCGCATCGCGGTGCTCTCCGCCGGCCGGCTCGTCCAGGAGGGCAAGCCCGAGGACGTGTACTGGCGCCCGCGCACCCGCTTCGTGGCGGAGTTCGTGGGCGCGGCCAATCTGGTGCCGGTGCGGGTGATCGAGCGGCGCGAGATGGGCGTGCTGGTGGAGACGGAAGGCGGGGCGCGCATTCCGGTGGGCCACGGGGGCCGCGAGTGGAGCGTGGGGGCGCCCGGGCTCCTCTGCCTGCGGCCCGAAGCGCTGCGCATCGACGAGGCGGCGCTCGTGCCGGGCGGCATCGTGGGCACGGTGGCCTCGTACGTCTTCGAGGGCGGGCGCGCCCTCTACGAGGTCGCGATTCCGGGCGCGACGGTGCGCGTGGAGATGATCACCTCCGCGCTGGTGGGCCGCGGCTTCAAGCCGGGCGATCACGTCAAGCTGGAGGTGTCGCCGGAGACCTCCATCCTGCTTCCCGCGGAGTAGTGGTATCGTACGCGGACCCCCACGAGGAGGATGGTCCATGGCGCAGGAGATGAAGGTGGCGGAGTTGAAGCGGCGGCTGGACGCGCACGAGCCGGTGGTGGTGCTCGACGTCCGCGACACCTGGGAGACCGCGCTCGCGCGGCTGGACAATGCCGTGCATATCCCCATGGAAGAGATCGAGCACCGGACCGAGGAGCTGGATCCCAAGGCGGAGACGGTGGTGTATTGCCATCACGGCGTCCGCAGCGCCGCGGTGGCGGACTTTCTGGCGCGCAACGGCTTCAGCAAGGTGTGGAACCTCGAGGGCGGCATCGACCAGTGGGCGCGCAAGGTGGACGCGCGGATGAAGCGCTATTGAGCGGGACCGTCCGCGTCGAGCGTCGCGGCGGCTGCGCCTGGGTGACCCTGGACCGGCCGCCCCTGAATCTCCTCGAGCCCGGTGTCATCCGCGCGCTGCGCGATACGTTCGCCGCCCTCCGGGCGGACTCCGCGGTGCGCGCGGCGGTGGTGACGGGCGCCGGGCGGGCCACCACCGGCGGCATGCAGCTCCAGTACCTGATGGACCTGGACCCGGCGTCGGCCAAGGCCTTCATCACGCTCCTGCACGAGGCCATCCAGTCCGTGCACGAGGCGCCCTTCCCTACCGTGTGCATGGTGAACGGGCCCTGCCTGGGCGCGGGCTTCGAGCTGGCCATGGCCTGCGACCTCCGCGTGATGTCCACCGAGGCCAGCTTCGGATTGCCGGAGATTCGCGTCGGCGTCCCGTCGGTGATCGAGGCCGCGCTCCTGCCCGCGGTGGTGGGCCCGGCGCGCGCCGCCGAGATCCTGCTCCTCGGCGCGCCGGTGACGGCGGCCCAGGCGCTCGAGTGGGGGCTGGTGAATCGCGTGGTGGCGCCGGCGGAGCTGGAGGCGGTGACCCAGGGGCTGGTCGAGTCCATCCTCGCCTTCGCGCCGAGCGCGGTGCGGCTCCAGAAGGAGTTGATCATCCGCTGGCGCAATACCGACCTGCGCACCGCGATCGAGTCCGGGATCAATGCCTTCGCGCAATCGTATGCCACCGGCGAGCCCCGCGAGGCCATGCAGGCCTTCCTCGAGAAGCGGAAGCCCCGCTTCGCCTGAGCGGGTCTTCCGTGCCGCGGCCGGTCCGTGCTGTCACGGTGGATTTCTGGGGCACGCTCGTTCTCGAGGGGCCGCGGGCGGACGACCGCTACAAGGAACGGCGCCTCGTCAATTTCGAGTCCATCCTGCGCGGGGCGGGCTTCCGCGTGGGGGCGCGCGCGCTCTCGAAAGGATACGAACAGAGCGGGCGCGAGCTGTCCTGGGTCTGGGCCGAGAACCGTGACGTACCGGTGCTGCGGCACGTGGCCTCGCTGCTCGAGGGCGCCGAGCCGGGGCTGTCGGCGCGGGTAGCCCGCGCCACGCTCGAGGCGCTCATCGAGGCGTATGCGGCGCCGGCCTTGCTGCTGCCGCCCGATCCGGACACGGGGGCGCGCGGGGGGCTCGAGGCGCTGGCCGCGCGCGGGCTCCGTCTGGCGGTGGTCTCGAATACCATGCGAACTCCGGGCCGGACGCTGCGGCGCGTCCTCGAGGCCCACGGGCTCCTGGCGCCGTTCCAGCACCTGACCTTCTCCGACGAGGTGGGCGTGCGCAAGCCGGCGGCCGAGATCTTTCGCCTCACGCTGGACGCGCTCGGCGTTCCCGCCGCGGAGGCCGTGCACGTCGGCGACGATGCCGTGCTCGACGTGCGAGGCGCGCGCGAGGCCGGCCTTCGCACCGTGCAGGTGGTGCCGGCGGGCGCCGAGGTGGCCTCGCCCGCGCCCGACGTCGTCATCGAGGGGCTCGGGGAGCTGCCGGGCGCCATCGAGTCGCTGGAGCGCGAGGCATGATCCGCGCGGTGACCTTCGATTTCTGGCAGACCCTGGTCGACGATACGCCGGAGAATCTTGCCGCCCAGCAGCGCTTGCGCCTGGAGGCGCTGCGCGTGGCGCTGGCGGGCGCGGACATCCCGCTCAGCCCCGCCGAGCTCGAGGCGGGCTTCGCGCGCTCGCAAGAGGTGCTGGACGCGGGTTTCTGGAGCCAGCATCGCGATCCCACCTTTCCGGAGCAGGTGAGCATGGTGCTGGAGTGCCTCGCCCCGGGCTCGGCCGCGCGGGTGACGGGAGCGGCGCTCGAGGCCCTCCAGCGCGGCTATTCGGAGCCGGTCCTGCGCTTTCCGCCCGCGCTCTGCCCGGGCGCGGGCGAGGTGGTGCGCGAGCTCGCCGCGCGCGGCATCGCGCTGGGCATCGTCTCCAATACCGGGCGCACGCCCGGCATGGTGCTGCGGCGTTACCTCGAGGGGCATGGCCTGCTCCGTTATTTCCGGGCGGTCACCTACTCGGACGAGATCGGCCGCCGCAAGCCGGACGGCGAGATCTTCCGGCGGACTCTCGCGGGGCTGGGGCCTGATCTGAGCGGGAAGCCGGGCGAGATCGCCCATATCGGCGACAATCCCGACGCCGACCTGGTGGGGGCACGAGGCATGGGCCTGCGGGCCGTGCACTATACCGCCGGGGGGAGGACACCCTCCCCCCTGGCCGACCTGGTGGTGGCCGACCTGGCCGAGCTTCCGGACCTCCTGCGGACCCTCTGATCGGCCGATTTCGTGTTGCGTCATGGGGGGGCCACGCGTAACATCAGCCTCGGATGAACACCGCCGAACTTCGCACAAAGATCCGTGACATCAAGGACTTCCCCACCGAGGGGATCCTCTTCAAGGACATCACCACCCTGCTCAAGGATGGCCCGGCCTGGGCCTCGGTGATCGACCACCTGGCGGCCCGATACCACACCGCCCGGATCGAGATCGTGGTGGGGGTGGAGTCGCGCGGGTTTATCTTCGGGGGAGCGCTCGCCCATCAGCTCAAGGCTGGCTTCGTGCCGGTGCGGAAGCGCGGCAAGCTGCCCGGCCCGACGCTCGAAGAGGAATACGAGCTGGAGTACGGCAGAGACGTCCTGGCCATTCACGAGGACGCCATCCTGCCGGGACAGAAGGTGCTGGTGGTGGACGATCTGCTCGCGACCGGTGGCACCATGGCGGCCACGCTCCGGCTCGTCGAGCGGCTGGGCGGCAAGGTAGTGGGCACTGCCTTTCTCATCGAGCTCGCCTTCCTCAAGGGGCGGGATCGCCTGCGCGGCTACGACGTGGACGCGCTCATCACCTACGACTAGGGGACGTCATGCCAGGCACGGCTGATCAGGACATCGTCGTCCTCCGCGGGGCGCGGACGCCCTTCGGGGACTTCGGCGGCGCGCTCAAGGATCTGTCCGCGGCCGAGCTCGGCGCGCATGCCGCCCGCGAGGCGCTCGAGCGCAGCGGGGTGGCGCCCGAGCAGGTGGATCACGCCGTCTTCGGCCATGTGATCCAGGTCTCGGGCGAGGATGCCTATCTCGCCCGCCACGTGGCCCTCAAGGCCGGCTGCCCGGTGGGTGTGCCCGCGCTCACCGTGAACCGTCTCTGCGGCTCGGGATTGCAGGCCCTGGTGACCGCCGCGCAGATGATCAAGCTAGGAGAGGCGGACATCGTGCTCGCCGGGGGCGCGGAGAGCATGTCCCAGCAGCCGCACATCATCCGCGGCGCCCGCTGGGGGCTGCGCTTCCGCCAGGGCCAGCTCGAGGACAATCTCTGGCTGGCCCTCACCGACGGATGGAACGGGATGCCCATGGCGATCACCGCCGAGAATCTCGCGGCCCGTCAGGGCATCTCCCGAAAGGAAGCCGACGACTACGCCTATCTGAGCCACCAGCGCGCGGCCTCGGCCCAGCAAAAGGGCTACTTCGCGGAGGAGATCGCTCCGCTGACGCTCAAGGCGCGCGAGGGCTTTGTCGAGGTGGAGCTGGACGAGCACGTCAAGGCCGACACCACGGTGGAGAAGCTCGCCGCGCTGCCGACCCCGTTCAAGGAGGACGGCGTGGTCACCGCGGGTAATGCCAGCGGCATCAACGACGGCGCGGTCGCGATGGTGGTCACCACGCGCCGGCGCGCGGAGGCGCTGGGCGTGGCGCCGCTCGGCCGCATCGTGTCCTGGGGCGTGGCCGGCGTGGATCCGGACATCATGGGGATCGGTCCCGTTCCGGCATCGCGCCAGGCGCTGCACCGGGCCGGGCTCACCGTGGACGCCCTCGACGTGGTGGAGATCAATGAGGCCTTCGCCGCTCAGTATCTGGCGGTGGAGCGGGAGCTCGGCCTGGACCGCGCCCGGACCAATGTCAATGGCGGCGCCATCGCGCTCGGCCATCCGGTGGGCGCGTCCGGGGCCCGGCTGGCGCTGACCACGCTCCACGAGCTGGCCCGCCGCGACGGACGCTTCGGCCTCGCCAGCCTGTGCATCGGCGGCGGGCAGGGGATCGCCATGGTCTTCGAGGCGCTCCGTGATTAGCCGGCGCGCGATGATGGCGGTCGGCCTGGCCGCCCTCGCGACGGCCGGGCTCGCCGCGGCCGGGCCCGCGTCGGCCGACGAGCCGCCGGCGGTGGCCGCGCCCGCGCCGGCGGGCCCGCCGGCCGTCAGTCCGCGCCCCGGCAGCGCTCCGAATGTCTTCCAACTCCTCAATCGCTCGGCGGAGACGCCCCCCGATACGACGCTGCGCGAGTCGCTGCGCCCCGATCTGACGCCGCCTCCCTCGGGGCGAGGGTTCGAGAAGATGCCGGACGGGAGCCTGCGCTACGGGAACCTGCGCGTACGGGGCAAGGTGGGCGCCGAGTGCCCGGACGACCCGTTCCACGAGGCGCCGCCGCTGCCTCGTCGCGGCCGCTACTAGCACCCGCGCCCGAACGATCCCTGCCGCGCGGGGGCCCCGGGCCGCTGCCGCGGCCACCCAGGAGTGGTCAGCATGGCAATCCAGACTGTCGGCGTGATCGGATGCGGGCTCATGGGCTCCGGCATCGTCCAGGTGTCGGCCCAGGCGGGGTTCCGCACCGTGGTGGTGGAGGCGAACCAGGCCCTGCTCGACCGCGGGCTCGGCGGCCTCGGGCGCACCCTCGACGGGCTCATCGCCAAGGCCAAGCTCGACGCGGCGGGGAAGCAGCAGATTCTCGACCGCATCACGGGCGCCACCGACTTCTCCGCGTTCAAGGACTGTGACCTCGTGATCGAGGCCATCACCGAGAACCAGGCCCTCAAGAACGAGACCTTCGCCCGGCTGGACGCCGTCTGCCCGCCGCACGCGCTGCTCGCCTCGAACACCTCCTCCTGCAATGTCACCGCGATGGCGGCGGCCACCAAGCGGCCGGACAAGGTGCTGGGCATGCACTTCTTCAACCCGGTGCCGCTCATGAAGCTGGTGGAGGTGGTGCAGAGCATCCTCACCGACGAGACAACGGTGACGAGCGCGTACGCATGGGTCCAGGCGGTGGGCAAGGTGCCCGTCCGCACCAAGGACTCCACCGCCTTCATCGTGAACCGGCTGCTGGTGCCCTATCTCCTCGACGCCATCCGTGTCTACGAGGGCGGCCTGGCCACCCTCGAGGACATCGACGCGGCCATGAAGCTGGGCTGCGGGTATCCGATGGGCCCGTTCACCTTGCTCGATCTCGTCGGGCTCGACACCACCATGTTCGTGGCCGAGGTGATGTTCGAGGAATTTCGCGAGGCGCGCTACGCCCCACCCCCGCTCCTGAAGCGCATGGTCATGGCCGGCCAGCTGGGGCGGAAGACGGGCAAGGGCTTCTACGATTATTCGAAGAAATAGGCGAGTGAGCCCGTGAACAACCCCTGGTATCTCAGCGACGAGCAGCGGGCCATCCGCGACCTCGCCCGCGAGGTCGCGCGGGAGCGCATCGCCCCTCTCGCCTCCCAGGTGGACGAAGCGGAAGAGTATCCCGAGGAGCAGGTCCGGCGGCTGGGCGCGCAGGGCCTCATGGGGCTGCACATCCCCGAGGAGTACGGCGGCAGCGGCGCGGGCGCGCTGGCCTTCTGCCTCGCCGCGGAGGAGATCGCCGCCGCCTGCGCGGCCACCTCCACCATCTTCCTCGTCCAGAATCTCGGCGGCTATCCCCTCATCAATGCCGGGAATACCGAGCAGAAGAAGCGCTTCCTCCCCCGGCTCGCCACCGGCGAGATCACGGCCGCGTTCTCGCTTTCCGAGTCCGGCTCGGGCTCGGACGCGGCGGGCCTGCAGTGCGCGGCGGTGCGCAAGGGTGACCGGTACGTCGTCAACGGCTCCAAGATGTGGGTGACCAACGGCTCGCATGCCGGCGTGCTCACCGTCTTCGTGAGCACCGACCGCAGCCGGCGGGGCAAGGGCGTGACCGCGCTGCTGGTGGAGCCCGGCACCAAGGGCTTCAGCGTGGGCAAGCACGAGAAGAAGCTCGGCATCCGCGGCAGCCCCACGGTGGCGCTGCACTTCACCGACTGCGAGATCCCCGTGGAGAATCGCCTCGGCGAGGAGAACGAGGGCTTCCGCGTCGCCCTGCACACGCTCGAGCAGTCGCGCCCCACCATCGGCGCGCAGGCGGTGGGCATCGCGCAGGCCGCGCTGGATGCCGCGGTGGGCTATGCCCGGGAGCGCCGCTCCTTCGACCAGCCCATCGCCGCCTACCAGGGCATCCAGTTCATGCTGGCGGACATGGCGATGGCGGTGCACGTCTCGCGGCTCGCCGTCCACCACGCGGCGGCGCTGATGGACCGCGGCGCCACCGGCACCGCCTTCGAGGCGTCGGTGGCCAAGTGCCTGGCCTCCGATACCGCGATGAAGGTGACCACGGACGCGGTGCAGATCTTCGGCGGCTACGGCTACACGCGCGAGTTCCCGGTGGAGCGCTACATGCGCGACGCCAAGATCACCCAGATCTACGAGGGCACCAACCAGATCCAGCGGCTCGTGATCGCACGGGAGCTGCTGGCCAAAGGAGAGCCGAGATGAGCGCGAGCCGGAGCACGACGCGAATTCCCCGCCGCACCGTCCTCAAGGGCGCCGCCGCCGGCGCCGCCGTGCTCGGCTTCCCGCTGCCGCTGCGGGCCCAGGGGCCGGTCTTCAAGGTGGGCGTCGTCCATCCCGTCACCGGCCCGCTGGCCGAGCCGGGTCAGGCCTGCCGCCTGGGCGCCACCATGGCCGCGGAGGCCGTCAACGCCGCGGGGGGCATCAAGTCCATGGGAGGCGCGAAGCTCGAGCTGATCTTCGGCGATACGCAGACCAAGCCGGACGTGGGACGCACCGAGGCGGAGCGCGTGATCAACCAGGGAGCCCAGATGCTCATGGGCTCGTTCGACTCGGGCAGCACCGCGGCCATGGTGCCGGTGGTCCAGCAGCGGCGCGTGCCCTTCCTGGTGGACATCGCCGCCGCCGATCCGATCACCGCCAATGTGGCCAAGGCGGTGAAGGAGGGGCAGCAGAAGGTCCAGTACGTATACCGCAACTTCCCCACCGGCTCCTCCTTCGGGATCAAGGCGGTGCAGTACTTCTCGGAGGTGTTCAAGGAGGCCGGCGTCGCCCCCAAGCGGGTGGTGCTGATGTACTGCAACGATCTCTTCGGCCAGAACAATGCCAAGGGATTCCAGGCCGCGCACGCGGCGGCCAAGCCGTCATGGGACATCGTGGACGTGATCCCGTGGCCGGAGCCGCCCCAGGATCTCTCCACCGAGGTGTCCCGCGCCAAGGCCGCCCGGCCCGACATCATCGCGCCCATCACGCGGCCCGCCTCGGCCCAGCTCCTCCTGCCCGAGCTCCGCAAGCAGCGCCTGGAGATCATGGGCGTGGTGGGGCCCGGCAGCCCGGGCCTCTACGAGTCGGGGCAGCTCGCGGTGCTCAAGGACGACCTCGAGTTCGTGATGGCCAGCACGCCCTGGGCCAACTTCAAGAACCCGCGCACCCAGAAGGTGGCCGAGGACTATCAGAAGCGCTCGGGGGGCAAGACCTTCGACACCAATTCCGGCTATTCCTACGACGGCATCTTCGTCATCGCGGACGTGCTGGAGCGCGCCAAGTCCGCCGACCCGGACGTCATCGTGGACGCGATCCGGAAGACCAACTACGGCGCCGGCCTCATGCAGTACGCCGGCCCTGTCGTCTTCAACGAGCTCGGCGACAACCCCAACGCCGTCACCACCATGATCCAGATCCTCGGCCAGAAGCCGGTCGCGGTGTGGCCCAAGGAGGCGGCGCTCC